>WBZS01000129.1_pt1 | contig 147698 bp, 122 predicted proteins | sample 5204201 | NCBI WGS metagenome assembly WBZS01 (sample SAMN12344357, study PRJNA552823) | activated sludge metagenome | biome: Activated sludge suspended growth; feature: Nitrification reactor; material: Wastewater; isolation source: activated sludge from nitrification reactor of wastewater... | reverse complement strand
CTAAAAGGCTCATCCCCGCGCGGGCGGGGAGGACGAGAAGACTGCCGCCCCGGCCCCCGACAACGCCGGCTCATCCCCGCGCGGGCGGGGAGGACGTGGTGATTATTACCACCCTATGGCGGTAATGAGGCTCATCCCCGCGCGGGCGGGGAGGACGTCGATTCGGGTGTGATCCGTGCCGATGAGAGCGGCTCATCCCCGCGCGGGCGGGGAGGACCGTTTTTCCCCTCAGAAAGGTGCTACTGGCGCAGGCTCATCCCCGCGCGGGCGGGGAGGACACGACGCGACATGGCGACACTGACAATTCCAGGGGCTCATCCCCGCGCGGGCGGGGAGGACTACAGTCCGAGTGCCTTGCGGACCGTGCCCCGGGGCTCATCCCCGCGCGGGCGGGGAGGACGAGGTCCTCGATCGACAGGCAAGCTGACACGCCGGCTCATCCCCGCGCGGGCGGGGAGGACCGGATTGCAGTGTGTATGGCGGGACAAACCCGTGGCTCATCCCCGCGCGGGCGGGGAGGACAGTGCTCGGGCCGCGCTGTTCGCGATAGACCACGGCTCATCCCCGCGCGGGCGGGGAGGACGGCGTGGGATGACGGCACGCGCACCTATCACGAGGCTCATCCCCGCGCGGGCGGGGAGGACTCTCACGAGATGGTGCTCGACCGGTGACAACGGGGCTCATCCCCGCGCGGGCGGGGAGGACGACACGGCCCGCAGTCCCAGCCCCCGCGACAGCGGCTCATCCCCGCGCGGGCGGGGAGGACCGACGACACCCAGATGATGCGCGAATACGAACCTTCGGGCTCATCCCCGCGCGGGCGGGGAGGACGACACGGTCGCCACATCCGCCCACGCGCCGCCAGGCTCATCCCCGCGCGGGCGGGGAGGACCTGGTCGTCCCTCCGGGCGGCGTTCCGGGCAAAGGCTCACCCGGTCCTCCCCGCGCGGGCGGGGAGGACCGGGTGACCGTCCTCGAGAAGTGGGCCGAAGAGGGCTCATCCCCGCGCGGGCGGGGAGGACGCGCGGCTGTGGGTGGACGACACGGGCGTACTCGGCTCATCCCCGCGCGGGCGGGGAGGACCGACGTCGGCGCGGCACAAGATCGTGCGCGCCCGGCTCATCCCCGCGCGGGCGGGGAGGACTTTACTCGGCCGCGAAAAAAGTTTACGCCGGTGGGCTCATCCCCGCGCGGGCGGGGAGGACCCGGAATGCTTCGGGTCGGCCGCGTCGTACTGGGGCTCATCCCCGCGCGGGCGGGGAGGACACCAGGGATCAGCCCGTACTGGGTCGCGAGCGCGGCTCATCCCCGCGCGGGCGGGGAGGACCAAGTCCGACTCGGCCGCAATGTCGTAGGTGTCGGCTCATCCCCGCGCGGGCGGGGAGGACCTCGTCGCCGGCACCCGCACCGGCTTCGCGTACGGCTCATCCCCGCGCGGGCGGGGAGGACACGCTCGGGGCCGGCACGAACGCGGTGACCTACGGCTCATCCCCGCGCGGGCGGGGAGGACCCCAGGTGGACGACGCCCTGGACTCCCCGTAGGGGCTCATCCCCGCGCGGGCGGGGAGGACGCGATCCCGAGATCTTCGACCAGGGCGGGCACGGGCTCATCCCCGCGCGGGCGGGGAGGACTCCGCCTAACGGCGCCTGTCAGGCGTGGGTGGAGGCTCATCCCCGCGCGGGCGGGGAGGACGCGAAGGTGCTGTCGGGGGCCGGGTCGGCGGTGGGCTCATCCCCGCGCGGGCGGGGAGGACAGGTTCGCGCCGCGCAGGTCCGCGTCGCGCAGGGGCTCATCCCCGCGCGGGCGGGGAGGACGTGGCGGGCGCGGCGGTGGCGGCGTTCGCGAACGGCTCATCCCCGCGCGGGCGGGGAGGACAGGTCCGCGCCGTCCAGGTTCGCGCGACGCAGGGGCTCATCCCCGCGCGGGCGGGGAGGACTGCTCCTGTGCGGAGATCTCGGCCGCGTACCGCGGCTCATCCCCGCGCGGGCGGGGAGGACGCCGCCACGCCGCGTCGCATCGCGTCCCACATCGGCTCATCCCCGCGCGGGCGGGGAGGACTCGGGTCAGGAAGTAGCCGAGGCGCTCCGTCGCGGCTCATCCCCGCGCGGGCGGGGAGGACAACCCTCCGCCGTAGTACTGGCCGTTGGCGTCCGGCTCATCCCCGCGCGGGCGGGGAGGACGCGACGGCCATAAAAACCCCGCCGAACGACCCGGGCTCATCCCCGCGCGGGCGGGGAGGACGGCACCACCGCCGATAGCGTCCTCAACGAGTCCGGCTCATCCCCGCGCGGGCGGGGAGGACCAAGTTTTGCAGGTCGGTGATGGCCTGCGTGAGGGCTCATCCCCGCGCGGGCGGGGAGGACTTCGGTAGCTGTCCTACGCCTCTGCGATGAGGAGGCTCATCCCCGCGCGGGCGGGGAGGACGCCTGGCTACCGTCGCTCCCGGCCAACATCCCCGGCTCATCCCCGCGCGGGCGGGGAGGACTGGGCGCGGTGCAGACGGTGTTCCAGTCGGTCGGGCTCATCCCCGCGCGGGCGGGGAGGACCACACCACGGCGACTGTCGCGATCAACGGGTCGGGCTCATCCCCGCGCGGGCGGGGAGGACCGAAATGGCGTGAGCTGCGGAAGTCTCCGCCAGGGCTCATCCCCGCGCGGGCGGGGAGGACTGAGGCGAAACTGGCTGAACTGCGAGCGGTGGCGGCTCATCCCCGCGCGGGCGGGGAGGACGTGAGTTGCGCATCGATCAGGTCGGGTGGCTGAGGCTCATCCCCGCGCGGGCGGGGAGGACGGGCCTCGGGTCGCAGATGATGATCCACGACGCGGCTCATCCCCGCGCGGGCGGGGAGGACGTCCACGACCCCGACGTGCCCGCGACCGCCAGCGGCTCATCCCCGCGCGGGCGGGGAGGACAGAGACTGTTAGCGACAGGTACCCAGTCGCGAGGGCTCATCCCCGCGCGGGCGGGGAGGACCTCCTCCTTCCATCCCGAGGAGCGCCGGCTTGGGGCTCATCCCCGCGCGGGCGGGGAGGACGTCATCGACACCCACCGCGCCCTGTTCGGCGGAGGCTCATCCCCGCGCGGGCGGGGAGGACGTCGACCGCGTCGGTCAGGATCGACCGCAGGAGGGCTCATCCCCGCGCGGGCGGGGAGGACGCGTTGGGTGCTGGTCTGGCAGCACGGATGACCGGCTCATCCCCGCGCGGGCGGGGAGGACCCTAGGCAGACGACGCCGCTGCTCCCGTACAGGGGCTCATCCCCGCGCGGGCGGGGAGGACGTGACGTACGTTGTCCAGTCGATTACGCCCAACGGCTCATCCCCGCGCGGGCGGGGAGGACGAGTTCGGGCAGGGTCCAGCGTTGCCGGGCGAGGGCTCATCCCCGCGCGGGCGGGGAGGACCGGGGAAGCCGGTCAGGATCGGGACCCATGTGCCGGCTCATCCCCGCGCGGGCGGGGAGGACATGAGCGCCGGGCAGTCGAGACAGCGCCGGCGCGGCTCATCCCCGCGCGGGCGGGGAGGACTCGCGCAGGAGTTGGCGCAGACGCAGGTCGATAGGCTCATCCCCGCGCGGGCGGGGAGGACGGGGAGCTATCGTCCCGGCGGATGCGGAGAACCGGCTCATCCCCGCGCGGGCGGGGAGGACACGACCTGCCGCCGGTGGCCGGGTCGAGACGGGGGCTCATCCCCGCGCGGGCGGGGAGGACAGTGGTCATCTGCACTGCCCTTCCAACTCTGCCGGCTCATCCCCGCGCGGGCGGGGAGGACATCGTGACCGTCCCCGCCTCCGTCGAGAACGACGGCTCATCCCCGCGCGGGCGGGGAGGACCGCTGCGGCGGCGCTTCGAAAACCCCCGGTCGAGGCTCATCCCCGCGCGGGCGGGGAGGACCGAGTCGTACCGGTATGACCTGCTCGGGCTCGAGGCTCATCCCCGCGCGGGCGGGGAGGACCTTCGGCTCGTACGCGGCGGCTGATCTCGCCAAGGCTCATCCCCGCGCGGGCGGGGAGGACCAGTCATGGCTGGTCCTTTCGGTTGGCTTCCTCGGCTCATCCCCGCGCGGGCGGGGAGGACCTCGTCGGTGATGCCATTCGCTCTGGCCAGTCGGGCTCATCCCCGCGCGGGCGGGGAGGACTCAAGGACTTGACGAGAGCCCAGCGAGCGGCGCGGCTCATCCCCGCGCGGGCGGGGAGGACACTTCATGACAAGGACAGATGAGATCGGGCGATCGTTGTTCACATCACTTTCCTCCGGCGGCGGCTGGCGATGCTCCATCCGGTCGGCAACGTGGAATGCTCAGTCGCGGTCGATGGCCGAAGCATTAGCCTGACGCCGTCGACGTTGACTGGCTCCCAGTCGTGCTTGTGCGTGCGAAAGTCCAGTCCCTGCTCGTTCCTCTTGGTGAAGACCATCAGTGCACGGCCCTCTTTGACCATGTCGAGGACCCGATCCCAAAGATGGTCACGAACTCGGGCGCTGAGCCGACCGACGTAGACCCCCGGGCTGATTTCAAGGAGCCAACGCGTGACGTGCCCACGCAGTCCTGCGGGGCAAGCAGTCAGTACGAGCACTACCACGGCCGCTCCTCCGCGTAGTTGGTACCCGCAGGAACGCTTCCCTGCCCACCCCACAGCTCGAGGAGGCTGGTGTAATCAATATCGTCCTCCCCGCTTGACCCCAAAAGTGTGTGGACGTCTTTCACACACCGCGTCGCGAGGTTGGCCGTGTAGATTGCGTCACGCATCGCCCTTCGGACATCGGCACCCACGTCGACTGACTCCCCGCTGGCCACCCTGAAAGCCACAGGCACGGCGATCTCCATCTTGTAGAGGTCGGCGACGTCGTAGACCAACGAACGGTCATGGCCTGTGTGGATGAATCCAAGTCCGGGCACGCAGCCCAAAGCCACGATGACCGCATGAACCAGGCCGTAGAGGCACGAGGTCGCGGCGGAGAGTGCTTGATTGGCGGCGTCCCCAGATTCGAAAGCGTCAGGCTGATAGTCCCGGGACGACCAAGCAATGCCCGCCGCGCGAGCGTGCTCGCGGTATTGCTTCCTGACACGTGCGCCTTCTCGACCTCTCAACTGCTGCATCGTGAGTTGGCTTACGCCCGCTTCGTCAGCGAAGCGCATCTCGTACATCATGCGGGCAACCCGAAGTCGGCTGCTCTGGTTGCTGTACGCCTGGATCTGGGCCTCGAGCAGCCTAGTGCGTCGTGCCAATGGTCGGCCGTGTGCGTAGTACCTGACCCCCTGCTCGCCCACCCACACCGCCGTGGTTCCGCTGTCAGCCAGCAAGATCATGGCTTGATGCGTGACGTTGCTGCCGGGGCCGATCAATAGCGCCGCGATGGTAGCTGCGGGCACATGAATGGTCCCGCGGTCATCACGGATTGTGATGGCGTTGTCGGCTCGGTGGACAATGCATCGCTCCACGTAAAGAAACGAAAGACGATCTGAGATGCGGGCCAACTCGCCGACCTCCATCGGTCGCGTTCCCGGGATCGGCTTCATCCAGGTGCCAATGTCAAAAGCCCGCAGCCGTACGCCTTTCCACGGCCGACTCCCCGGCACAGAGCCGCTCTCAACAGAGTCGGATCGACCACGGTCAGCACGCCTTCAAACCGCCCGCGTGCCAGCGTGACCGTCCGGAGGCGGCCGTCAGAACGTCGCACGAAGGCATCTGTGTCGCGGGCAGTCAAGGACAAGTTCCGATGCGCGACAACCTTCCCATCAGCGCCTTTCACGTCCCCCGCAGAAAAGGGGATCTCGATCCCGATGCCGCTACATCGATCGAGGAACCACTCCTCTTGCTTGGCTCGTGATCCGACCGGAACGACCCGACCGCGGTCGCCCGGGGATACGCCTGCCTTCGTGCTGACTGTGGTGTTCGCGAGAAGTCGGAAGCGATACGTCTGACCTGCTGCGAGGCGGGTCAGGAACGGTCCGTAGGGGGCAATGTCCCAGCCCACAGGCGTCGTCGGCCAGCCAGCTTGTTCCTCAAGGGACGAGAAATCGGGCCGCTCGGGGCTGACGACGTAGAGATCGAGCCGCCGCTGTGGACCCGCGTCGAGCCTCCACAGAACGCGGCCAACATCGCTCAGATTCTCATCTCTGAAGGACGAGAGCACAGCAGCGTGCATGGCCTGCCGGGACGCCAGGAGCTTTTGAGCGCCTCGCCGCGCTTGGTTGAGCTGGATTCGCGAGAAGTACATCACCAACCCCCGTTCACAACGGCACCGAAGAAGTCTTGGTCACTGCGTCCATCCGGATTCTCGACCTTCAGGTTTCGCTCGACCACTCTCCGCCACCCGTACTCGCGACGCTCAGGGCTAAAGCTGATCGGTACGTCCCGTACGACGTCAGCACCGGAATCGGAGTGAGCAGCGTCCACAAAGATTGGCAGAACCGCCGGATGGCTCGTGGCGGATCTATACCATCCGGCAGCCTGCCATGGACAGGTTTCGAGTGCCGTAACCAATTCCTCGTCCGCGACCCCGAGACTGACCCGACCGGTCGTAGGGCACGATCGGCGTCCGAGATAGAGGGGGAAGACCGGGTCAGCAAGGCGCTGATCGAGTGCCTTCAGTAACTTCCCCGAGCCCTCGACGCCTGCCACGAACACCGCGTCGGCCAGGTAGTACCGCTCAGACAAGGGCATTGACCGGCGTCGTGACCAGTCGATTGCGGTCTGGAAGTCACGCATGAGCCGGCCTGGCTGATCGACACGCACACCGAAACGCAAAGCAGCCAGGTCTTCGATTGGATCCGTCCTGCGTCGACCCTCGGCCGCGGCGAGGAGACCGATGACCCCGCTTTTCGTGGGGTATCGTTCCGTCTCCCGCCGCGCGAACCGACTGTCAACTCCCCACGACTGCATCGGACCCGCAAGCCGGAGCAGAAGGACAGTCACGACACACGCCCCGCGACCAACTCGCGGAGAGCAGAGACCAGCTCGGGCAGGGCAACTCGTTCGCCGATCTGGTCCAGGGACGACGTTTCCTGGCCGACGCGCACGACCCAGGTTCGCACTGGCGCCGCCGCGAACGCCTTCGTGACTTCTCTGGAATACTCGACCAGCCTGCGGGCGGAGGGCTCGATGAACCCACCATCACTGGTCACCGGCTGCTCGAAGGCGCCCACCAGGCTCACGCCTCGTCCTTCGCGAAGCATGACAATCACAGCGTCGGGCAGAGTGTTGTTCGCGAACGTGTTCACCTTGCCGGTCGGCATAGACGTAGCGAATGCCTCGACGAAAGCTCCGACGGCAGACAAAGCGTCGGCTTTATCACCGAGTTGCTGAGCGAGGAGGTCGACGTTCAGCGAGGCATAGCGGTACAACGTCGCCGAGTTGAACTCAATGGTTCCCATCATCCCGGCGCCTGTCTCGTTCTCCGGATTCTCGTCATCGACCGCCGTGTAGAAGTCGAATTCTGGTGTGACCGCGTGGGTCGAGATAGCGTGAGATACCTGCACGGAAGCGTCCACGTTGAGGTCCGCATCGTTGGCGACCATCCTGCCGAACAAAGACAGGTCGATCCCGTTGCCGCTCTTCATGACTGCCTTCGCGGACGCGGCCGTGAAGTCCCCGTCAGCCGCAAGCGCGGCTAGCCCGTCGAGTTGATTGCTGCTGAAGAAGACCAGGTACTCGGTCTTCACTTCCTGGAGGGACTCGTCTTCGCCGTCGGTCTTCGCCTTCCTCCGCTTGTCGACCACCTTGAAACCGGCAGCATTGAGGACCTTGCTGGCTCGACTCCCGGATTCGGCCGCGGGCAGCGTGGGATCGAGCGACGAAATCCGAGCTGCTAGAAGTTCAACCGCCCGCAATGTACGTACGCCCACCTGGCTCGGGTCGAGGAGCGTCTTGAACTGCTGCCGCGTTGCCCTCTTCCAAGCTTGGCTGGAAACCCGAGATCTCTGCACTCCGCCGTAGAAGGCAGTCTTGGGGCTACCGGAGTCGTCCCGGTTCAGATTGGCTGGCGGCACGGACTGAATGATGTGGATGTCGATTGTGAGTGTCATGACTGGTCTCCATTCGGTTGAGCAGAATCGCTAGCTTCGGGAAGTCGTTGATAGAGCTGTCGCGCCCATGAGAGGCGAACGCCGGCAGCTGTTCGTGGGTCCGCGAGCCGAAAGAGATCCCGGGTGAGGCGGACGTAGTCGAGGCCGATGTCTTCGGATCGGAGAAGAGATACCAGCGACCTGAGATGCTCCGCACGGCCTGCATGAGTGCTCGCCAGGATGACCTGGTCGAACCGACGCCGGATGGGGCCACCCAACTCCCCGGCATCGCGTTCGTTGATCAGGCGACGCACCGCAGCGGCGAACGGCAGCCCCGGCACATGCATGGGTCGACTTTGACCCTGCTGATGCTTCGCGTAGAGAACGAGAACCATGTGCCGGGTCGACTCGGCTCTTGACGGGCTATCGCCTATCCCTTCAAGTTCCGGTGGCGTCCCATCGATCGTGATCGGCCACGCCTTGGGCTGTGCGCTCGGATCGAGAGGATCACACGTGCGCAGGGTCGCCAGCGCTGCGGTTGCCCACGCATTGGCTGCTGGGTTCGTCCGGTCAAGGAAGCTTTGCTGCAGACGCTGAAGTCGGCGTCCGACATCGTCTGTCAGGATTCTGAGTTTCGTGCGCTTCATGATTCAGCCTCCTGGTCGAAGGATTCGGATGGGTCTGGGAGTGCCTTGGCGAGGGCAGCCCGAAAGAAGACCCCGGCTCGCCCGAGATCCATGTGGTTCGACTTCTCTCCAGGTCGATTGACATTTCGACCGGTGAGCACGTTGGGGCCCGCGGCCTGCTCGAGTCGTTCGCCTTCCTTCAAGAGAATTCTGAACGCTGTACGGCTCCAGACAAGCTGGCTCGGCTTGCCGTCTTTCGACAGGTTTCCCAGCCACTCGCGGTAGGGGATATCCAGGGCTGCGAAGCCCGCCTCCCAGGCGCGTTGGCGGGGCCCAGCCGCGTCAGCATTGGCCGCCTTGGCGAGATCGCCTGCCAGGCCTGCTAAGGCGGCGACCCCGCTTTGGGCGGCAGCTGCCGCAGTGATGGCCTCTCCGATCAACTGCTCGTCGACCAAGTTCGCGATGCGGCACGAAAGCGGATCGTCAACCGCTCCGTCGATCACGGCCGACTGAGTCCCGTAGCTGACGCCGACGGCACGGAGCCGAACCGCAGTCGCAGTGTCCAGAACCCTTTCGATAACGAGTTCGGCCAGCCACTCGAGACTTGCGGGGCGAATCGACGAGCCCTTGACGTTGGTCAGGAGCCCAGCGAGGCCACGCCACACCTGACGAGCCGGGTCATGGGTGGTCGGCATGTAGACGGTCATGCCTCGTGCCTTCTGAGTCTGGTTCTGACTGTGGCGAAAGGCCGACATCGGCTCGAACTCGAAACGGTTTTGAGGGTCGAGCCGGTCGCCGTACGAGATTTGGACATCGGTGACGCGGTCCCCCTGCCACAAGAGGCGGATTCGGCGAGCCTGCCAGGTGAAAACGTCTGCCGGACCTCGGGGACTTTCGTGGCCGACCTCGACCGCGGAGGTCAAAGGCGGCCGCTCCCACGCTGGGCGGTCGTCTTCTGGGTCCCTTTTGCGTAAGTCCAAGTTCAGCAACAGAGTCTTGTCAAGCGAGTCACCCTCGACGATCACGAGGCCCAAGTTCCCGGCCCAACCTGTGCCTTGCGGGTAACCCTTGCCGCCCTTGACGCGTTCGTCACCGACAGCCCCCGACTTGATGCCCGATGGGTCGAACGCTTGGCAATGGACCAGCCAGCGGGCCGCCTCCGCAGCGCTCAACGACTCCAGACCCGCGCCCGCCCTCGTCGTGAAGAACTGCTCTCCATCAGGCAAGTCGGCGACGATCTTTCCAAGGCCGGACGCCTTCCCACTCGCTGTTGTCAGCTTGGCGACCTGAAAGAACGGCATCTCGGGGTCTCGGAGGTCGAAGCGGCGGTGCCAGTCGTCTAGATAGTGCTCAATCTCTTCCAGGGGCAGGCCATCCCTCCACCACTTTGCCCACACGTCGAGGGGCTCCCCCTCGTAGTCACGTGTCGCGCGCAGGACAATGGCGAGCAAGACTCGCAGGACAGCCGCGTCCTGAGTAGCCAGTTCGCCAGCCAGACCGGAGAGTTCCGTTGCGCGCGCGAAGATGGAGCGAATCGAGACACTTTCGGTCGCTCCGGACGGACCGCGGACTTGGATCCATGGCTCGTCGCACAGGTTGTACGTCATGTGGGTTCCTTCCTCGTGACCGTGAGGCCACGTTGGTGGGTGTAGGTGCACGTCAAGTCGGCGATGTCAGTGCTTCCGCTGCTGTCGAGGACGAGAGCAAGTTGTCCGGCGAGCCATGGGCTCGCCTGCCACGTGTCGTAGTGCAGGGAGCGTTCAAGAGCGCGGATCACGGTGTCGAGGTTGAGATGACCAGGCAACGAGACGGTGCACGCAGCCATAGCCTTCGCTAGCCGGGTCTCGATGGGAAGGGCTTCGGGAATCTCCGCCCCACTGAGTGGACCGCAGCCGTCGAGGATGCGCAGGACCCCATCTCTGTCTCGCTGCAAGAGGATAACTTCGACCGAATCTTCCGCGTCGCGCACTTGGCAGCGGCCTTGCGTCGCCGCCGATTCACCGTCGGCTGCGATCGCATCGATCCAGCCATCGAGAGTTCTAAGTCCGACGGGTGGCGGGAGTCTGAAGGCGCTTGCACGATCGATCGCCATTCGGGTTGCCCGGCCGTCCTGATCGTCCGTCCGTCTGACTTCCTCGTCCCACGCTGGAGGAGCTTCTAGCGCAGGGTCGTACGCGGACCGGACGATGCGCGGGATATCGCGGGGAAGAGTCACATCGCGACCTCCCTCAGGCGCCAACACGGCAGCGGCACGAAGAAGCTTGGACGAGCCGTAGACGGCGCGGGACCCACGGTCTGGGGTTGGTGGTTCGGCGCCCCAATCCATGCCGGATAACAAGCAGACAGGCTCAGACAGCCGCGCCGGCCGGCTGTGCCGCATGTGCCTGTGGAGCCGACCAATGCGTTGGAGAACGAGATCAGCGGGCGCGACATCAGTGACCAGCAAGTCGAGGTCGATATCCAGTGACTGTTCGAGGACCTGTGTGCCCACAACGATCCGTCGGTCCGGACGATCACCTTCCGGCCCCAGTTCGGCGACCAACTGTGACTCGCGCGAACTGCGCTGCGGGGCGACGAAGCGGCTGTGGAAGAGTTGAACATCATCGCCGAAAGCCTCGCGCAACAAGTCGTAGGCATGTTGCGCGCGGGCTACCGTGTTGCGGATCACGGCCACGCAACCGCCGTTGACAAGCCGTTCGCGGAGCGTCTGTACCAGCAGCGCCGGCTCGTCTGACAGATGTTCGATATGGACCACGCGCTCAGCTTCCTGAACGGGGATGTCCTCCGAGCGCGTCACCGTGTCCACGAGCGCCAGTCGGACGGGGGAATCGGTGATCGGCAGTGCCGTGGCCGGTGCCCCCCGCCCGCGGGCATACGCGTCGACGTACTGCTGACGCTGGGCCGGCGGGAGTGTCGCCGACATGAGAATGACCGGGGTCTCGTATGTTCCGAACCACTCCAATGCCCTCGTCAGGTACTCCCTCATGTAGTCGTCAGCGGCATGGCACTCGTCGATAATCACGACCTTCCCCGACAGTGCCAGGTGCCGCAGGACCACATGCTTCGCCTTCAAAGCCGACATCAACGACTGGTCGACCGTGCCGATGATGTGGTTCGCGAAGAGGGAACGCTTGCGCCCGCGGGTCCAGGACACCACTCGCACGGCCGGGTCACGGATGCCGCTCACTCCTGCATCGGCAAGTTCGTCGAAGAGTGTCGCGAGCCGAAGCCGGTCGCCGAACCAGGACTCCCGCGCCAGGTCAGAAAAGGCCGGATCCAGTGCAGCCTTTCCGTGCACCAGATTGATGCTCGTTGACTCCGTCGTTGCGGAGCGGAGCCAACTCAGCGCCCGCGCGAACATCGGGTTAGCCGTTGCCATCGTGGGCAGACCTATGTACGCCCCGCTCAGACCAAAGCGCGCCGACAGGATCTCGGCTGCCAGGAAAGCGGCCTCGGTCTTGCCCGTACCCATCGGGGCCTCCAGGATCATCAGCCCTTCGCCCATCGTCCGAGCGGCCTCGATCATGGCCACTTGGGCAGGATGAATGGGTCGCCCAGTCAGGTGAGGGAAGCGCCTATGGAGGAGTGATTCGGGAGGAAGAAGGGTGTCGCTGGGCGCGATCCATGGGGACCTGAGATCGATGACGGCGAGGGAATCAGCTGCCCGCTCGGCGCTAGAGCGGTCGTCGTGGAACGGGAACATGTCTACGTCTGAAGCGATCCAATCCGCCAAGATGACGATTCCGAGCAGAAGCGGTCGAGCGGCGACCGGGATGCCCCTCTCGACCCAATGTGGAAGTCTGGGCGTCGCACCAGTCCAGTCGGCCAACGTGTCGAGGATGTCATCTCGCACCGCCTGCCACGTTGCATCGCCCAACGCAGCGCCCCTCATGCGGACATCCACAAGATCCGCCGACGTCGGGTTGACACCGTGATGACCCCCGACGACCTGGGCAATTCCGGCTGCGGCCCGCCCTCCGTTGTGTCTGCGCTTGAGCCAGTCGAGCATGACAACCTGCCCGATCGACCCGTGAGGAAGCTGATCCTGCGGAGTCACGTGCGGCCAGGTCAGTCCGGCCTCAGACTGCCGGTTGCGTAGGCCGCCCACACGGAGTTTCGAAACAAATCCAGGGGCGCCTTTCCCAATGTCGTGTGCGGCGGCGAGAAACCGGACCAGAGCCAGTGACTCTTCATCGTTTCCGCCCACGAGTCGATTGAGGAGACACTTGGTTGCTCGGGGGAGGTACCCGACCCACAATCGCTCAGCCACTTCGGCTGCGTCGCAGAGATGCCGAGGGAGATCCATCCAATCACCGGACTGGTCGGTCTTCGAGACCAGCGTCCGCGCCGTCTCCCCAAATGCCGGTTGCCCTGGTATCACATCAACCAACGTACCACGTGTACCTCCCGTTACCATGTTGACACCACGGCATGTCGCGGGTGACCAGGGTGGATCCCTGCGCGGGCGGGGAGGCACTACAACCTTTGGACACGGCACCCGTGACCATGGGCTCATCTCCGCTGATGCGGAGCAGCGTCACAGTAGTCCAGGCGCTAGCGAACGAGCTGGTTTGCTGCACGAAGACTGTCTACATGTCGGCACTGACAAGTTTGCGCTCCGACATGCGTTGGGGAGGAGACCTGCTCCGTCCCGACCACGATCGGCTGGGCAAGCCTGCCGGTACGCTCGCGTTCGTGGACGTGGGAGTTGCCGGAGTGACCGTACCCACCACCGGGATCGGATCGTGGCCGGGCACGGACTTTGCCGAAGCGGTACGGCAGACGTTCGGTCTGTGGGATCTGCCGTACCTGCCTGAACTTCCGGCCCGAGGCCCGGGAGCCGACATGATCGGGCGGACCCTCGCCCTCCTGGACGGATTCGCCTTCGAGCGGAGCCCTTTCGGTTGGCAGGTCGCCGACCGGCCGGGCCGAGACCAGCGACGCGCCGCCGCGCTCCTGCGAGACGACCTGGACGTGCTCGCCGAGGTCGGCGACGGCTACTCCGGCCGGCTCAAGATCTCGCTGGCTGGCCCGTGGACCCTGATGGCCTCGGTCGATCTCGCACGCGGGGGACGGATGCTCGGCGATCACGGGGCGCGCCGCGACATGGTGGCGATGGTCGGACGCGCGATCGAGGAATTCGCCGCCGCGCTCGTCGGACGGGTGCCTGGTGCCGTACCCCAGATCCAGCTCGACGAGCCCCTGCTCGGTGCTGTGGCGGCCGGGGGAATCAGGACGGAGAGCGGGCTGCATCGGTACCGCTCCGTGACGGCCGACGAACTGCGGTCCGGGCTCCGTGACCTCGTGTCCGTGACCGAGTCCACCACGACCCCTCTGGCCATCCATAGCTGCGCGGCGGCCCCCTGGTCGCTGCTGACCGAGGCCGGCGTGGGTGCGTTGGCCCTCGACGCCGGTGTTGCGACGAGCCGAGTGGATCTCGACGCGGTCGCGAACCACGTCGACCACGGCGGGACCCTGTGGCTGGGGATCCTCGACACCCGCCCTGGAATCGGGCTGCCGACCGTGGATGCGCTCGTCAGGCGGGCGGAGTCGTACCTCAAACCCCTCGAACTGGGCCGCGCCCTGCTCGGGCGGCTCGCGCTGACCCCGGCGTGCGGTCTGGCCTCGAACCCCGATCCGGCCGGAGCTGCGCAGAGACTGCGGGCGGCCGCACCTCTGGTCGCCGAGCGCCTCGCGGGCTGACCTGGCCGTACCCCCCACTGGTTAGATGGCCGCGTGACCGAGGACACGACGACCGGAGACTCGACGATCGAGACCACTCAACTGCCGCCGGACGCGCGCGAGCGCCACCGTCAACTCGCCGAGGAGATCACCGATCATCGGTGGCGCTACTACGTGCTCGATCAGCCGACGATCTCGGACGGCGACTTCGACCGCCTGATGCGGGAGCTGGAGGCCCTGGAGGAGTCGTACCCAGGCCTGCGCACTCCCGAGTCCCCGACTCAACAAGTCGGAGGGGCGCCGTCGACCACCTTCGCGCCCGTCACCCATCTCGAGCAGATGCTGAGCCTCGACAACGCCTTCGACCACGACGAGTTGCTCGCCTGGAACTCACGGGCCATCCGCGAGGTCGGAGCCGAGGCGGTGGCTGCGTCGGGCTACCTGTGCGAACTGAAGATCGATGGGTTGGCGCTCGACCTCGTCTACGAGGACGGCCGGCTCAGCCGCGCTGCCACCCGCGGTGACGGCAAGGTCGGCGAGGACGTCACCACCAACGTCAGGACGATCGGCGCCATCCCCGATCGGCTGACCGGCGACGCTCCGGGTGTTCTGGAGGTCCGCGGCGAAGTCTTCCTTCCGGTCGCCGACTTCGCGGATCTGAACGCCTCGCTCGTCGAGACGGGCCGGGCACCGTTCGCCAACCCCCGGAATGCGGCTGCCGGCTCGCTCCGGCAGAAGGACCCCAAGGTGACGGCCACGCGACCCCTGTCCTTCCTCTGCCACGGGCTGGGCGAGGCGTCGGGGGTGGAGATCAGTCGTCTGAGTGAGGCGTACGGCCTCATGCGCGGTTGGGGACTCCCCACCAGCGACGAGACGCGGCTTTGCGCGACGATCGAAGACGCCTGGGACTACATCACCAGTGCCGGCGAGCGCCGACACCAGTTCCGGCACGAGATGGACGGGGTGGTGGTGAAGCTCGACGAACGCGCTTTGCAGGTACGGCTGGGGGCCACGTCGCGGGCACCGCGGTGGGCGATCGCGTACAAGTACCCGCCCGTCGAAGTCACGACGAAACTGCTTGACATCGCGGTGAACGTCGGCCGTACGGGCAGAGTCACCCCGTACGCGGTCATGGAGCCCGTGCTCGTGGCCGGGTCGACCGTGTCCCAGGCGACGTTGCACAACGCTTCGGAAGTGACTCGCAAGGGGGTGCTGATCGGCGACACGGTCGTCTTGCGCAAGGCCGGTGACGTGATTCCCCAGGTGCTCGGCCCGGTCGTCGGACTCCGGGACGGCAGCGAGCGCGCATTCGTCATGCCGACCCATTGCCCGGCCTGTGGCACTGAACTGCGCCCCGAGAAGGAGGCCGACGCCGATATTCGATGCCCCAATGCCAGATCGTGCCCGGCGCAACTCGTCGAGCGTCTCTTCCACCTAGCGTCGCGCCAGGCGCTGGACATCGAAGTGCTGGGATGGAAGGCGGCCCAAGCTCTCCTGCAAGCCGGATTGGTCGTCGACGAAGGGGACTTGTTCAGCCTGACCGAGGAGGACCTGAAGAACAGCCCGTTCTTCACGACGAAATCCGGCGCGTTGTCGGCCAACGGCAGGCGTCTCCTCACCGAGCTCGAGCGGGCCAAGACTCAACCGTTCAGTCGGTTCCTCGTGGCTTTGTCGATCCGTCATATCGGCAAGGGCGTCGCCCCCGACGTCGCGGCGGCGTTCGGTGACATCGACGCGCTCGCCGGTGCGAGCGACGAACAACTCGCCGCGGTGCCCGGGCTCGGTCCCACCCTGGTGACCTCCATCCGGGAGTGGTTCGACGTCGACTGGCACCGCGACATCGTCGCCAAGTGGCAGGCCGCTGGCGCCATGCTGCCGCAGCCTCGGGAGGACGTCGAAGATCTCCCGCAGACGCTGGCCGGGTTGGCGGTCGTCGTGACCGGGTCGATTCCCGGGTACACGCGTGACAGTGCCACCGAGGCCATCGTGGCGAGGGGCGGCAAGGCCCCGAGCTCGGTCTCGGCGAAGACGGATTTCGTCGTTGCGGGTGAGGGCGCGGGGTCGAAGTACGACAGAGCGGTCTCGCTCAAGAGGCCGATTCTGGATGCAGACGGCTTCGAGGTGTTGCTTCGAGATGGTCCTTCGGCCGCCGCGAGGGTTGCACGTACGGAGTGAGGTGAGCCTCGGGTTCGCGCGGTGCCGTTGGCCGGACCTGGACTGAGCCGCGCATCGCGCGACTCCGGCAGAGTCGTACCCGGGCAGAGTCGTACCCGCTGTATTCAGGCCCCGTTGAGAACGGTGAACACGTAGTAGCCGAGGCCGAACAATCCAGTCGCCGCGACGACGAATGCAACCGAAACCAGGATTCGCCAGATCTTCTTGTACCGCGTGCTCGGAACGCCGACCGGTCCCCACTCGCCGATCCTCGGCTGGGCACGAACCGGAACCGATCCGTTGAGATCGAGATCGGTGAACACACGCCTGGCCACGCAGGGAGTGTAGTCGGCGCGCTGGCCGGGCGACGGACCCGCCGGCTCGAGCCTCTTGTTCTCTGGGATGCGGACCGAATGTGCCTGCAGATGCCGAATTTGATCGATCACATCGGATCGGCGCCCGATTCAGAGGCAGTTTGCGTACACGTGCGCGGAGGTCCACCTGGCGGAGGGCGTACGGCAGGAGGCCCGTACCCGCGGGCGAGAGGGCCTCAACCCAAGGTCACGTGCTACTGCCCACCAGACCGGCGAGATGCTGCAGCCGAACGAGTTCGGCAGGCAGGAACGACGGTCCGCCGAGGCGACCGAGAATGGCGGCGCGGTGGCCGGGTACGGGAGCGACGGCGATGATCGTGTCTCCCCAGCCGTCGAGCCAGCCGGAGGAGAGTTCTGCGGCGTAGAGCGAGTTGAGCGGCCCGAAGACTTCGAGACCCGGACCGTCGAGGTCGGGGGCAAGGGTGGACGACCCCAGAACCCGCTTCGCTTCGGCGTCGACGAACATCGCCCACGTGCTGTGGAACACGATCGGTGCTTCGTCGGCCAGGATTTCTCCGGCCCGGTGGGGTTCGTCGACCATCCGGTTCAGGGTCGCGATGTCGGATTCGACGCCCCAGTCGGAGTGGTACCTGCTGACCCACAGCACCCTCACCCCGTCGATGGCGTGACAGGCGCTGACCAAGGTGTCGGGCAACACCGACCCCGCCGTGTTGAGCATGAAGTCGTCGACCGCGAAGCCGTCGCCGCGGTCGATGATCTCCACGGCATGAATGTCGGCACCGACGGTGCCCAGGGCGGTGGCGACGGCCCCGAGGGACCCCGGCCGATCGGGCAGTTGGATTCGCAACAACAGCACTGCCCCAATCTAGGTGGCAGTTGTTTCCGCCGTGTGTTCGGGTCGTTTCGTCGGCGAGTCGGGCAGCGGCCAGCGTGGGCGGCGGGCGCCAGTACCATGACGCGAGTGCTGGGCCGGTTGTCGGCCTCGACCCCATCTGTGAGGAGGCGACGTGCTCTCGCCCGACGACGTCGGCCGGCTGGCCGCGTTAGCCCGAATCGACCTGTCCAGGGCCGAGTGTGCCCACTTGGCCCCACAACTCGACGTGATCCTGGCATCGGTGGCTCAGGTGGGTGAGGTTGCTGCGGCCGACATTCCTCCCACGTCACACGCATTGCCGCTGACGAACGTATGGCGACACGACGAGGTACGGCCGTCGCTGCCGGTCAGCGAGGCGTTGGCCATGGCTCCCGCAACCGAAGATGACCGGTTCCGGGTGCCCCGGATCCTGGAGGACGAGGTATGAGCATCCTGCGCGCCACGGCCCACGCGTTGGCGACCAGCATGGCGGCCGGCGAATTCTCGTCGGTCGAAGTCACCCGGGCGCACCTCGACCAGATCGAAGCGGTCGACCCTGCCGTCCATGCCTTCCTCTTCGTTGACGCCGACCGCGCCCTCGACAGCGCCCGGCGGATCGACGAGCGCCGCGCGGCGGGGGAGAAGCTCGGCCCGCTCGCCGGCGTGCCGGTCGCGCTGAAGGACGTCTTCACCTACGCGGGCGCGCCGACCACGTGCGGCTCGCGGATCCTCGAGGGGTGGCGGCCGCCGTACAACGCCACCATCACCCAGCGCCTCCTCGACGCCGACCTCGTCATCCTCGGCAAGACCAACATGGACGAGTTCGCGATGGGCTCGTCGACCGAGAATTCGGCGTACGGCCCGACCCACAATCCGTGGGACCTCGAGCGCATTCCCGGCGGCTCGGGCGGTGGCTCCGCGGCTGCGCTGGCCGCCTTCGAGTCACCGCTCACCATGGGCTCCGACACCGGCGGCTCGATCCGCCAGCCGGCGTCGGTCACCGGCACGGTCGGGATCAAACCGACGTACGGGGCCAGTTCGAGGTACGGGCTGGTTGCCATGGCGTCGTCGCTCGACACACCTGGACCCTGCGCCAGGACCGTCCTCGACGCGGCGCTGCTGCACGCCGTGATCGGCGGCCACGACCCACGCGACGCCACCTCGATCGACGCGCCCGTCCCCCCTGTCGTCGCGGCCGCTCGGAACGGCGACGTCCGGGGGCTCCGGATCGGTGTCGTCAAGGAGTTCGGTGGCGAGGGGTACGCCCCTGGCGTCGAGTTGCGGTTCGCCGAAGCCGTCGCCGCGCTGCACGGTGCTGGCGCCGAGGTCGTCGAGGTGAGCTGCCCGAACTTCGACTACGCCCTGGCCGCCTACTACCTGATCATGCCGAGCGAGGTGTCGAGCAATCTGGCGAGGTTCGACGCCATGCGGTACGGCCTACGCGTCGGCGACGACGGCACCCGGTCTGCCGAGGAAGTCATGAACCTGTCTCGCGACGCCGGCTTCGGCGACGAGGCGAAACGACGCATCATCATCGGAACGTACGCACTGTCCAGCGGCTACTACGACGCCTACTACGGCTCGGCGCAGAAGGTCCGTACCCTCATCGCCCGCGACTTCGACGCTGCCTTCGCCAAGGCCGACGTGCTGGTCTCCCCGACGACGCCGACCACGGCGTTCAGGATCGGCGAGCGGGTCGACGATCCGTTGGCCATGTACAAGGCCGACCTGTGCACGATCCCGTCGAACATGGCGGGCAACTGCGCAGCCTCGTTCCCGGTCGGGCTGGCCCCCGAAGACGGCTTGCCCGTCGGATTCCAGGTCATGGCGCCGCCCTTGGCCGACGACCGTCTCTACCGCGTCGGGGCCGCGCTCGAGGCCATCTTCGGCGGGCGACTGCTCGACGCTGCGCCGGATCTGCCCCGTACCCACGCGCTCAAGGAGGCCGTACGATGACCGCCGACGTGATGGAGTACGACGACGCCATGGCTCTGTTCGACCCCGTGCTCGGGCTCGAGGTGCACTTCGAACTCAACACGATGTCGAAGATGTTCTGCGGCTGCTCGACCGCTTTCGGCGCGGCCCCGAACACGCAGACCTGCCCGGTCTGTCTCGGCCTGCCCGGCTCGTTGCCGGTGGTCAATGCCCGGGCGGTCGAGTCGGCGATCCGGATCGGGCTCGCCCTCGGCTGTGACATCGCGTCGTGGTCGCGGTTCGCCCGCAAGAACTACTTCTATCCCGACATGCCGAAGGACTTCCAGATCAGTCAGTACGACGAACCCATCGCGTACGACGGAGCGGTCACGGTCGAGGTCGACGGCGTCGATTTCGTGATCCCGATCGAGCGGGCCCACATGGAAGAGGACACGGGAAAGTCGATCCACGTGGGGGGCTCCACCGGCCGGATTCACGGCGCCGACTATTCCCTGCTCGACTACAACCGGGCAGGCGTGCCGCTCATCGAGATCGTCACCAAGCCGATCGTGGGGGCCGGCGACAAGGCCCCCGACGTCGCCCGGGCGTACGTCACCCACCTGCGCGATCTGCTCCGGGCCCTCGACGTCTCCGACGTCCGGATGGAGCAAGGTTCGCTGCGGTGCGACGTCAACGTGTCGCTCATGGGGAAGGGTGCGACCGAGTTCGGCACCCGCTCGGAGACCAAGAACGTGAACTCGCTGCGGTCGGTCGAGAGGTCGGTGAGGTACGAGATCACCCGACAGGCGGCCCTGCTGCAGGCCGGGGGCACGGTCACCCAGGAGACCCGCCACTGGCACGAGGACGGCGGATTCACCAGTTCGGGCAGGTCCAAGGAGACCGCCGAGGACTATCGGTACTTCCCCGAGCCCGACCTGGTGCCGATCGCCCCCAGCGCGGAGTGGATCGAGACCCTTCGGATCGGCCTCCCCGAACTGCCAGCGGTCAAGATCAAGCGGCTGCGCGCCGAGTGGGGCTTCTCAGAACGGGACATGAGCGACGTGGTGGCGGCCGAGGCGACGGACGTGATCGAACAGACGGTCGCGGCCGGCGCGACCCCGCAGGCCGCCCGCAAATGGTGGCTGTCGGAACTGGCCCGCCGGGCCAACGAAGCGGGTGTGGAACTCCCAGCAGTCGGGATGACTCCGGCCCAGGTCGCCGCCCTGCAGGGGCTGGTCGACGCCGGCACCATCAACGACAAGCTCGCCCGTCAAGTGATCGATGGTGTGCTGGCCGGCGAAGGAGATCCTGCTGCCGTCGTCGAGGCGCGCGGCCTCAAGGTCGTGACCGATTCCTCGGCGCTGGAGGCAGCCGTCGACCAGGCGATCTCCGACGATCCCGACGCAGCAGCCAAGGTGCGTGACGGCAAGGTCGCAGCAGCCGGCGCACTGATCGGCGCGGTCATGAAACAGATGCGAGGCCAGGCCGACGCGGCTGCCGTACGCGCTCTGATTCTGTCCCGGCTGTCCTGACCGCGCTCACGCGCGCAGGTCGAGGCCCTCGAAGCGTCTGACCGACTGGTCGTCGCCGACGATTCTCACGTGCGCGGCGCTCGTGCGGCCGAACGCATACAGCAGCAGTTCGCTCGGGAGCCCGACCAGCGTGACCGTCGGGTTGCCGGGCGCCACGCGCAACGACTCGCCCGGTTCCTCGGGATCGGCGACCGAATCGGACCGTTCGAGCACGACACCTTCGGTCGCATTGCGAAACATCAGGCGGCCGAGCAGCCGGAGGCGCTTCCAGATCAGGTCTTCCACCGCGTGGGGCAGGACCCGCGACGGTGGCACGGTCACGCCTCGACGGATGTCCTCGTGGTGCACGAAGAACTCGAACCCGTTCGCCAACTCGTCGACGCCGGGGATCGAGAAGGGGGAGAGCTTGGGCGGGCCCTGCCGTACCAACTCCACAACTCCGGTGAACCCGTTCGTCGCCAGAAGTTCGGTCTTGCGCCGGTCGGCCAGGTCGGACAGGGCAGGTACGAGCATCGCCAGACCCGAGATCGGGTCCGATTCTCGCTGGTAGACGTGGACCACGAGGTCCAGGACGGTCCAGCCCTCGCACAACGTCGGGGCGTCCGGGCCGGCGGCGAGGGCGGCCGAGCAGAATCCTTCACGTTCGGTGCGTGCGAAGCTGGTCATTGGTTCACAGTAGTCGCGCGCAACTCCGGAGGCCGCAGAGTGAGGAGCATCCGGGTGTTGCCCAATGTGTTGGGTTTCACGCGGTCGAGGTCCAGGAACTCGGCGGTGCCCTCGTCGTACGAGCGAAGCAGTTGGGTGAACACCTCCGGGGTGACCGGAGCCCCGTCGATCGGAGAGAAGCCGAACCGGGCGAAGAACTCGGTCTCGAACGTGAGGCAGAACACGCGTGACACGCCGACCCGTCGCGCTTCGTCGATCAGCCGAGCCACGACCATGGCGCCCACACCGAGCCCGCGCATCGACGGATCGACCGCCAACGTGCGGATCTCGGCCAGGTCCTCCCAGAACACGTGCAGGGCCCCGCAGCCGACGACCTGTTCGCCCTTTTCGGCGACCATGAACTGCTGCAGACCCTCGAAATAGGCCACGGGGTCCTTGGCGATGAGGATCCGCTCTTCGGCGTAGGGGGCGACCAGGGCCCGGATGTGCTTGACATCGCTCGTACGGGCGCGGCGAACGGTAACCGGCATGGGCTGCAGCGTAGGCCGGACCGACTGGGGGCGCTGGTCGAATCCGGGCGTCGGGACGGTGTATCACCGACGGCTGCTTCCGACTCGCATCTGAGGACGCGAGGGGAGAGTCGATGTCAGATCTGGCGATGACCGAAGCGATGCAGACCGCAGCAGGTGCGCGCCTCGCTGCTCCGCCCGCGCGGGACAAGCGGAGGACACGGTCCCCCGGCCTGGAGATCACCGCCGAAAGTCGGGACCTCAAGCGTGGCCCGCGGGCCGCCAAGGAGCGGATCAGGGAACTGGCCGACGCCGGGAACCCGGAGGGGCTGGTGGTGGCCCTGCGGGGGTACGTGGACCGGTTCGCCGACGATCCGGGCTTCCTGGGGTATGCCGCCGACGTGTTCTGGGAACTGGCGGACCTGCCGATCCTGGACGACCTGGACCGCGATCGCGGCCTGTCCCTGCTCGCGTGGGCGACGCTCCAGTGTGCTGTGGTTCCCGGCGCGACCGACGACCGGCAAGGGCTCGAGTTCGTGTCGCGCGTGGAGACGATGTGGCCGGTGAACCAGGCGTTCGAGCCGCCCGTCGGTTCCTACGAAGAGTTCGAGTTGGCCCTGGTGGAGTTCGGCCGGGCGGGCCCGAGGTCGGCCTTGGCTGCGGCCAGCTTGCTCACGGCCAACAGTCCGGCGGCTGCCCTGCACGTGCTCGACGGAGCGGATCCCGGTTTGGCGACCACGCTGGTACGGGCATCGGCTCATGGCGAGTTGGGGGAGTACGACCAGGCCGCGCGCGAGTTCGATCACATGGCGACGGCGTGGGCCCAGTCGCCGATGACGCTGTCGCTCGACGACCGGTTCCTGTGGGCGCGCACGATGGCCGAGGTCGGCCGATTCTGCGAGGCCGACGACGTCTGCCATGTGACATTGACGACGTTGGCTCTGGAGGCACAGGGGGTACGGCACGGGGCCCCGTCGGTCGAGGGTCTCGATCCCACCGGGCATTGGGCCCACGTGTTCAAGATCCTGGCGGCACGGCTGGCCCACCAGCAGGGCAGATTCGACGAAGGCTGGGCGTTGTACAGGGATGCCTCCGACGACGACACCGACTCTCCGGAGTTGAGGCGATCGGCGTTGCGGCTCCGTCTGGTCTTCGCCGACCGTGAGGCCGCGGCAGGGATCCTGCGTGACCTGGAGTCGTTGGCGCTGTCGGAGAAGACCACCGCCGCGCAGATGACGTTCGTCGAGGCGGCTCTGTGGGCGGCGGCTCACTGGGGTGCCGAATCGGGCAGCCGCGATCCGGACACGCAGTATCTGACGGGAGTCCGGCTCCGCGGTCAGGTCATGGCACGGGCCTTGTTGACCAAGGAAGCGGATTCCATGACGCCGGGCGAAAAGCTCCGCCTGGCCTTGATGGCGGGCGACGATCGCTCGGCTGAACTCATGGTCCGCGACCATGCCCCCAGTGACGGCGACGGATGGTCGTGGCGGGTGCTCGCCGCGGTGGTCGCCTTGCGCAGTGGTGACGACGAGCGGGCGGCCGAGCTCTTGGACGACGTGCTCGGCCTCCGCCGCCACGACATCGACATCCGGGTGCTGTCGGCGCAGGCCGAGTTGTTCTCCGAGCATCACAAGGCCGCACTTGCGGGAGCTCTGGGGTGCACCGAGTCGATGCCCGACCACATCCTCGCCCGGGTCGTCAAGGCCGAGGCGGAGTTCGAAACGGCGTTGGAGAAGCGAAGCGACGGCACCGAGAGCGCAGAGAACGCGCAATTGCTGATCCAGGCCGTGTCCGACTACCGCTGGGCCGTCGACGTCAACGCAGCGACCCGGCATCATCTCCAGACCGGCGCTCGGAGCGGCCCGGTCGGGTCGGAGCCACTCCCGCCCCGGCTGCACGAGGAGACCTGCCGACGCGGACTGCATGCCGCGATCCTGGCCCAGGAAGATCTCGACCGTCTGAGCCTGCGCGGCGACCGGGCACTTCGGCGTGACGCCGACGTGCTGCTCGGTCATTTGAGACGCGGCGCTCATCGATGCTGTGCCCGTTCCACCTCGGCGGTCCATCGCCTGCGGCACCTCTTCGACCAGGACGAGGCCGCTCGTCTGAGCCGCTTGCTGCAATCGCATCAGATGTACGTGTGGCGGGCGCGCCTGCAGAACGTCGGCATGGTGGTGTTGGGTGCGGTGGTCTCCTACCTCGGCCTCACCGACACACTGCCCGGCCCGAGTTCTGACACGATCCGGGCCACGGTCCTGGCGCTGGGTGTCCTGCTCATGTTGATGCCGTTCGCCCGGTCGTTGAAGATCGGTGCGGTGGAGCTTCAGCGACCCGAGATCGAGCGACCCGAGTTCGGCAGGTCCAAGGCGCTCAGGACCAGTTCCCTGCTGCAGCGGGGGTATCACCTCGGCGCGTTCGTGCTGCCGGCGCCACCTGAACAGTCCAGGACTCCGGTCCGCCAGTCGGTCGAGGCTGCCGTCGAGCGACCTGAGGTGGCGACGACTGGGGTGGCCGCGGCGGTCGTCCAAGCGGAGGCCCGCTGAGGCAGGTCATGCCGTACCCCCATGTTTGGCACGGCGGACGGCCCGGCCAGGTCGTCGTCGCCGTGCGGAACAATGTCACCCATGCCGAGTCAGACCCCGGGCGCCCTGCGCCCAGCCATCGTGCAGGACGCCACGAGCGGAGCCGTCCTCATGCTCGCCTGGATGGACGACGAAGCGCTGCAGCGCACGATCGACACACGGGCCGCCACGTACTGGTCGAGGTCGCGGGGCGAGTACTGGGTCAAGGGCGCGACGTCAGGTCACACGCAGCACGTCAGGGAGGTACGGCTGGACTGCGACGCCGACACGATCCTCCTGCGGGTCGACCAGGTCGGCCCGGCTTGCCACACGAACGCGCCGACGTGTTTCGACGCCGGTCCGGTGCTGCTGACCGACGAGGGGACGGCCTGATGCCCGCGATCCTCCCCGACCTGGACGGGTTCCGGTCACAGGCCGCCGGCGGCAGCCGGGTGATCTCGGTACGCGCGCGCGTCCAGGCCGACGGTCTCACCGCGGTCGGCCTGTACCACCACCTGTGCGGCCAGCGGGCGGGCACGTTCCTGCTCGAGTCGGCCGAGCAGGGCAGGTTCGGGCGGTGGTCGTTCGTCGGCGTCAACGCGTTGGCGCAGCTTTCCGCCGACCAGGGCAAGGCGGTCTGGTCCGGTCGACCGATCAGCGGTCTGCCGACCGACAGCGACCCTCTGGCCGCGTTGGCCGCGACGCTGGACACCCTCCACACGACCCCGGAGCCTGGCCTGCCGCCGTTCGTTTCGGGGATGGTCGGCTACCTGGGGTACGACGTCGTCCGCCGGTTGGAACGCCTGCCGGACACGTGCGTCGACGACCTGCAGATCCCCGAGCTCACCATGCTCCTCGTGGGCGACCTGGCCGCGTTCGACCATCACACCGGCGACGTGTGGTTGATCGCCAACGCGGTCAACTTCGACGACTCACCCGATCGACTGGAAGACGCCTACGCCGACGCTCATCGCCGAGTTGAGGCCCTCGTGGCCGCACTCGCCGAACCCCAGGCGCCCCTGCTGACCGAAGTCGTGACCGCCGACGAGGCACCCCTGGTGAGGCAGCGAACCTCGGAGGAGTTCCAGCAGATGGTCCGTGACTGCGTCGAAGAGATCCGGGCTGGGGAGGCGTTCCAGATCGTCCCCAGCCAACGGTTCGAACTGGCCACCGCCGCCGATCCCCTCGACGTGTACCGGGTGCTGCGCCGCGGAAACCCGAGCCCGTACCTGTTCCTCGTGAGGTTCGACGACTTCGCCGTCGTGGGTTCGAGCCCCGAGGCGCTCGTCACGGTCCGAGACGGCTGGGTCACGATCCACCCGATCGCCGGAACGAAGCCGCGCGGCCGTACCCCCGACGAGGATGCGGCCTACGAGGCCGACCTGCTCAGTGACGAGAAGGAAGCGGCCGAACACCTGATGCTGGTCGACCTCGGGCGCAACGACGTCGGCCGGGTCAGCGATCCCGGCACCGTCAAGGTCCACGAGTTCATGCGAGTCAGGCGCTACAGCCACGTCATGCATCTCGAAGCCGAAGTCACCGGTCGTCTGAGCCAGGGCCGGACGGCACTCGAAGCGACCCTCGCCGGTTTCCCGGCCGGCACATTGTCGGGGGCGCCGAAGGTCAGGGCCATGGAGATCATCGACACGCTGGAGAAGAGCCGCCGTGGCGTGTACGGCGGTGCCGTCGGCTACTTCGACTTCGCCGGCAATGCCGATACGGCGATCGCCATCCGGACCGCTCTGCTCAAGGGCGGTACGGCGTACGTGCAAGCCGGCTGCGGCGTGGTAGCCGACTCCGACCCGGCGACCGAGGACCAGGAGTGCGTCAACAAGGCCGCAGCCGTGTTGCGAGCCGTCCGCGGAGCAGAAACCTTGCGTCGGCTGGCCGACGGGACGTGACGAAACCCGGCTCGTCGGGAAGAATGGCCGCACCACGAGAGGAGCCACCTTCGATGAGCAGCCTGGCCAAGCCGTCGACCCAGACCGAGGCCTCCATGCGTCGTCAGACGCGGGAGTACCACCACGGCACGTCCCCGGCAGCATGGGTGGGGTCGATGACGGCCTTGCTCGGCTTCGTGGTCGGGTCGATCGGCTTCCTGCTGGGCAACCGCGGGGTGATCATCGCCGGGTTCGTCGTGGTCGGGATCGCTCTGATCGCGACGGTGATCTTGCGCTCACTGGGGTACGGCAACGTCATCGGCCACCACGAGGACGAGTCTTGACGGTTCTCGACGACATCGTCGCCGGAGTCCGGGCCGACCTGGCCGAGCGGAAGGGCACCGTCAGCCGTACCCACCTGGAGCGTGCGGTCGCCACCGCCGCTCCGGCGCTCGACCCGATGCCCCGATTCCGAGCCCCCGGTCTGTCGGTGATCGCCGAGGTCAAGCGTTCCTCGCCGTCCAAGGGACATTTGGCAACGATCCCCGAGCCCGCCGAACTCGCCCGTGCGTACCAGGCCGGTGGGGCTGCGGCGATCTCGGTGCTGACCGAGCAACGGCGGTTCAACGGGTCGCTGGCCGACCTCGACGCCGTACGTGCTGCCGTTTCGATCCCGGTGCTACGCAAGGACTTCATGGTCGACCCCTATCAAGTCTGGGAAGCCCGGGCCCACGGCGCCGACCTGATCCTGCTCATCGTCGCGGCGTTGGACGACGCCGGCCTGGCCGGGCTCAAGCGTGACGCCGAAGACCTGGGCATGACCTGCCTCGTCGAGGTGCACACCACCGACGAGATCGAGCGAGCGCTCGCCGTCGGGGCCACGTTGCTCGGCGTCAACAACCGCAACTTGAAGACGCTCGAGGTCGACACGGGCCAGTTCCCCAGGCTGGTCTCCGTGATCCCTGGCGACGTGGTGCGGGTCGCCGAGTCCGGCTTGCTCGTCGCCGCGGACGCCGCCGACGCCGCTCGCGCCGGTGCCGACGTCGTCTTGGTGGGTGAGGCTCTGGTGCGTGACCACGCTCCGGAGCAGGCAGTGGCGAGCATGATCGCGGCGGGTACAGTCGCGAGCACCCGCCCCTGACCCGCCGAGAGGACCTCATGTCGATCCGTCTACCCGACGCGTCGGGCCATTTCGAACGCTTCGGCGGCAGGTTCGTGCCCGAGGCGCTGTTCGCGGCGCTGACCGAACTGGAACGCGAATTCCGGGAAGCGCAGGCCGACCCGGCGTTCGCGGCCGAACTTGCGGGCCTGCTGCACGACTACGCCGGCCGACCCACCCCGCTGACCGAGGCCAAGCGATTCAGTGCCGAGTGCGGGAACGCGACGGTCGTCCTCAAGCGCGAGGACCTCAACCACACCGGGTCCCACAAGATCAACAACGTGCTCGGCCAGGCTCTGCTCACGCGACGCATGGGCAAGACCCGTGTCATCGCCGAGACCGGTGCCGGTCAGCACGGCGTCGCCACGGCGACAGCGGCAGCCCTGTTCGGGCTCGCCTGCACGGTCTACATGGGTGAGGTCGACACCCAACGGCAGGCCCTCAACGTCGCCCGCATGCAGTTGCTGGGGGCGGAAGTGATCGCGGTGCGCTCCGGGTCTCGCACGCTCAAGGACGCGATGAACGAAGCCATGCGCGACTGGGTCGCGAGCGTGGACACCACGCACTACCTGATCGGCACGGTGGGTGGCCCCCACCCGTTCCCCGAGATGGTCCGCGAGTTCCAGCGGGTGATTTCGGTCGAGGCCAAGGGGCGGGTGCTTCAGAGGTACGGCCGCCTTCCCGACGCGGTGCTGGCGTGCGTCGGCGGGGGGTCCAATGCGATGGGAATCTTCGCCGAGTTCGTCGGTGATCCGGACGTGGCGCTGATCGGGCTGGAAGCGGGCGGGGACGGATTCGACACCGGTCGTCATGCGGCGACGATCACCGAGGGCGACGTCGGGGTCCTGCACGGGATGCGCACCTACGTGCTGCAGACCGAAGACGGCCAGACCAGGGAATCCCACTCGATCTCGGCCGGTCTGGACTATCCCGGGGTCGGTCCGGAACATGCGTGGCTGGCGGCGACGGGGCGGGCTACGTACGAGCCGGTCACCGACGCAGAGGCGATGGACGCGTTCCGGCTGCTGAGCCGTACCGAAGGAATCATGCCTGCGATCGAAAGCGCCCATGCCGTGGCCGGAGCGATCCGGGTGGGCCGGCGGCTGGCCGAGACAGACCCTGACGCCCGTCCCTTGCTCCTGGTCAGCCTCTCGGGGCGCGGCGACAAGGACGTCGACACCGCGATCTCGTGGTTCGGGTTGGACGGCAGCGCCGACGCAACGACGGAGGACCAGGCATGAGTGCGGACGAGGGCCGTTCGGGTACGGCATTCGCGGCGGCCCGGAGCGAGGGTCGGGCAGCGCTGGTGGGGTACCTGCCGGTCGGGTACCCGGACGTGGCGACGTCGCTGCAGGCTTTGGTCGCTCTGACCGAGGGGACGACCGGCGTCGGGGTCGATGTGGTCGAGATCGGCCTGCCCTATTCGGATCCGGTCATGGACGGCGTGGCCATCCAGCGGGCCGGCACCGCTGCGTTGGAGCGGGGGGTCCGTACGAGGGACGTGTTCGCTGCGACCGAGGCCGTCGCAGCGACAGGAATCCCGGCGACGGTGATGACGTACTGGAACCTGGTCGAGCGGTACGGCGTGGATCGGTTCGCGCGCGATTTCGCCGCCGCGGGCGGGGCCGGGCTCATCACGCCTGACCTGACACCCGACGAGGCGGAGGAGTGGATCGCGGCGGCAGACGGGTACGGGCTGGATCGGATCTTCCTGATCTCGCCGTCGAGCTCCGACGAGCGGATCGTCTCGACGTTGGCCGCCTGTCGCGGCTGGGTGTACGCGACTTCGGTGATGGGCGTGACGGGCACGCGCGCGGGTACGTCGAACGCTGCCCCCGGGCTGGTGGCCCGCGCTCGGAAGGTCGCCGACGGGCTGCCGATCGGCGTGGGTCTGGGCGTGTCGAACGGAGACCAGGCCGCTGCCGTTGCGGGGTACGCCGACGGCGTGATCGTCGGGTCCGTGCTGGTCAAGGCGTTGTCGGCCGCCGAGGATGCCGGTCGGCCCGACGACCTGACGCGTGTGCGGGCCGTCGTCGACGACCTCGCAGCCGGAGTGAGGCGAGTGCCGTGACCCGGATCGGGACGGCTCTGCTGGCGGGGATCGTGCTGGCGGGGACTGTTCTCGCCGCCTCCGGATGCGCGCCTGCCACGCAGTCCACGTCCGCGTCCGGGCCCGTCGTCGTCTCGACCCTGTCGGCGGGGCCATACCGGGGTGCCGAACTCGACCCCACCAGGTCTTATGCGCTGCCCGACGTGACGTTGACCGACACGAGTGGGGTGCCGTACAACGTGCGGAGTGGGTCGGCCGCCCAGCCGGTGAGTCAGCCGGTCACGGTCATGTTCTTCGGGTACTCGAACTGCCCGGACGTGTGCACCGGGATTCTGGCCGACATCGCCGGCGCCATGAATAGGCTCACCGCCGACCAGCGGACCAAAGTCAGGGTCGTGCTGGTGACCACCGACCCGGCGCGGGACACACCGGCCCAGTTGAAGACGTACCTGTCGAGGATCGACCCCTCGTTCGTCGGCTTGACCGGTGACCTCGCCACCATCTCGGCCGCGGCGCGCAGTGTGGGGGTGCCGATCGAGGATGCCAAACAGTTGCCGAGTGGGGGGTACGAGGTGGTCCACGGCACTCAGGTGATCGGCTTCGCGCGCAACCAGGCCGTGGTCGTCTGGACCTACCCGACAGCAGTCGGCGACCTCCGCGCAGACATCGAGACTCTGCTGGCCAAGCAGAGCTGACAGGGAGAAACGCATGGCAACCAAGAAGAGACCAACCTCGGGAGCGCCGTCGGGTGCTCGGGCGCGGTTGATCGCCGAGCGTGAGGCGCGGGCCGCCGCCGAGCGGTCGAAGCGCCGGATGATCGGGGCGCTGGTAGCGGCGGTCGTGCTGGTGCTCGTGATCGGGATCGGGGTGTACGGCTGGTGGCAGAGCAACAAGGCGCCGACCGCGGCAGCACCGACCGGTGCCGGGTCGTCGGTCGCAGCATCCGGCGCCGCAGGGTCCGCTGCGCCGTCGGGCGGGGCCGCGTCGGTCGCGCCGGTCGCCTTCGCGCCGGTGGTCATCGCCGCGGACAAGGGGGTACGGATCGGTGCCGCCGATGCCCCCAACGTGGTGTCGATCTACCTGGACTTCCACTGCTCCCATTGCGGTGAGTTCGAGGACCAGTACGGGCCGACTCTGCGCGCCCTCAACGACTCGGGGCGGGTCACGCTCGACATTTGGCCGCTCGGCTTCTTGAGTGAGGGCAGCAAGTCGGCGTCGAACGCATTTGCGTGCGCTGCCGAACGCGACCCGCGGTTCGCCCGCGACCTGCACGATGGCTTCTTCGCCAACATGCCGCTCAAGTGGAGCGACGACCAGATTCTCTCACTGGCCAAGCAGATTCGGCCCACCCTGCCTGATGGGTTCGAGACCTGCGTGACGAGCAAGCCTCATCTCGACTGGGTCACGAATAACTTCGAATTGGCGCGGGTCGGCCCGGCCGCCAAGGGGACACCGACCGTGTATCTCAACGGCCAGGAATTGGCGTTGGCCACTCTCACGCCTGACACACTCGTCGGGATGCTCAAGTGACGCCGTGGTTCATTCCCAGCCCTCCGCAGGGCACCTGGTATCTCGGGCCCGTTCCGATTCGCGCGTACGCCCTGTGCATCCTGACCGGCATCGTCATCGGCTGGTGGTGGACCGGTAGGCGTTGGAAGGCGAGGGGTGGACGTACGGAGACACTGGAAGGGATTCTCGGCTGGGCTGTGGTCGCGGGTGTGATCGGTGCCCGGCTCTACCACGTGATCACCGACTACCAGTTGTACTTCGGCCCCGGCCGCGACTGGACGGGCATCTTCAGGATCTGGGAAGGCGGTCTCGGGATCTGGGGGGCCGTCGCGCTGGGTGCGCTCGCGGCCTGGTGGAGATGTCGCAAGGCTGGCGTGTCGTTCGCCGCTTTGGCGGACTGTGTGGTTCCCGGCTTGTTGATCGCGCAGGGCCTCGGCCGGTTGGGGAACTGGTTCAACCAGGAGTTGTACGGCCGCCCCACCACACTGCCCTGGGCCTTGGAGATCGACCCGGCGCATCGGTTGGCCGGGTACGAACAGGTGGCCACGTACCATCCGACGTTCCTGTACGAGCTGCTCTGGACCTTCGCGTGCGCCGGGATTCTGGTCTGGGCCGAACGCCGGTGGTCACTCGGCCGGGGCAAGTTGTTCGCGCTCTACATCGTGAGCTACACCCTGGGCCGCTTCTGGATCGAAGCCCTGCGGATCGACACCGTCAACACGATTGGCGGCTTCCGGCTGAACAACTACACCTCGGCCATCGTGTTCGTGCTGGGTGTCGGGTTGTTCGTGTGGTTGTCGAAGAATCGTCCCGGTCGGAGCCCCGAACCCCTCGAACCAGAGCGTGAGCCCGTCATCGTCGACGAATCGGAGTAGCGGGCCGCCCCACCGTACCGAACGACGGCTGAGAGGGGCTTCGCTGCGAATAATCGCAGCGAAGCCCCTCTCAGCCGTCGTTCGGTACAGCACCACCCGTGAGCAACCCAGTGTCAGGCCATCCACCACTGACGGGAATGGAGTTCCTGCAGGGATTCACGTGCTCCGGGACGGGGAGGGACGTCGTGTCGCCGCGTCTTGAGGACGGCACTCAACATACGTCTGGTGTTCGCCCAGTCGAGAAAGATCTGCTCCCACGTCAACCTGATCACGGTGTAGCCGAGGCTCCTGGCACGGAGGTCCCGCTGCCTGTCCCGCCGGTAGTCGTCAGACGAGGTGTGATGTCGCGCGCTGTCGCATTCGACAATCAGGGAGCGCCCCACCAGCAGGTCGACCCGGCCTATGCCGTCGATCGTCACCTGTGCTCGAACGCGGACACCCATCCGCTGCAGAGACAATCGGGGACGGGTCTCGTTCCCACCTTCCGAACGCTCGCTGAAGTGTCGATAGACGCCGATCTTGCAAGCCGGGACATCGGCCAGCAAGGCACGCACCGCGCTGTACGGAAGGCGTTCCAGTCGGGCCGCAGACTCGAGCACGATGAGTCCGGTCTCGGCGGAATGAAACGTCATCACCTGGTGGACGCAGTCGGCGATCGACGCGGTGCCAGGATCGACGCACCCGCTCACCGTGTGGCGCACGACGTCGTCGGGGATTGCTACCCCATGCAGGTTCCGAGAACGAACGATATGGAGTCTTCCGTTCGGCGGCACCCACAGCCCGTGGTTTTTGGCCGCACTGAGACAACCGACTTGCGCACCGAGGGTGGCGGCCCGGCTTTCGTCGGCCGGGGTGTCGGCCAGCGCGTACAACCCACGTCTCACGGGAAGCAGGCGCCCAGCATCCAGGAGGCGATCGATGCTGCGCCGCGATATGCCGTCGGACAGGAGTCGTGCCCGTGAGAGGAAGCGACCGGGGTGAACTGAGCTACTCATGCTCAGACCATGGGCCGTGGCCTCCGGAATCGTCACTCATCCACAGGCATCCTCGGCCGAGGGTTCGCGACACCGACGGATGTGTACAACCAGGTCCGTGACGCAAGGTTTCCTCCGCGGTACTGGCACGAACGACGGCTGAAACGGGCCTCACTGCGATTATTCGCAGTGAGGCCCGCTTCTGCCGTCGTTTGGTACGGGGTGGGTCCGGTGGCGACCGACCACCATCCGGAATTCGGCCATGAAGGGCAGGGGAGAGGCGGTTGGGTAGGTTATGCGCGACGACGCGGCACCCGCGGGCCCCAGCATGCGCACAAGTCCGTAGTCGCGACCTCGCTCGCCTTGTCGAGCGACCACCAGAGAGGGAGACCGCATGGCCTACGTGCCTTTCGCCCGGCCTACCGCCCAGGGACTGTACGACCCGGCCTACGAGCACGACGCCTGCGGTGTGGGCTTCGTCGCCACGTTGGACGGGATCGCCTCCCACCAGATCGTGGAGCAGGGCCTCGAAGTCCTGCGCAATCTCGACCACCGAGGGGCAACAGGAGCCGACGAGGCGGCTGGCGACGGAGCGGGCATCCTCATCCAGGTTCCGGACGCCTTCCTCCGCAAGGTCTCGAAGCTGCACTTGCCCGATCAGGGCGCGTACGCCGTAGGCATGGCCTTCCTGTCGACCGATGCCCGGACACGCGAAACCGCCAAGGCCGGCATCGCCCACATCGCCGCTCAGGAAGGCCTGCGGGTGCTCGGCTGGCGCGTCGTACCCGTCGAGACCGCGACCCTCAGCCCGATCTCCCTCGGCGTGATGCCGCACATGGAGATGCTGTTCGTCGACAGCTACGACGGACTGGCCGGCATCGAATTGGAACGTGTCGTCTACGTGCTCCGCCGTCGCGCGCAGAACGAGCAGAACGTCTACTTCCCGTCGTTGTCGTGCCGCACCCTCGTCTACAAGGGCATGCTCACCACCGACCAGCTCGAAGAGGTGTTCCCCGAACTCCACGACCCCGACCTGGCCAGCGCCCTGGCCCTGGTGCATTCGCGGTTCTCGACCAACACGTTCCCTGCTTGGGAATTGGCTCATCCGTACCGGCTCATCGCGCACAACGGCGAGATCAACACGGTGAAGGGCAACCGCAACTGGATGCGGGCGCGAGAGGCGCTCCTGCAGAGCGACCTGATCCCCGGCGACCTGACCCGACTGTTCCCGATCTGCACGCCCAGTGGCTCGGATTCGGCGTCGTTCGACGAGGTGCTCGAACTTCTCCATCTCGGCGGCCGTAGCCTTCCGCACGCCGTGTTGATGATGATCCCCGAGGCGTTCCAGGGCAACCCGGAGATGGACCCCGAGCGCCGCGCGTTCTACGACTTCCACTCCTCGCTCATGGAGCCGTGGGACGGTCCCGCTTCCGTCACCTTCACCGACGGAACCGTGATCGGCGCCACCCTCGACCGCAACGGTCTGCGACCCGCGCGCTACTGGGTGACCAGTGACGGTCTGGTCGTGTTCGCCTCCGAAGCCGGGGTGCTCGACATTCCTCAGGACAAGGTGGTCTCCAAGGGTCGCCTGCGCCCGGGTCGCATTCTGCTCGTCGACCTCGGCCAGCATCGGCTCATCGACGACGAAGAGGTCAAGGCCGAACTGGCCGCAGCCGAGCCGTACGCGCAATGGGTCGCCGACGGCCACGTCAACCTCGACGACCTGCCCGACCGGCAGCACATCGTGCACAGCCACAGCTCGGTCACGCGCCGACAGCAGATCTTCGGCTACAGCCACGAGGAGTTGCGCCTGATCGTCGCCCCGATGGCCAACACGGGCGCCGAACCGATCGGGTCGATGGGCAACGACGCGCCGCTGGCAGTGCTCTCCGACGGGCCGCGGCCGCTGTTCGACTACTTCAGCCAATTGTTCGCCCAGGTCACCAATCCGCCGCTCGACGCGATTCGCGAAGAGTTGGTCACGTCGTTGACCAGCACGATCGGTCCCGAGCGCAACCTGCTGGATCCGGGCCCCGACAGCTGTCGGCAGATCGTGATCGGCTTCCCGATCCTGGATTCGGACCAGTTGGCCAAGATCGTACGCATCAACCGTACGGGCGAAACGCCTGGCTACGCCGCCCGCGTGGTCCGGGGCCTCTACGACATCGAAGGCGGGGTGGAGGCCCTCGAGGCCCGGCTCGACGCGATGTGCGCCGAGGTCGACGCGGCCATCGCCGACGGCGCCCAGGTGATCGTGTTGTCCGACCGGCATTCGACCGGGGAGAAGGCACCGATCCCGTCGCTACTGATGACCTCGACCATCCATCACCATCTCGTCAGGCAGAAGACCCGGACCCAGGTCGGCCTGATCTGCGAATCCGGCGACGTCCGTGAGGTGCACCACGTCGCGCTGCTCATCGGGTACGGCGCTGCCGCAGTCAACCCGTACCTCGTTTTCGAGTCCGCCGAAGACCTGGCCCGTCAGGAGCTCTACGTCAAGGTCAGCCCCGAGAAGGCGATCGCGAACGTGCGCAAGGCGCTCGGCAAGGGCGTGCTCAAGGTCATGAGCAAGATGGGCGTCTCGACGATCGCCTCCTATACCGGCGCTCAGATCTTCGAGGCCACGGGTCTCAAGCAGGAGTTCGTCGATCGCTACTTCGAAGGTACGACGAGCCGTCTCGAAGGCATCGGCCTGCCTGAGGTGCATCGCATGATCGAGTTGCGGCACCTGCGCGGGTACCCGGCCGACGGGATCCCGCTGGCACATCGCACGTTGCCGGTCGGTGGCGAGTACCAGTGGCGCCGTGAGGGCGAGGAGCATCTGTTCGACCCCGAGACCGTGTTCAGGCTTCAGCATTCGACGCGCGCGAAGCGGTACGACATCTTCAAGCAGTACACCCAGCGGGTCGACGACAACTCGTCCCGGCTGATGACGCTGCGATCGCTGCTGCAGTTGAGCCCGGTCGGCGGCCCGATCCCGATTGAGGAGGTCGAGCCGATCGGCGAGATCGTCAAGCGGTTCTCAACCGGGGCCATGTCGTACGGCTCCATCAGCCTCGAGGCCCACGAGACCCTCGCGATCGCCATGAACCAGCTCGGCGCGAAGTCGAACACCGGTGAGGGCGGCGAGGACAAGGACCGCTTGTACGACCCACGCCGCCGGTCCGCGATCAAGCAGGTCGCCTCCGGCCGGTTCGGTGTGACCAGCGACTACCTGTCGAACGCCACCGACATCCAGATCAAGATGGCCCAGGGGGCGAAGCCCGGCGAGGGCGGTCAGCTGCCGGGTGCGAAGGTCTACCCGTGGGTCGCCAAGACCCGGCATTCGACCCCCGGCGTGGGTCTGATCTCACCGCCTCCCCACCACGACATCTACTCGATCGAGGATCTCAAACAGCTGATCCACGACCTGAAGTCGGCGAACCCGTCGGCGCGGGTGCACGTGAAGTTGGTCGCCGAGGTCGGGGTCGGCACGGTCGCGGCGGGCGTCTCCAAGGCGAAAGCCGACGTCGTGCTGATCTCCGGCCACGACGGTGGCACCGGCGCGGCGCCTCTCACGTCGATCAAGCACGCGGGCGGACCGTGGGAACTCGGCCTCGCTGAAACCCAGCAGACCCTGCTCGTCAACGGCTTGCGCGACCGGATCGTCGTGCAGACCGACGGTCAGCTGAAGACCGGCCGCGACGTGATCGTGGCCGCGTTGCTCGGGGCCGAGGAGTACGGCTTCGCCACCGCCCCGCTCGTGGTCGAAGGGTGCGTCATGATGCGCGTGTGCCATCTCGACACCTGCCCGGTCGGTGTCGCGACGCAGAATCCCGAACTCCGCAAGAAGTTCTCGGGCAAGGCGGAGTACGTCGTCAACTTCTTCGAGTTCATCGCCCAAGAGGTGCGCGAGCACCTCGCCGCGCTCGGTTTCCGCAGCCTGAAGGAGGCGATCGGACGGGTCGACGCGCTCGACACCCGTCCGGCGATCGACCATTGGAAGGCCGAAGGCCTCGATCTCACCCCGATCCTGCACCAGGTCGACGTGGATTCCCCGTTGCATTGCACGAAGACCCAGGACCACGGGCTCGACGAAGCACTGGACGTACACCTCATCGAGTTGGCACAGTCCGCGCTGGCCGACGGGACACCGGTGCAGGCAGACGTCGCCATCCGCAACGTCCATCGCACGGTCGGCACCGTGCTCGGCCACGAGTTGACCAAGGCGACCCGCGGAGACGGACTACCCGACGACACGATCGACTTCACGCTCACCGGTACGGCGGGTCAGAGCTTCGGCGCATTCCTGCCGAAGGGGATCACGATGCGGCTGGTGGGCGACGCGAACGACTATCTCGGCAAAGGTTTGTCGGGCGGACGGCTGATCGTGCGGCCCGCCGATCACGTCGGTTTCGCGCCTGAGGAGCAGATCATCGCGGGCAACGTCATCGGGTACGGCGCAACCTCCGGTGAGATCTTCCTGCGGGGCCAGGTAGGGGAGCGGTTCTGCGTCCGGAACTCCGGCGCGACGGCGGTCGTCGAGGGTGTGGGCGACCATGCCTGCGAGTACATGACCGGCGGGGAGGCGCTCATTCTGGGGCCGACGGGCCGGAACGTGGCGGCCGGAATGAGCGGCGGGGTGGCCTGGGTGCTCGACCTCAATCGCGCCCGCCTCAACACCGAACTCGCCGATCCGGTCGACCTCGACGACGACAACCTCGAACGGGTCAAGGCGTTGCTGGCCCGACATGCGACCGAGACGGGGTCGAGCGTGGCGACCGACCTGTTGCGTCTGTCCGACGACGACCTGGGTCGCCGGTTCACCATGATCCTGCCGCGCGACTACGCGAGGGTCACACGGGCGAGGGCAGAGGCGATCGCTGCAGGCCTGTCAGAGCAGGAGACCACCCGCAAGATGATGGAGGCCTCCCATGGCTGATCCTCGTGGATTCATGAAGTCGCCGCGCGCGGTGGCGGCGCGACGTCCCGTCGACGAACGGGTCAACGACTGGCAGGAGGTCTACCCGGAAGGTCCCGGCCGCGCCGTCCTGCCGATCATCCAGACCCAGGCCGGCCGCTGCATGGACTGTGGGATTCCCTTCTGCCACACGGGTTGTCCGCTCGGCAACCTGATCCCGGAGTGGAACGACCTGATCTGGCGCGACGAGTGGCGCGGGGCCCTTGACCGGCTCCATGCGACCAACAACTTCCCCGAGTTCACGGGTCGGTTGTGCCCGGCGCCGTGCGAGACGGCCTGCGTGGTCGGGATCAATCGGGATCCGGTCACGATCAAGAACGTCGAAGTGGCGATCATCGACAAGGCTTGGGACGACCGCCGGGTTGTCCCTGAGCAGCCGTCGTGGCACACCCTCAAGACGGTCGCGGTGGTCGGCTCCGGACCGGCCGGACTGGCCGTCGCCCAGCAGTTGACCCGGGTGGGGCACACGGTCGTCGTGTACGAGCGGGCCGACGACATCGGTGGGCTGCTGCGGTACGGCATTCCCGAGTTCAAGATGGAGAAGAGCGTTCTCGACCGCCGCCTCAAGCAGATGCGGTTGGAGGGCACCGTCTTCAAGCCGTCCCACGACGTGGGTGTGAAACCCACGTTCTCGGAATTGCCGGAGCGCTACGACGCGGTGGTCCTGGCGATCGGCTCCACCGTGGCTCGCGACCTGCCGATCCCCGGTCGAGAACTCGGCGGCATTCACCAGGCGATGGAGTTCCTGCCGCAGGCGAACCGGGTGGCCCGGGGGGCGGAAGTCGGCGATCAAATTCTCGCGACCGGCAAGGACGTGGTCATCATCGGTGGCGGCGACACCGGCGCCGACTGTCTGGGTACGTCGATCCGTCAGCGCGCGAAGTCGATCACGCAGCTGGAGATCATGCCGACCCCGCCGGAGGGACGGCCGGGCGGCCAGCCGTGGCCGACGTACCCGATGATCTACCGCGTCTCCTCCGCTCACGAGGAGGGCGGCGAGCGCGTGTATGCCGTTAACACCAGCGAATTCCTCGGTGACGAGCAGGGTCACGTGCGCGCCCTCCGGTTGTCGGAGGTCGTGATGGAGAACGGACGATTCGTGCCGGTCGAGGGGACTGAGCGGGAAATCCCGGCTCAGTTGGTGCTGTTGGCGATGGGGTTCGTCGGTCCGGAGAAGACCGCGATCGAGCAACTGGGCCTGGAGACCGACAGCCGCGGCAACATTGCGCGGGACGCGTCGTATGCGACCAACGTTGAAGGTGTCTTCGTCTGCGGCGACGCAGGCCGTGGTCAGTCGCTCATCGTCTGGGCCATCGCCGAGGGACGCTCGGCCGCCCACGGGGTCGACGCCTACCTGTCCGGTGAGTCCAAGCTCCCCAAGCCGATCCTTCCCCAGGTACGCCCGTTGATGGTGTAGCCGACCGTTGGGGCTCAGGGTCGAAACATCTTCGAGGGCGTGTCTCGCCGGGGACCAGGCAGACCTTGGCGCGTGCGCGAACCACCCCGGTGAGCCTGGCCCACACTGTCGGAGGGCTGATCTAGGGTGGGGAATCTGCGCACGGCCGCGTGCGTGGCTGGTTCGTCGCCCTTCCCCCGGCAGCCTGGTGAGACGCGGAGCACCCCCGCGTACCGTCGAGCCGAGAAGGAGCATTCCCCGTGAGCCAGGGCAACTTCGTCCACTTGCACGTGCACACCGAGTACTCGATGCTCGACGGTGCGGCGAAGAACGGCCTGCTGATTGCCGAGGCCGTACGGCAGGGGATGCCAGCGATCGCGATGACGGATCACGGCAACATGTTCGGGGCATACGAGTTTCACCAGACAGCGTCGAAACACGGGGTGAAGCCGATCATCGGGATCGAGGCGTACGTCGCTCCTTCCTCCCGACGCAATCGGTCGCCCGAATTCTGGTCGACGGGGAAGCGGGAGGTCGACGGGGTCGAGGTCGAAGGCGGCAAGGACGTCGGCGGCGGCGGCCGGTATACCCACATGACGATGGTGGCGCGCGATGCCGAGGGGCTGAGGAACCTGTTCCGGCTGTCGACGTTGGCGAGCTACGACGGCTACTACATGAAGCCCCGCATGGATGCCGAGATCATCGCCGCCCACAGCGAGGGGATTATCGCGACGACCGGCTGCCCGGGCGGTGCCGTACAAACTCGGCTGCGCCTCGGGCAGTACGACGAAGCGGTCAAGGCTGCTGCGACGTACGCCGAGATCTTCGGCCGCGGCAGCTATTTCGTCGAACTGATGGACCACGGGATCGACATCGAGCGACAGGTCCGCGACGACCTGCTCAAGCTGGCCAAGCAGCTCGACCTGCCCCTGCTCGCCACCAACGATTCTCACTACGTGACGGCCGATCAGGCCGATGCTCACGACAACCTGCTGTGCATCGGCGTGGGCCGTACCAAGGACGACCCCAACCGGTTCCGATTCCGAGGCGAGGGCTACCACGTCCGTACGGCCGACGAGATGCGTCGGCTGTTCCGTGATCTGCCCGCCGCCTGCGACAACACACTGCTGGTCAGCGAGATGGTGTCGAGCTACGACGAGGTCTTCGCCCACGTCGACCGGATGCCGCAGTTCGCCGTACCCGCCGGTGAGACCCAGGAATCCTGGCTGCGCAAGGAACTCGACCGTGGGCTGGCGCTGCGGTACGGCTCCCACCCCTCCCAGGACGTCCTCGACCGGATCGAGACCGAACTGGCCGTCATCGAGCCGATGGGGTTCGCGTCGTACTTCCTGATCGTCGCCGACATCTGTCGGTACGCCCGCGAGAACAAGATTCCCGTCGGGCCCGGGCGAGGGTCGGCCACCGGGTCGATGGTCGCGTACCTGACCCGGATCACCGAACTCGACCCGATCGAGCACGGCCTGCTGTTCGAACGGTTCCTCAACCCCGAGCGGATCAATCCCCCCGACGTCGACCTCGATTTCGACGACCGGCAGCGGGACAAGATGGTGCGCTACGTCACCGAAAGGTACGGCGACGCGTACACCGCTCAGGTCAACACGTTCAACACGATCAAGGCCAAGGCCGCGATCAAGGACGCCAGCCGGATTCTCGGGTACCCGTTCTCGATGGGGGAGAAGATCGTCAAGGCGATGCCCCCCGACGTGCAAGGCAAGGGCGTTCCGCTGTCGGCGCTCGACGACCGCAGCCACGACCGCTACCACGAGGGGTCGGAGATCCGGCAGTTGATTGCCGAGGATCCGGAGGTACGGCGGATCGTCGACACCGGTCGTGGCCTGGAGGGGTTGACGCGCGGCACCGGCGTGCACGCCGCGGCGGTGATCCTCTCCTCGGCTCCGTTGATGGACTTGCTCCCGCTGCACATGCGCGAGGACGGGGTCAAGATCACCGGATTCTCGTACCCGCAGTGCGAGGAAATGGGCCTGATGAAGATGGACATGCTGGGGCTGCGCAACCTCGGCATCATCGACCACGCGTTGAAGGTCATCGAAGCCAACCGAGGCGTCGCCATCGACACGCTCAAACTGCCGCTCGACGACGGACCGACGTACCAACTGCTGGCCCGGGGCGACACGCTCGGTGTGTTCCAGCTCGACGGCGGCCCGATGCGCAGCCTGCTGCGCCAGATGGCGCCCACCCGCTTCGAGGACATCGCCGCCGTCCTCGCCCTGTACCGGCCCGGGCCCATGGCCGCGAACGCCCATACGAACTACGCCGAGCGCAAGAACGGGCGCCAGGCGATCAAGCCGATCCATCCTGAACTGGAGAAGGCGCTCGAACCGATCTTGGGTACGACGTACCACCTGCTCGTATACCAGGAGCAGATCATGGCGGTTGCTCGGTCGCTGGCCGGGTACACGCTCGGCGGGGCGGACTTGTTGCGCCGCGCGATGGGCAAGAAGAAGCCGGAGATCCTGGCGAAGGAGTATGCCAACTTCAAGCAGGGAATGCTCTCCAACGGCTATTCCGAACTGGCGACCAAGGCGTTGTGGGACGTCATGGAGCCCTTCAGCGGTTACGCGTTCAACAAGTCGCACACGGCCGGGTACGGGTTGGTGTCGTACTGGACCGCCTATCTGAAGGCGAACTATCCCGCCGAGTACATGTCCGCCCTGTTGCAGTCGGTGCGCGACGACAAGGACAAATCGGCCGTCTACCTGGCCGAATGTCGGCGGATGGGCATCCGGGTGCTGCCCCCGGACGTCAATTCGTCCGACGGCATGTTCACCACGGTGGGCGACGACATCAGGTACGGCTTGGCCGCGATCCGCAACGTGGGTACGGCGGTGGTCGATCGGCTCGTCGACGCGCGCACCGAGCTAGGGCCAGCGACCAGCTTCTACGACTTCCTCGACAAGGCGCCGTTGGAGGCCTGCAACAAGCGCCTGGTCGAGTCGTTGATCAAGGCGGGCGCGTTCGACTCCTTGGGTCATTCGCGGCGGGCCCTGATGGAGGTCTTCGAACAGGCCATCGACAACGTGCTCGATCTCAAGCGCAACCAGGCGTTCGGGCAGGACGACCTCTTCGGCGACTTCGGCGGCGACGCCGTGACCCAGCCGGTCGGCACCGTGCCCGATCTGCCCGATTGGGACAAGCGCACCAAACTCGCGTTCGAGCGGGAGATGCTCGGTCTATACGTCTCCGACCACCCGCTCAACGGTCTCGACCACGTGTTGGCGACGAAGCGTGACGTGTCGTTGTCGGCGCTGCTGGCTGATCCCCGAGAGGGCAAGGTCACGATCGCCGGCATGATCACCTCGGTGACGCGCCGTCAGAACAAGAAGGGCGAACTCTGGGCCTCGGTCACGGTCGAGGATCTGGACGCGTCGGTCACGGTGCTCCTGTTTTCTCACGTCTACGCCGCCGTCGCGATGACGCTGGCGACCGACACGGTGGTCTCCATTACCGGCACGGCCCGGGTCAAGGAGGACGCCGTCGAGATCAACGGCAGCAACGTCACGCTCGTCAACACCGGCTCGCCCGAGTCGGAACCCGTCACGATCGCCTTGCCCGTGGCTCGGGTGACCCCAATGCTGGTCGAGCGGTTGAAGGACGTGCTGCGCAGCCATCCGGGGCATCACGAGGTACGGCTGAGGCTCCTCAACGCCGACCGTACGAAGACATTCCGCCTGGATCCGGAGCTGAGAGTGGCGACCTCGGGTGCGCTGATGGCCGATCTCAAAGCGTTGCTGGGACCGGCGTGTGTCGCCTGATCGAGCCGACGATCGAGCCGTACGCACCAGTAGTCTGGCTGATCGTGAGGAGGTGCCGTGTCTGCTGACGTGCGAGCCACATCGTCCGGCGCGGATCCGACGACGAGTGCTGAAGCCCCGGCGGCCAGGTCGGGGGACCGGGCGGGCGCGGTCCTAGGCTGGCTTGGCACGTTCCTCGGCCTCTCCCTGCTCGTGGGCTTCCTGTCGGGCCTGTTCTGGTGGTTGGTCGTCGACCTGCCGACGTATACAGTCCGGGACGATTTCAGTGCGGTGACCACCGAGCGAGGCTTGACCGAGTACTTCGCCACCGACGCCTGGTTCTCAGGCCTCGGCTTGTTGGTCGGGGCCGGGATCGGGATCGTCGCGTGGCGCTGGTTCAGCAGTCTTGGCTGGCCCGTCGCGGTCATCGCTTCTCTCGGTGGGTTGGCCGCTGGCAGCGTGTGTTGGTTGACGGGGGATTTGTTCGGTCCGGGACCTTTCGACGTACGGCTGACGGCCGCGTCTCCCGGTGACGTGGTCCCGATCGAATTCCAACTCCACGCACCGATTGCCCTGCTGGTCTGGGTCTTCGGTGCCGTGATCCCGATCCTGCTGCGTTCGTCGCTCGGCCCTGACGCGGCCGATCCGGCCCCTCCGAAAGTGCGCCGACTTCCCGCACCGGTCACGGTCGACACCCCGGAGACCGTCGGGCACGACATTGCCCCCTTGCCTTCACCGAGTCAGGCACCACGCAAAGGTCTCGGCTTGACCTTTCCCACCCGGCGTCCCCGTCGCTGAATTGAGCCTCAAACCGGCGTCGTCGTCAATGACAGGCCGGTGCGGATTACGACGGCCGAGCGATGGGTGCGACGAGAGCGCCGCTCACGTTGATCAGATCGACGGGCGCGAGTTCGATCTGCAGGCCGCGTTTGCCGGCAGAGACGAAGACCGTCTCGAACGCCCGCACCGTCGCATCGACCACCGTCCGCAGCCGGGTGCGCTGGCCGAGCGGCGAAATGCCGCCGACGACGTAGCCGCTGCTCCGTTCGGCTGCCGCTGGGTCGGCCAGGTCGGCCGTCTTCACACCCAGCGCAGATGCGAGCGCCTTCAGGTCGAGTTTGCCCGCGACGGGCACGACCCCGACCACGAGTTCGGGTCGACGCGGCCCCGGCACCTGCGCGAGCAGCGTTTTGAACACTCGCCCCGGGTCGAGATTCAGCCTGGCGACCGTCTCGTCTCCGTAGTGGCGCTGGCTCGGATCGTGGTCGTAGGAGTGGAGTTGGTACGGCACTGCCGCCGATCGGAGCGTGGCTACGGCCGGTGTGCCACTGGGCCTTTTGTCCGCCACGAGATCAGCCCTGCGCCGCGTCGACGATCGAACCGACAGCGGCGATGTGGTTGGCGAACGCCGCGCGAACCCGGTCGGTGGTTCCTGCAGACCGTCCGATCCGCACGACGTCGTCGATATCGCGGGCAGCGACGGCCGCCCGCGTGTCGTCCGAAGTGCGGCTGGAATTGGCGCGGTCTGGCGACATGTCGCCAGGGTACTCATCGAATACGCCGCCGGACGCCCGCCGCCCGCGCCGGGCCCTACCGGAACGCGACGACAAGTTGCACGAGCAGGGGCGAGACGACGAGCGCCGGCAGGAGTTCGGCCACCCGGATCTGTTTGACGTCGAGCAAACCCAGCGCCAGCGCAAGCAGGACGACCCCTCCCGAGGCGGTCAAGGCGTCGATGTGGGCCGCCGGGAGCACGTCCCCGGCGAAGTAGCCGACCACCGTGAGCCCGCCTTGGATCACCAGCACGACCACCGACGATGCGAGCACGCCCACTCCGAGCGCAGACGCGAAGGCCATCGCGGCGAAGCCGTCGAGGATCGACTTGACGATGAGCTGGTCGGCGCCTCGACCCAGACCGTCCGACAGCGATCCGACGATCGCCAAGGGTCCGATGCAGAACAGCAACGAACTGGTGACGAGGCCGGTGATGAATCGGTGTCGACCGTCTCCGCCTTGGCCGATCCGGTCGGTGAACCAGCCCGCTGCATGGTCGACACGGTCCTGGAGTCGGAGCGCTGACCCACACACCGAGCCGACCAACAGGCCGATGACGACCACGATCATGCCCACGCCGCGCCCGACCGCGTCGGTGAGCGCCGTCGACGAGACCGACCAGGCGTTCTGCATGGCGAGCACCGCGGTGACCAGGCCGAGAACCTGAGTCACCAGCACTCGGGTGCGTTCGGGAAGCCGGTTCCCGACGAGCAGCCCGATCAGACCGCCGACCAACACGGTGGCCACGTTGACCACGGTCCCCACGCCGACGAACAGCGGGGTGAGAAGCATGGCCCCATCCAACCGCGCCGGTCTGGCGCTCGATTCCGCTGTCCCCGTGGCGAGACTCAGCCCGCCTTGGCCAGGGCATCGGGTCTGCCGCCTCGCTGCGTCAGGCGGCGCAGGACCCGTTCCACTGGTGGGGGCGTGGGTACGACCCCCAGAGCCAGCTCTTCGGCTCCCAGGCGGAAGCGAGGCTCGGTGAGGATGCGCCGTACGGCCCGCTGCAGCGTCGACGGATCCCACCGTCGGGCCGCGACGGGCAAGGTCGCCGCACGTCTCGCGCTCGCCCCGCGGCCGGCGGCGACGACGGGTACCCCTGTCTGGTGGGCGGCCCGGATCACCTCGGCGGGACCGTCCGTCACGAGAGCGTGCGCCCACGGGAGGGCCTGGTCGAGGATGTCCCTCGATGTCGCGACCACGAAGGTCAGTGGCTCGCCGCTCAGCGCCTGGAGGGTCGACTGCATGAGCCCTGGTGCGGCGTCGCCCGTCTCGTACACGACGACGACCGGCTGCTCGTCGGGCAGTGAGGCCCAGGCGTGGTCGCACGTGGCTGTGACAACGTTCGGTTGCATCAGTGACGTCCTTTCGGTGGTTGTTGCGTCACTGGATCACGAGCCGCCGCGATCAGGGGTGATACGGACCGATAGGGGCCCACTCAGGTCCCCTACCCGTCGATGCTTGCGCCCTTGCCGTACCCCCTATGCCACCGTCACCACGAACTGATCGGGAGTGTCGTCCGACGACGTGCCCACGAACACCGTGTAGTCGCCCTTGGCCACGACGAAGTCGTGGGCCGCACAATCCCAGACACCGAACGGATGATGGGTAGCCGCGGGATCGATGACGATCTCCACCGACGCCGAGGCACCAGGCGCGACGGTGACCTTCTGGAACCCGACGAGCCGCTTGGGAGGCTGACCGGTGACGGGGATCCCGAGGTAGACCTGCACGACCTCGGCTCCCTCGACGGCACCGGTGTTGGTCACGGTTGCCGTGACCGTCACCGGGGTGGTGCCGTCGCTGGTCGTGGTCGAGACCGCGACGTCGGAGACCGAGAACGTCGTGTACGACAGGCCGTACCCGAAGCTGAACAACGGTTCGATGCCCTCCCGCTGGAACCAGCGATAGCCGACGCCGAGGCCCTCCGAATACGTGATGGTCGGGAAGCCTTCGCCCTCGTCGACGCCGGGGTAGCGATCCGCCCGACCGTAGTACAGCGTGTCCTCGGCGCGCCTGGCGTAGGTGGTCGGCACCTTGCCCGACGGGTTCACGACACCGAACAGCAGGTCGCCCACGACGTGTCCGTCTTCGGCGCCTTGGTTCCAGGCCTCCAACACAGTGCCCGCCTCGTCGATCCACGGCATCAGCAACGGGCTGGAATCCTTGAGAACCACGACGGTCTTCGGGGCGATCCCGAGCACTTCCGACACGATCCGGCTCTGCTCGTTCGGCATATCGGAACTCGGCATGTCCGCGCCTTCGGTCGCGACAACACCGACCATCAGGACGACGACGTCGGCCTGAGCCGCAGCCTGCTTCGCCTCCTCGAGGTTCGACAGGTCACGCGCGACGGTCACCTTCGAAACCTTCGCCGTACCTCCCAGGCCTCCGATGATGTCCTGCATGCCCTCGACCGGCTTGACCGTGTAGAGCGGATCGACCTTCGACGAGCCACCGCCGCCCTGGCAGGCGTCGTCGACGAACTCCTTCTGGCCCACGATCAGGATCGACCCACAGTTCGGGTCGAGCGGCAGGATGCCGTCGTCGTTCTTGAGCAGAACCGCGAGCTGCTGGCCGATCCGGCGCGACACCGCACCGTGGGCGTACTTGTCGATCTCGGTCGGCGCGTACGGCCGTTCGAACTGCCCGAACCGGAACATCTGGGTGAACCGCCGCACCAGCGCTCGGTCGACCGTCTGGATTTCCAGGCTGGTGTCGTTAAGCGCGTTGGTGACGTTCGTCTCGTTGAGCCACTTGGCGTCGGGCATTTCGTGGTCCATGCCGGCATTGAGCGACGGCGCGGCCGAGCGGCACGACCAGAAGTCGGACTGGACGTAGCCGGTGAACCCCCAGTCCTTGCGCAGCACGTCGGTCAGCGTGTACCGGTTCTCCGTGCCGTACGTGCCCCTCACCCGGTTGTAACAGCTCATGATCGCGGCGATGTCGCCGTCCTTGACGAGCATTTCGAAGGGCAGGAGGTAGAGCTCACGCAACACGTTCTCGTCGACTTCGACGGAGGTACGGAAGCGCTCGTACTCCTGGTCGTTGACGACGTAGTGCTTGCCCATCGAGATCACGTCGTTGGCCTGGATGGCCTTGGTGACCTGGACGCCCATGACGCCCGACAGGTACGGATCCTCGGAGAAGTACTCGAAGTTGCGGCCCGCGATCGTGGTGCGATGCAGGCAGACACCCGGACCTTCCAGCACGTGCTGCCCGAGGTGCCGGCATTCCAGGCCGATGATGTCGCCGTACTCGTAGGCCAACTGCGGATCGAACCCCGCTGCCAGGGCGATCGTCATCGGCAGGGATGTGGCCGGCGGCGACGGCGTACCGTCACCCATCCCGACCCCGACCGGACCGTTCGTGATCCGGAACCGTGGAATCCCCAACTCGTCGATCGCCTTCACGTGCCGCTCGACGCGAATCTGAGCCGCGAGCTGTTCCATTTCTTCGGCGTCGAGGCTGCCCATATCGATCGCGTAGATGTCGATCGTCTCCATCGCCCCGTGTAGCTGCGCGATCTTCTGGTCCAGCGTCATCGCGGAGACGAGCAACTGGGCTCGCTCCTGGGGCGGCAGGGAGGTGTCATTCCAGGGATGGACCACAGTGTCGGTCATCGGTCGAGCTCCTTTGTCACGAACGAACGTGACGACAGGGTAGAGGCAGATTCGGAGGGCCCTCCGGTTATGCAGGAAGTTGCCCGAACCGACCGTTGCGGCGCCCCCGTGAAATGGTGTCGAGAGTGCCTGACGGTCGTCCCTAGACTTTCAGCCGTGCTTCGACGCCTCGACCTCAGACCTCTGGCCGACTCGCCATTCGACTACACCGCGGCCGTACCCCGGGCCTCTTTCGACGTCGAGCACGCGATGGCGACGGTCGCACCGATCTGCGAGGCGGTCAGGGTCGAGGGAGAGCCGGCACTGCGTCGGTACGCCGAACGGTTCGACGGAGTCGTCCCCGAGTCGATCCGAGTCTCCGCCGAGGTTCTCCGGCGGTGCGCTGACGAACTCGACCCCGAGCTGGCGGCGGCGTTCACCGAGTCGATCGCCCGTCGCCGGGCGGTCGCTGCGGCCGAGGCTGCGATGCCCGAGCCGACGGTCGAGCTGGCGCCGGGTGCGACGGTGACGACCCGATTGGTGCCGGTCGCGCGGGTGGGACTCTACGTACCCGGCGGTCTGGCCCCGTTGGCCAGCTCGGTGATCATGAACGTCGTACCCGCCCAGGCCGCCGGAGTGACCTCGATCGCCGTCTCCAGCCCACCGCAGAAGGACTTCGGCGGACTGCCGCACCCGAACATCCTGGCGCTGTGCCACATGCTCGGCGTCGACGAGGTGTACGCCGTGGGCGGCGCTCAGGCGGTGGCCATGTTCGCGTACGGCGTGCCCGGCGTGTGCCGCAAGGCCGACCTGGTCACTGGGCCGGGGAACATCTACGTGGTCGCGGCGAAGCGTCTGCTCCGCGGCCGGATCGGCATCGACTCGGAAGCCGGGCCCACCGAGATCGCGGTGCTCGCTGACGACACGGCTGACCCGCGTCACGTCGCGGCTGATCTGTTGAGCCAGGCCGAACACGACCCGATGGCAGGGTCGGTGCTGGTGACCGCCTCGGAGGCCCTGGCCGCCGCGGTCGACGAGGCTTTGGCCGACATGGTTGCCGTCACCAAGCACCGAGCCAGGGTCGAAACGGCCTTGTCGGGCCAGCAATCGGCCATCGTCCTGGTCCGCGATCTCGACCAAGGCCTGACCGTGGTCGACGCGTACGCCGCCGAGCACCTGGAGATCCAGACGGCCGACGCGCCGGCCGTTGCTGCTCGGGTGCGCAATGCCGGCGCGATCTTCGTCGGTCCGTACGCGCCGGTCAGCCTCGGCGACTATTCGGCCGGCTCGACCCACGTGCTGCCGACCGGCGGCGCCGCCTGCCATTCCTCAGGACTGACCGTGGCGAGCTTCCGCCGGGTCGTCCACGTGATCGACTACGACCGCCCGGCGTTGCTCACCCTCGCTGACGGGGTCGAACGATTCGCTCGTGCGGAGGATCTGCCTGCCCACGCGAACGCCATCGCCGTACGGAGACCGTCGTGAGGCCGACCGTCACCTTGGCCGAACTACCGATCCGGCCCGAGCTGGTGGGGGAGGAGCCGTACGGAGCGCCCCAACTGGACGTGCCCGTACGGCTCAACGTCAACGAGAACCCGTACCCGCCGTCGGAACAGGTCCGTCGCCAGATGGCCGATGCGGTCGTCGACCTGGCCAGTGGGGTGAACCGATACCCCGATCGCGAGGCCTGGGCCCTCCGGGAGGACCTGGCGGCCTACCTCGGCCACGGCGTCACCCCGGCGATGGTCTGGGCGGCCAACGGGTCGAACGAGGTGATGACCCACGTGCTGGGAGCCTTCGGGGGCCCAGGCCGGACCGTGCTCAGCTTCACGCCCACGTATTCGATGTACCCCGAATACGCTCGCAACACTCACACGCGCTATCTGACCGAGCCGCGCCGACGTGACTACTCGCTCGATGCCGACCTCGTGCTCGCCGCGATCGCACGACACCAGCCCGATGTCGTCGTGATCACGACGCCGAACAACCCGACGGGCACACCCACCCCCGTTGCGGTGGTCGAGGAAGTACTGCGCCACACCGACGCAATCGTCGTGGTCGACGAGGCGTACCAGGAGTTCGCCGCTGATCCTGCGGCGACGTCATTGGACCTGCTGGCGACGTACGGCAACCTGGTCGTCAGCCGCACCATGAGCAAGGCCTTCGCGTTCGCGGGAGGGCGGCTGGGGTACCTCGCCGCGGCACCGGCTGTCGTCGACGCCCTGCGAATCGTCAGGTTGCCGTACCACCTCTCGGCGCAGACCCAAGCGATCGCCCGGGTCGCACTGGCGAACGCGGCCGAGATGCTCGGACAGGTCGAGGTCCTGCGCCGGGTTCGCGACCAGGCGTTGGTACGGCTTCCCGCCCTGGGCGTGAGCGTCGTGCCCTCCGACGCGAACTTCTGCCTCTTCGGTCGCTTCGCGGACCGGCATGATGTGTGGCAGCGGTTGCTGGATCGCGGGGTGTTGGTCCGGGAGACCGGACCGGCTGGGTACCTGAGGGTGTCAGCCGGCACGCCTGAGGAGATGGAGCGGTTCTACGCCGCGTTGGCGGAGGTACTCGACGAGGGTGCCCCCCGGATGGAGGACGAGTCATGAGCGATCGGATCGCCAAGATCGAGCGGGTCACGAGCGAGTCGAGCGTTTCCGTTGAGATCAATCTCGACGGCACCGGCGCGTCGACGATCTCGACCGGTGTCGGCTTCTACGACCACATGCTGACCGCGCTGAGCAAGCACTCGTTGATCGACATGACGATGACGACGACCGGCGATGTGCACATCGACGGCCACCACAGCGTCGAGGACACGGCGATCGCGCTCGGCCAGGCGTTGCGAGTGGCGCTGGGCGACAAGGCCGGCATCGGCAGGTACGGCTATGCCGTCGTTCCGCTCGACGAGGCTGTGGCCTCCTGTGTGGTCGACGTGGCAGGCCGGCCGTACGTGGTCTGCTCCGGCGAGCCTGACGGGTACGAGTACGCGCTGATCGGCGGGTCCGGTGTGCCTTACGCAGGGTCGATGACCCGCCACGTCGTCGAATCCCTGGCGATCAACGCCGGGCTCTGCGTGCACCTGACTTTGCTGGCGGGACGAGACCCCCACCACATCGCCGAGGCGCAGTACAAGGCGCTGGCTCGCGCGCTGCGGGCTGCCGTGGAGCGTGATCCCCGGGTCACCGGTGTGCCGTCGACCAAGGGTGCCTTGTGAGGGTCGTCGTCCTCGACTACGGCAGCGGCAACCTGCACTCTGCGACCCGGGCCCTCGAGGCCGCCGGAGCCGAGGTGGTCCTGACGTCTAGCGCGAAGGACGCCCTGTCGGCCGACGGGTTGGTCGTGCCGGGAGTCGGGGCGTTCGGTGCGTGTATGGACCAGCTGCGGGCAGTCGGGGGCGACGAGATCATCCGCCGGCGGGTCTGTGACGGTGGGCCGCTGCTGGGCATTTGCGTCGGCCACCAGGTGCTGTTCGCCTCGGGTGACGAGCACGGCGAACTACTGGCAGGTGTGGGCGTGTTCCCCGGTCTGGTCACCGCCGTACCGGCTCGTCGGCTGCCCCACATGGGTTGGAATCAGGTGTCGGCGCCGCCCGGCACCAAGCTGTTCGCGGGGATCGAAGGTGAGAGGTTCTATTTCGTGCACTCCTACGCCGCGCTGTCGGCCGACGACATCGGTGCCGGGGCCTTGGTCACCACGACGGAACACGAGGGATACCACATCGTGGCGGCCGCGGAACGCGGTGCCGTCTGCTCCACCCAGTTCCACCCGGAGAAATCTGGCGAGGCCGGCGCACGGTTGCTCCGCAACTGGCTGGGGTCCCTGTAGCGCGGTTCTGATCCTGCGAGAACGACGAAGCCTGGGCGGGAGTCACTCCGGTAGGGTCAGCGACGTGGATTCCCTCGTCTTGCTCCCCGCCGTCGACGTTCAGGACGGCCAAGCCGTCCAGTTGGTCCAAGGCGTAGCCGGATCGCAGAAGGTCTTCGGCGATCCCCTGGCTGCAGCGCAACGTTGGCAGCAGGCCGGGGCAGACTGGATTCACCTCGTCGACCTGGATGCAGCCTTCGGCCGCGGCTCCAACGGAGAGGTGATCGCCGAGATTGTCGAGGCGATGAACCTGAACGTGGAGTTGTCGGGCGGCATCCGAGACGACGCCACTCTCGAGCGGGCCCTGGCCACGGGTTGTCGCCGGGTCAACATCGGGACGGCTGCACTCGAGAACCCTGACTGGTGCGTCGACGTGATCGCGTCGTACGGCGACCGGATCGCAATCGGGCTCGACGTCAAAGGCACGCGTCTGGCCGCCCGCGGGTGGACTCGTGAGGGCGGAGACCTCTACGAGACGCTCGCGCAGATGACCGAAGCCGGATGTGAAAGGTTCGTCGTCACCGACGTCGCTTCCGACGGAATGCTGACCGGGCCCAACCTCGAACTGCTCGGTGCCGTGTGTGCGCGTACGTCGGCGAAAGTCGTGGCTTCCGGAGGAATCTCGACGCTGGAGGACGTGCGCACCCTGTGCGGCCTGGTTCCGCTCGGTGTCGAAGGCGCGATCATCGGTACGGCTCTCTACGTCGGGAACTTCACGCTCGCCGACGCCCTCGCGGTCGTGCACGATCCCCGAGCTCGCACGGAGTCCGCGTGACCACCGCTCCGGCCTCGGCGTTCTCGTCGGAGTCAAGCCCCACCCACGCACCGCCGTTGCTAACCGGGCGGATCGCCGATCTCCTGCGGGGGAAGAAGATCGTGATGACCGGCGTCACCGGATTCATCGGCGAGCAACTGCTGTGGAAGGTGTTGACCGAATGTCCTGACACCCGGATCGGGGTGCTGGTACGGCCCAAAGGCTCGACGACGGCCCGCCAGAGGGTGGTCTCACTGGTCGGCAAGAAGATCTTCGCCGATGTGCGCGCAGCCGCGGGCTCGGCAGAAGACCTGGTTGCTCAGCGGATCGAGGTCATCGCAGGCGACCTGCCGAACGTGCCGGAACTGCCCGCCGACATCGACGTGCTGCTCCACTGTGCCGGCGACGTCTCGTTCGATCCCCCCATCGACCAGGCATTCCTCACCAACGTGGTGGGCACCAAGAACCTGATCGACAGGCTCCTCGAAACCGTCCGCGGTGCCGACGGCGAACTGACCCGGATTCCTCACTACGTCCACGTCTCGACCGCCTACACCGCCGGCCGGCGACGCGGCGCGATCCCCGAGGCCGCCCACGAACACGCGGTGGACTACGCCGAAGAAGCGCGGGCGGCCCTGGCGATGAAGGACCTGATCGAGGCCCAGTCCCGCACCGCCGGCCAACTCACCAAGCTGCGCAAGCAGGCCGAGAAACTCCATCGTCAGGCCGGCTTCCTGACGACCTCCGCCGACACCGAACGGCGCCGCAAGGAGTGGGTCCAGGCGGAGTTGGTCAAGGCCGGCACCGAACGGGCCCGATCGTTAGGCTGGACCGACGTCTACACATTCGCCAAGGCCATGGGCGAACGGATCGTCGTCGACGTCGGCCGCGACATCAAGATCTCGATCGTGCGGCCGGCGATCGTCGAGTCGTCTCTCGTCCACCCGTACCCGGGCTGGATCGAAGGCTTCAAGATGGCCGACCCGATCATCCTCGCGTACGGCCGCGGCGGCCTCCCCGAATTCCCGGCCTCACCCGACGCCGTGATCGACATCGTGCCGTGTGACCACGTGGTCAACGCCATCGTGGCGGTCTGCGCGACCGAGCCCGAGGTCGGGGTTCCCGAGTTCTACCACGCTGCCTCGGGGGCCAGGAATCCGCTGACGTTCCGCGGCATCTTCGAACACGTCTACCGTTACTTCGCCGAGCACCCGTATGCCGAGGGCCGGGCCGCCTCCAAGCTCGCCCACTGGGACTTCCCCGGAGCCGAGCCGGTGGAACGGCTGCTGCAGACGTCGGAGGTCTTGCACCGATTCGCGGAGCGGGCGTTGACGTACGTCCCCCGCAGCGACCGGACCCGTGCCCTGGCCGCGAAGCTCGAACGGGGCGGTGGTCAACTCACGTTCCTGCGCAAGTATCTGTCGCTGTACTCCGAATACCTCCAGTCCGAACTGCACTTCGTCGACGACCGGACCTTCGCTCTCCACCGCTCGCTGGACCCGGCGGACGTGGAAACGTGGGCCTTCGACACCGCAGCGTTCGACTGGACCGAATACATCGAACGGATCCACATCCCGTCGATCACCGACCCGGTGAAGCGTCTGGAGGCGGCCCGGCGCCGCCGCGGGGAGCGAGCCTCGACGTACAAACCCTTGAAGCCCCTCGCACCAGGTGAGCCGAGGCCGCCGATCCTGGCCGCGTTCGACCTCGACGGCACGGTACTGTCGACGAACGTGCTCGAGACCTACTTGTGGGCGCGGCTGCCGGAACTCAGCGCGATGGGCCGGGTCCGGGAGATGGCCGGGGTGATCTCACAGCTACCCGGCTACCTCACAGCCGAGCGTCGAGACCGGGGGACGTTCCTGCGCTCGGTCTACCGCCGCTACCGCGGGGCAGATCTCGCAGCACTCGAAGCCTTCGTGGAGAAGACGATGGCGCCCCACATGCTCGACCGGATGTCCACCGACGCGATCCGTCGGGTGCGAGAGCACCGCGCCGCCGGCCACACCACCATCCTGATCACCGGTGTGATCAGGCCACTGACCCGGCCGTTGGAACCGTTGTTCGACGTCATCGTGGCGGCGGAACTGGCGACCGATGCCGAAGGCCGGTGCACGGGGTACCTGAGCGGGCCGCCCATGGTGGGCGAGTCACGATCGGCCTGGCTTCGTCACTACGCAAGATTGCACGGGATCGATCTGGCGCTGAGTTTCGCCTACGCCGACAGCCACGTGGACCTGCCGATGCTGGAAGCCGTGGGATTCCCGGTCGCAGTCAGCCCGGACCTGAGTCTGGCCAGGGCTGCGAAGTCGAGAGGCTGGTCGACCGTGGACTGGTCGGCCCAGTCACCTGCCCCCCGTTGGATCCTCCCGTCCTGAGCGCCTAAGGAGCACGTGTGTCCCGTCCCGGTTTCACACTCGAAGTCGACGAGCGGACCCCTCCGCTGCTCGTCCGGTCTTCAGCCGACGTACGGCTCGAGCGGTTCCCGCTCGGCACCCAGGTGGTCTATCCGCCCGACACCGAGCCGTGGGGTGATCCCTCGAACAGGGCGGCCGCGGCTCTGGCCGCGCCGATCTCGGGGGAGTCCCTGGTGGCCCGCTTGCGGCCGGGCATGAAGCTCACGATCACGTTCTCGGACGTCTCGGTTCCCACGCCGTGGGCGAGCGACGACGTGCGTCGGGTGCTCGTCGAACACGTGCTGGAGGCCGCAGCGGCGGCGGGTGTCGACGACGTCGCGCTGGTCGCCGCGTCGGGGCTGCGCCGCCGGCTCACCGCCGAGGACTACCGCCGGTTGCTGGGTGAGCGGGTCAGTCGGAGTTTCGCCGACGATCCCCGTTTGACCAGCCACGACGCCAGCGACGACGCGCTCCTCAAGACCGTGGGCGAGGTCGACGGGGTGCAGGTACGGCTGAACCGTCGCGTCGCCGAGAGCGACCTCGTGGTCCACGTCAGCGTCGTCGTCGACCGTCGTCACGCCGGGTGGGACGAGATCGTGTCGGGTCTCGGATCCGCTGAGACGATCGACAAGGCGTACGGCTGGCAAGCCGACCCGGCGCCGGTTACGGCCGCCGTGAGCGGCGCCCTCGACGTGATCGCCGTCGCGGCCGTGCTCGGGCAGCCGTCGCACAGCGGACCGCTCCAGTTTCTCTCCGAGCGGGAGTGGGAATGGTCGGTCAAGGAGCAAGTTGCCTTTCTCGCGACACGGCGGGCGATGGCGACGGCTCCGGTGCAGGCGGCTCGGGCGTTGTACTCGGGCAGGTCGGCCACGTACCCGGTGCTCGGCGTCTGGAGCGGGGGGGTCGACGAGGTTCGCGCCGCCGCCCAGGCCGAGCTGGCCGGCCGGCAGGCGGTCGCCGTGCCCGGCGTCGCCGACATCCTCGTCACGGGGGTGCCGGCGGCCCAGCCCGCGGCACCCGACGCCGACGGATCGCCATTGTCGTCGGCCTGGTGGGTGCTGAGCCATTGCTTCGGGCTCGGTGGAGAGCGACAGATCGTGCGCGACGGAGGTGCCATCATCGCGTTCAACCGGCTGAGCGAGCGGTTCTCGACCCGCCACCACTCGGCCGCGGCTGACTTCCTGGCCGACGTGCTGCCTCAGACGGCCGATCCCGGCGAGATCCAGCAACGATTCCTCACCCGATTCGCCACCGATCCCTGGTACCTCGAGCTCTACCGCCAGCGCAACGCCTTCCACCCTCTGTTGGCGTTTCACCAGTGGTTCGCCATGCAGCCGGCCAAGCAGGCCTGCTCCGACATCGTGTTCGTCGGCGCCAACCGGCGCGTGGCCGAAGTGCTCGGATTCCGGGCTGCGACGACGTACGCCGACGCTCTCGAGATCACCTCGACCCGGCTAGGCCGGAGACCTGCGGTGACGTACGTGCGTGACGGATCGCAGGTCCAGGTGGTCCTGCCGTGACTGCGCGCGAGTTCGCCTCCTGGGCCGATCCCACCACCCTCCGGGCGGGATCGTCTGATCGGATGCTCCACAACCCCTTCCGGGGGTTCGGGAAGGACCTGGTTCAGGTCGGTCGCTACTGGCGATGGGGGAGGGGGTCGTCTCGCCCGAGTGGCTTGTTGAGGATCCCGTCACAGCTCGAACCGCGTCCACCAGAGGTACGGCAGAGGTTGCGCGACCCCTTCGTGGGTCTCCTGCGTCGGGCGCGCGTCGAGGTGACCGGCCGGTCGTCGGAGACCGTACCGCTCGTGGCCGTCGCCCACGTGGAGTCGGATGCCGACCTGGCCGTCTTGTTGGAAGCGATTCCCCGCGCGTGGACCGTGACCGACAATCCACGCAAGGTCAAGAACCGCACGGCGTTGCTCGTCACCGACTTCGCCGCCCCGGAGTCGGCGGGCGTGATAGCAGCCGCGTCCAGGTTGGCGACCAGGTACGGCAGGCCCCTCGTCCCGATCGTGGTGCGGCGGCTCGTGACCGGAGTTCAAGACGAAACCTCGGTCAGGTTGCCCACCCCCAAGCGTCTCGACGAAGTACTGATCCGACACGCAGACCCGATCACCGAGGGCAACCCCGTCGCGGTTGCACGCTCGGCCAGTGAAGCGGTGGGCGCCCTGCTGGCCGAGGACGACGCGACCTGGTGGCAGGTGCTGACCGGGGCGGTGGATTCACCGCTGGTCACGCCGATGGCGCGGTGGCGTCGCCGTTGGGAGCGCACCGATCCGAAGCGCGATGCCGGCCGTCACCGAGGTCGGATCTGGTCCTAGGGCTTCTCTGGTCGGCCACGAACCGTCGCCTGGCCCGACAAGGCCCACTAGACTCGGTGTGATCACTTGACCCAAGGCCGGGAGCGTGAGGTGACTGATCCGCTCGAGGTGCTGCGTGACGGCGCACCGGTCCTGCGATGGGAACCCATGTGCGACGACGACATCGAGGACGTCGCGCGGCTGATCGCCGCCGTCGAGCACATCGACGACACGATCGAACGTCATACTTTGGACGACCTGGTCAGGCTGGTCGAGGTCTGCGACACCCCTTTGGACCAGATTGCCGTCGTCGGCCGCGACCAACGAGGCACGATCGTGGCCTACGCATTCGACGCCGTGCATCCACGCGATCGGTCGCCACGACGGGTCAAACTGCTCGGCAACGTCCACCCGGGCTGGCGGGACAAACGGATCGGGCATGCGCTCGTGCAATGGCAAATCGCCGCCGCTCGCCGCTGGGACTACGCCACTCGGAAAGCCCACCACGGCCCTCTCAAGCTGACGGCGACGGCCGACGCGAACCTGACCGGTGTGCGGGAGCTCTACGAGGCGTACGGCATGAACCCCGAAACCTGGTATCTGGACGCTCATCGCACGTTCGACCCCGACGACCCGCCCCACCTGCCCGGCAGCCCCGACGGGGTGTGGCTGCGGCCGTACCTCACGGTTCATCCAGAATCCGTCCGGGTCGCCCACAACGAGGCCTGGCTGTCCCACCCCGGCGCGACGTCGGTCGGTCCGGCGGAGTGGGACCAGACGATGACCCGGCCCGGGAGCATGCCAGAACTGTCGTGGGTGTTGATGGCCGGCAGGCGTGTCGTTGGCTACGCCCTGAACTCGATCGTCGGGTCCGTCGACGAGGGTACGGCCGAAGGCTGGACCGACCGGCTCGGGGTCGTGCCTGCCTGGCGAGGACGGGGGTTGTCCGGAATCTTGCTCCAGGCGTCGGCAGCCGCCTTCTTCCAGCACGGACTCCCTGGCGCCGGGATCGGCTTCGACTCCAACGACCCGTTGACCGACTTGGCCCGGTATCGCGGGCTGGGGTACGACACCATCGACGCGGTGGTTGCCCACGCGCGCGTGATGTCCTGACCGCGGGCCCCCAGGCCAGTTGACCGAGTTCGCCAGGGTCGGTCGTCGCCGCGTACAGTGAGGCGCGTTTTCGAGCGGGAAGGGGACCGATGAGCGGTCATTCCAAGTGGGCGACGACCAAGCACAAGAAGGCTGTCATCGATGCCAAGCGGGGCAAGCTGTTCGCCAAGCTGATCAAGAACATCGAAGTGGCCGCCCGGACCGGTGGCGGCGACCCCGGCGGAAACCCGACCCTGTACGACGCGATTCAGAAGGCCCGCAAGAACTCCGTGCCGATGGACAACATCGACCGAGCGGTGAAGCGCGGGTCAGGTGCCGAGGGCGGCGGGTCGGACTACCAGACGATCATGTACGAGGCGTACGGTCCGGCCGGCGTGGCGATCCTGATCGAGTGCCTGACCGACAACCGCAACCGATCGGCCTCTGACGTGCGCGTCGCCGTGACGCGCAACGGCGGCACGATGGCCGACGTGGGGTCGGTCCAACGGTTGTTCTCTCGCAAGGGCGTGATCGAGATCACCAAGGCCCAGGAGGGCCAGGTGCTCACCGAAGACGACCTGATCGAGGCCACGATCGACGCCGAACCCGAGGACGTGACCGACGCGGGCGAAGGCTTCACGATCACCAGCGATCCGAACAGCCTCGTCGGTGTCCGGAAGGCGGTCCAAGAAGCCGGCTACGACTACGAGAGCGCCGAAGTTGCCTTCGTGCCGGCGTTCCAGCAGGCCGTGGCCGACGCAGAAGCGGCGCGCAAGCTCTACAAGCTGCTGGACGCACTCGAGGACCTCGACGACGTCCAGAACGTGTACTCCAACGACGACGTGCCTGCCGAGGTAGAGGCGCTGCTCGAAGACGAGTGACACGGCGTGTGCTGACCGTGGGAGCCGACCTGGGCCGCTAACCTATCGAACACGTGTTCGAGGAGGCAGTTGTGCGTGTGCTGGGGATCGACCCGGGCTTGACGCGCTGTGGGATCGGTGTGGTCGAAGGCACCCCCGGGCGGGTTCGGCTCGTCGACGTCGGGGTGGTTCGGACAGCCAGTGACCTCGACGTCGCCCGTCGCCTGCTCCAGATCGAAGCGGGCGTCGACGACTGGGTCAGTCGCTATCGACCCGATGCGGTCGCCGTCGAACGGGTGTTCGCCCAGCACAATGTGACGACGGTCATGGGTACGGCTCAGGCCGCCGGGATCGCGTTGCTCGTCGCTGCGCGCCACGGCATCCCCGTGGCCCAGCACACACCCAGCGAGGTCAAGGCGGCGATCAGCGGGTCAGGCCGGGCCGACAAGGCGCAAGTCGCGACGATGGTGGCACGGATCCTGCGCTTGTCGGAGTCGCCGAAACCGGCCGACGCAGCCGACGCCGTGGCGTTGGCGATCTGTCACGTCTGGCGGGGGAGCGCGGCTGCCAGGATCGAGCAGGCCATGGCGGTCGCCGCCGGGAGGGGAAGACGATGATCGCTTCGGTCACGGGCCAGGTCACGGCGGTCGGTGCGACCTGGGTCGTGATCCGCGTGGGTGGCGTCGGTTTGCGCTTGCTGTGCACGCCAGCGACGGCGACGACCCTGCGGACCAATGCCGACGCCACGCTGGCGACCTCGCTGGTCGTGCGTGAGGATTCCCTGACGTTGTACGGCTTCGCCGACGACGCCGAGCGCGACACCTTCGAATTGGTCCAAACCGCGACCGGCGTCGGCCCGAAACTGGCGCAAGCGATCGTCTCGGTGCTCTCGCCGGACGAACTTCGACACGCCATCGCGACCGAGAACCTGGCGAGTCTATGCCGGGTGCCGGGCATCGGTCGCCGGGGCGCTCAGCGCCTGGTGATCGAGCTCAAGGACAAGGTGGGCGGTCTCGCCGCAGCGAGCCAGACAGCGGCCCCGTCCCCGTCCGACTCCGGATGGAGAACACAGGTGCAGGCGGGCTTGGAGGGGCTCGGCTGGTCAACTCGGGATGCCGAGGCCGCCGTCGAGCGAGTGCAGCCGATGGCGACCGAGAATCCTGAGGTGGGCGTCGCCGTACTCATGCGAGCGGCCCTTCGGTCGCTGGCCAAGTAGCGTGACGGTCGTGCACCAAGCCCACGAGCCTTCGCCGGTCGATCCCCACGCGACACCCGACGAACGTACGGTCGAGGCCGCGCTGCGGCCGACGACGTTGCGCGAGTTCGAGGGCCAGCCGCGGGTGTCGGACCAGCTCGGTCTCGTGCTGCAGGGCGCGAAACACCGCGGCACGGTGCCCGATCACGTGCTCCTGTCGGGCCCGCCCGGACTGGGCAAGACCACGCTCGCGATGATCATGGCCAACGAGCTCGGCGCGCCGCTGCGCGTGTCGAGCGGGCCGGCGATCCAGCACGCCGGTGACCTGGCTGCGATTCTGTCGGGCCTGAGCGAGGGCGAGGTCTTCTTTCTCGACGAGATCCATCGCATGAGCCGCCCGGCCGAGGAGATGCTCTATCTGGCCATGGAAGATTTTCGGGTCGACGTGGTGGTCGGGAAGGGCCCCGGCGCCACGGCGATTCCCCTGGAGATCCCGCCGTTCACCCTCGTCGGCGCGACGACCCGAGCGGGGTTGCTGCCAGGGCCGTTGCGGGACCGATTCGGGTTCACCGCCCAGCTCGAGTTCTACGACGCTGACGCGCTGACCCACATCGTGACCCGCTCTGCGGAACGGTTGGCCGTACCCCTGCGCGGATCCTCTGCCTCGTTGATCGCGTCCCGGTCACGGGGTACCCCCCGGATCGCAAACAGGCTGCTGCGGCGGGTTCGCGACGTGGCCCAGGTGCGCGGCGACGGCATCGTCACCGAGCACGTCACACTCGAGGCGTTGCGGGTCTACGAGGTGGACGACCTTGGCCTGGACCGGCTGGACCGGGCCGTGCTGCACGCCATCTGCGTCAAGTTCGGCGGTGGTCCGGTCGGGCTCAGCACCCTGGCGATCGCCGTCGGCGAGGAGATGGACACGGTGGCCGAGGTGGCTGAACCTTTCCTGGTACGGCAAGGGTTCCTGATGCGCACACCCCGCGGCCGGGTCGCGACAGCGGGGGCCTACCAGCATCTGCGGTTGGCCGTACCCACAGGTCTGTCCGCCTCCGAGACCCTGTTCGGGTGACTGCCTGATGGGAAGAAAGCAAGCCCCTCAGACCGCCAGCCAGACGTCTGTGTTGCCGTCGCGAATTCGCGACTTCCTGTACTCACCGTTCGGCACGATCCTCCGGCCGGTCCATGCGGCGGCCGTCTGGCTCATGGTGATCGGTCTCGGCTGGGTGGACGCGTTCCGGATCCGTGTCCGCCCTGATCCGCGCCTGGCCGATCTGGTGACCGTGGCCGTCAAGACCTTCGAACGGCCCGCCGCGATCTCGCGATTCCTGAAGGCGGCGCGTCGCGTCTTCACCGGCAGGATCGTCGTCGCCGACGACTCGCGGGTAGCGATCACGACGAAGGATCCTCTGGTCGACGTGATCGTGCTGCCATTCGCGTCCGGGGTCAGCAGGGGTCGCAACGCAGCGCTCGCTGCCGTCGACACGCCGTACGTACTGGTCTGCGACGACGACCTGGTCTTCACCCACGCCTCGCGCTGGGAGCGGGCCGTCGACTACCTCGAACGGAACCCCGACGTCGACGGGGTCGTCGGATTCCTCGTCGAACTGCCTCGGTGGTATTCGATCGCCTTGGACGAGAGTTCGCTCGTGCTTCCGCATCGGCCACCCCTCAGGCCGGACGGAGATCTGATCGACGGCTTGCACGTCGCCGTCTTCCCGCCGCAGATCTACCTCGCCCGTACCGCAAGCATCCGCCGCATCGGATGGAGCGATCCGCTGAAGGTCGTCGACCACAGCGACTTCTTCGCCCGGGCGTCAGGTGAACTCGTGTTCGTCCGGGATCCCAACATCGTTGTCTACCACGCGCGGACACCGTGGAACCGCTTCTACACCTCGTTTCGGGAGAACGTCAGCCCCGACCTGGCGTTGCTCGGTCGGCTGGGCTCGTCGCAGGAATAGGTCAGCGCTGACCGCGCAGTCGCCTGACCGCGGCCCGCGCGTCGTTGACGATTCGAGCCTCTGCGCCGAAACGCGAGAGGTACGGTGACCGCGACGCATACCGCTCGTGGTAGGTCGTCAAGTCCAGGCTCTTACGCTCGGAGAACTCCGGCCGACGTGACGTCGTCCCCATGTGCGTCACGATGCGGGGACCGACGAACCAGTAGTTCCGCTTCGCCTGCTGGGCGAACTGCCAGTCGTCGCCGCACCAGATCACCAGGTCGTCGGGGATGGGTACCCAGTCCTCGCGTGCGAGAAAGAACAGGACGCCGTACCCGGGGGTGCGCTCGTAGGCAGGAAGAAACAGCGGTCGTCGGGATCTCCCCTCGCGCAGGCAGGCTGAATGAGGGCCGATCATTCCGACGCGCCGGTTCAGCCGCGCGTCGACGGCATCGAGCAGCGGAGGTGGGAACAGGATGTCGTCGTTGCTGATCACGAGCTTGTCGAATCGCGCCAGGCTGGCCCCGAGATTCCACGACGGGTTGACGAAGAGGTTGGTCGGCTGATTCAACACCCGGATCTTCGCTCCGACCAGGTCCAGCGGTTCCGGGGCGTTGTTGACGACCACAATTTCGCCGACCAACGGATGGTCGTGGTAGAGAGCGACGAGCGGTTCGAGGTACGGCGACATCTGCAAGGTGGGCACGACGACGCTGAACATAGGCGAAACCTAGCTGTGCTTGACTGCGCGGCTCCAGAGTCGCCGCGCTATCCCTGAGCGCTCTTGAAGCTCAGGTCTTCCTCCTCCCCCCGCGACGAGGGCCCTGGCTCGTGGTTGGTCTTGGTCTTCGTCGCGGTTCTCGTCGTCCAGACCTGAGCGCGCTCGGGATGTCGTGGTGGCGTTGGTCGTTTGAGGTCTCGATGAACCCGGGGCGCTTTCGTCGCGGTTCTCGTCGTCCAGACCTGAGCGCGCTCCGGATGTCGTGGCTGTGTGCCGTCGGCCGGCTCCGGGTGTGTGCCCTCGATGGGTGGGTAACGCTCGTCCCGCGGTGCGGCGCGGAAGGCCTCAGTCAGAACAGCTAGGCTGTCCTGGGCTCGCCGGGAGGCGGCGCATCTGCACATCGACGTTCGAGGACACATGGACTTCACAACCCTGGCCCTGATGGCTGCTCTCTTCATCGGCGGGTACTTCATCCTGATCCGCCCCCAGCAGAAGCGAGCGAAGGCACAACAGGAGTTGCTGTCGAAGCTCGAGGTCGGCACACGCGTCCTCCTGAACAGCGGGATCATCGGCACGATCAGGCATCTCGGCGAGCGTCAGGCTGTCGTCGAAGTCTCACCCGGCGTCGAACTCACCCTCCTGCGGCAGGCGATCGTCCGCCCGACGAAGCCTGACGAGGAAGAGTTCGAGTACGCCGACGAGGCCGAGCACGACGAGCCGGCCGCTGCCGAGGCTTTCGACTCCTACCCCGTTCCCGACACGGCCGCCGAACTGATCGACCCTCCTGCGACGCCAGAGTCGAACGAGTTGCCCGATGCCGGCGACGACGCCCAGCCGGAGAAGCGGGGCTGACTTCGGTATGGCAGTCGCGTCCTCGCGGCGTTCGCACCCGGGGCGAACGCTGATCGCATTCTTCGTCGTCATGGCGGGCCTGTTCGGCCTGATGGCGCTCTCCAAGACTTGGTCGCCGAAGCTCGGCCTGGACCTGCGTGGTGGCACCACGATCACGCTGACCGCGCGCAATACGTCAGGGTCGGGGAGCATCGACGCCTCGAGCCTCGAACTCGCCCGCACGATCATCCAGCAGCGCGTGGACTCGATCGGCGTCGGCGAATCCGAAGTGACGACATCGGGCGGCAATCAGATCCAGGTCTCGGTGCCGAACGTCCAGCGGGACGAGTTGGTGGCCATGGTCGGCCAAACTGCTCGGCTGGAGTTCCGCGCGGTCTACCTCACCGAATCGACCGCGGCCGCGCCTGCCGCCGATCAGGCTGTGGCTCTGCCGGCCGTACCCGACCTCGGCACGCCCCGGCCGACCGCGCCCGCGTCACCGGTTCCGACGGGTACGGCAGAACGCAAATCCCGCCTCGCCGAGCAACTGAAATGGGTGCCGAGCGAGGCTGACCAGGAGGACTTCTCAGCCTTCTCCTGCGGCGATGCGTTCCCGTCCGTGATCGACCAGCCCCTGATGGCGTGCCTGCGTGAAGACCTGGCCACGAACGGCAACGAGAAGTACCTGCTCGGCCCTGTCTTGCTGGAAGGCGACCTGCTGACCAAGGCCAGCGCAGGCGTACCCCAGAACCAGTTGAACTGGATCGTCCAGCTGAGCTTCAACCAGCTCGGCGCGGACCTGTTCAACGACGCCACTACCTACTTCGCCACTCAACAAGACCCGATGAACCGGTTCGCGATCGTGCTCGACGGCAAGGTGATCTCAGCGCCGTCGGTCTCGGCCGCCATCGCGGGTGGCAACGCGGAGATCAGCGGCAACTTCACGCAGAAGTCCGCGACCGACCTCGCCAACGTGCTCAAGTACGGGGCCCTGCCGCTCACCTTCGAGGTGTCCAGTGTCGACAACGTGTCGGCCACGCTCGGCGCCGACCAATTGCGCGCCGGACTCATCGCAGGCCTGATCGGCTTGGCGTTGGTGATCGGATACTGCTTCCTCTACTACCGCGGCCTGGGTCTCGTGGTCGTGGCGTCGCTGGCCGTCGCCGCGGTGTTGACGTACGAGTTCATGGTTCTGTTGGGCAGTTCGATGGGATTCGCGCTCAGCTTGCCCGGCATCGCGGGCGCCATCGTCGCGATCGGCGTGACCGCAGATTCGTTCGTCATCTACTTCGAACGCATCCGAGACGAAGTCAGGGAAGGCCGAAGCATCCGTACGGCAGTCGAAACCGGCTGGCTCAAGGCGCGGCGCACGATCGTGGCCGCCGACGCGGTGTCGCTGCTCAGCGCCGTCGTTCTGTTCATCCTGGCGCTGGGCGCGGTCAAGGGCTTCGCCTTCACCTTGGGCCTGACCACGCTGATCGACATGGCGATCTGCTTCTTCTTCACCAAGCCACTCATGACCTTGCTCGCCAAGACCAGGTTCTTCGGCACCGGCAAGAAGGGGTCCGGTTTCGACGCCGAGCACCTCGGCGTCACGCAGCTCCGTCCGACCGCCCGTGCGCGCGTGAAGGAGGCCTGACATGGCGACCACTCCTGCCAAGGACCGTGTGACCAGCGCCGAGGCGGCCGCGACGTCCGGCGTCAAAGCCAAGTCGATCGCCCACCGCCTCTACACCGGCGACATCTCCTACGACTTCATCGGCAGGCGCAAGGTCTGGTACGTCGTGTCGGGGATCCTGCTGGCGGTGTCCCTGCTGGCACTCCTCGTGCGCGGACTCGACCTCGGCATCGAGTTCCGGGGCGGCTCCGATTTCCAGGCTCCGACGCAGGTCACGAGTTCGACCGTGTCCGAGGTACGACAGGCCGTACTGTCGACCGGCCTGCCGAACCTCGACTCCACGACGGTGACGACGATCGGTAACGACAAGGTACGGGTGCAGACCCGATCTCTCGAAGTCGCCGAGCAGACGGCGGTTCGAGGCGCGATCGCCAAGCAGGTGGGCGTCGCCCCGGACCAGGTGGCGTACCAACTGATCGGCGCCTCGTGGGGGCAGCAGATCACCCAGAAAGCCGCGATCGCCCTCGTTGTCTTCCTGGTTCTGGTCGGCCTCCTGATCTGGATCTACTTCCGAGACGCCAAGATGTCGATCGCCGCGCTGGTCGCGCTCGCCCACGACCTGGTCGTGACGGTCGGTGTCTACGCGCTGGTCGGCTTCACGGTCACCCCGGCGACGATGATCGGCGTGCTCACGATTCTCGGCTACTCGCTGTACGACACGGTCGTCGTGTTCGACAAGGTCAGAGAGAACGTGGCCGAGATGGAACAGCAACGGGTGACGTACTCCGAAGCTGCCAATACCGCGGTGAACCAGGTGCTCGTCCGCTCGCTCAACACGACCGTGATCGGTGTCCTTCCGGTCGCTGCGCTCCTCGTGGCCGGCGTGTTCGTGCTGGGTTCAGGCCCGCTGGAGGATCTGGGCCTCGCGCTTTTCGTCGGCATGATCGTGGGCGCCTATTCCTCGATCTTCATCGCGACTCCGCTGCTGGCGCAGATCCGCGAGCGTGAACCCGGGATGGCTCAACACCGTCAGCGGGTGTTGCGTCGCCGTGAATCCGCCAAGCAGAAGGCGTCGGCGCGGGCGATGGTGGACGTTCCCGTGGAGACGACGGCGGCCGAGAAACCGTCGGCAGGGCCTGCCGTACCCGTCGTCACGACGGTCTCGGCCACGTCGGCTCCGCTCGCCGGCGTCGAGCCGTACGATGCCGACGCGATCGAGGACACGACCGCCTCTGCCGACGACACGTTCCCCCAGTCTGCGACGCGGCGACAGCCGACGAAGTCGTCCCGCGCCCAGCGCAAGTGAAAGGACGGACCGCCATGGCTCCCACCACCCACGCGGAGCGCGTCGACCTCGTCGCCTCGTTGATCCGCGACGTACCCGACTTTCCCAAGCCCGGTGTGACCTACAAGGACATCACCCCGTTGCTCGGCAACCACGCCGGCTACCAGGCGTCCATCGACGCGTTGGTCGAGTTGGCTCCGGCGGACATCGACGTGGTGGTGGGGATGGAGGCCCGTGGCTTCTTCTTCGCGGGGCCGGTGGCGCTGGCGCTGGGGGCCGGTTTCGTCCCCGTCCGCAAGCCTGGAAAGCTGCCGATGGACGTCTACAGCCAGTCGTTCGCCCTGGAGTACGGCTTCGACACCCTGACGGTTCACCAGGACGCGATCTCGCCCCACGCGAAGGTCATGGTGATCGACGACGTGCTCGCCACTGGTGGCACGGTGGGGGCGACCGCAGCTCTGATCAAGCAACTCGGTGCCGACCTCATTCACGTCTCCGTGGTGATGGAACTCGGCTTTCTCGGCGGTCGGCAGCGTCTGCTGGACCAGGGAATCACGGGAGTCACTGCCCTCATCACGGTCTGAGGTCTGCAACCCCGACCACGGTCCTACACTGGTCCACCTAGTAGGAGTGGAGGGACGTGGCCGATTCGGTGATCTCGGGGCCCCCGGTGGTGTCTGACGACGACGCCGTACCCGCGACCCCTGCCGTACCCGCCCTGCCGCGCACAGCGACCGGTCCCGAACAACCTCGTCTGAGGATGCGCCAGCGCATCGCCCGCTGGACTCTGCCCCGAGCGCCGCAGTCGGTCGTGTTGGAACCGCTGTTCAACGTCGTACGGCAGAACCACCCGAAGGCGGATCTCGCCCTCCTCGAGCGGGCGTACCGGACGGCCGAGCGCTACCACCAAGGCCAGACCCGCAAATCCGGCGACGCCTACATCACCCACCCGCTGGCCGTGACGACGATCCTGGCCGAACTCGGCATGACCGAGCCGACGCTCGTGGCTGCCCTGCTCCACGACACGGTCGAGGACACGGCGTACACGATGAAGGAACTCGAGGCCGACTTCGGCTCCGAGGTCGCCGGCATGGTCGACGGGGTGACCAAGCTCGACAAGGTGCAGTACGGCGACAACACCCAGGCCGAGTCGCTGCGCAAGATGATCGTCGCGATGAGCAAGGACATCCGGGTCCTGGTCATCAAGCTCGCCGACCGGCTCCACAACATGCGGACGTTGGGTTCTTTGCGCCCAGACAAGCAGAACCGCATCGCCAAGGAGACGCTCGAGATCTACGCGCCGCTAGCGCACCGCCTCGGCATGAACACGATCAAGTGGGAGCTGGAGGACCTCGCGTTCTCGACGATGCAGCCCAAGGTGTACGACGAGATCGTTCATCTGGTGGCCGAGAACCAACCCCGCCGCGAACGGTTCCTGCAGGAGGTCATCGACACGATCACCGGCGATCTGGCCGCCGCGCGGATCCCGGCGAAGGTGTACGGCCGACCCAAGCACTACTACTCGATCTACCAGAAGATGGTCGTCAGAGGGCGCGAGTTCTCTGACATCTACGACCTGCTCGGGCTTCGGATCATCGTCGAGGACACGTCCGACTGCTACTCGGTGCTCGGTGTCGTGCACGTGCGGTGGCAGCCCGTACCCGCCCGAGTCAAGGACTACATCGCGATCCCGAAGTACAACATGTACCAGTCGCTCCACACGACGGTCATCGGTCCCGAGGGACGCCCGATCGAGTTCCAGATCCGCTCGAACGAGATGCACCGCAAGGCCGAGTACGGCGTCGCGGCCCACTGGAAGTACAAGGAGAACCCCTCGTCCAGTTCGACCCCGAGCGCGTCGGAGCTGTCGTGGGTGCACGAGCTGTCGAAGTGGCAGAAGGAGACCGCCGACCCTCAGGAGTTCCTGGAGTCGCTCACGTTCGACCTCACGAGCAACGAGGTGTACGTCTTCACGCCCAAGGGCGACATCCTCGCCCTTCCCGACGGGGCGACGCCGGTGGACTTCGCCTACGCCGTGCACACCGAGGTGGGCCATCGATGCGTCGGGGCCCGGGTCAACGGCAAGTTGGTCAGCCTCGACAGCAAACTGACCAACGGCGACACCGTCGAGGTGATGACTCAGAAGTCGATCGACGCGAGCGGCCCGTCACGTGACTGGTTGACCTTCGTGGCCAGCCCACGGGCTCGTCAGAAGATCCGCCAGTTCTTCAGCCGCGAACGCCGAGAGGAATACATCGACAAGGGCCGTGAGGCGCTGGCCCACTCGTTGCGCCGTTCGGGGATGCCGCTGCAGCGGTTGCTGACCATCCAGAACCTCACCGGCTTGGCGACCGAGTTCCGGTACGCCGACGTGCCCAGCCTCTACGCCGCGATCGGCGAAGGGCACGTGGGTGCCCAGCACGTCGTCGACCGGCTGATCGCGACCCAGGGGACGCCCGAGGATGCCGCGGAGGAGACGTTCGAGGACCACCCGGTCCACCAGCGCCACCGCCGCCCGGCGCAGACCGACGTCGGCATCGAGGTCCACGGCGACTCGTCGATGTGGGTCAAGTTGGCTCGCTGCTGCACGCCCGTGCCCGGCGACGACATCATCGGCTTCGTCACCCGCGGTCAGGGGATCAGCGTCCATCGCCGGGACTGCACGAACGCCGAAAATCTGCTCGGTTCGCCCGATCGGATCGTCGAGGTCAGTTGGTCGGCGTCGGCGCAGGGCGCGTTCCTGGTCAGCGTCTACGTGGAGGGGCTGGACCGGACAGGCATGCTGGCCGACTTGTCGAGCACCCTGGCCGACGAGAAGCTCGGGATCGAGTCGGTGTCGATCCAGACGGGCAAGGACCGCGTGTTCCGTGGCACCTTGTCGTTCGAGACCCCCGAGGCTTCGCATCTGGCGCACATCATGAACCGGTTGCGCAAGCTTCCGGGCGTGTACGAGGTACGGCGAGTCCGCAGCTGAGCGGGCGCTCCTTCGAATCGGCCGCCCTTCGCACCAGGCGTCAGCTCGTGAAGTCCTCGAGCGTCTTCGAGGTCTGGTCGAGCCAGGACGAGTAGGTGTCGATCGACCGCTTCAACTCCGTCGCTGCCTTCGTGTCGCCCTTGGCCTCGGCCTTGGCCAACTGGGCTTGGAGCTTCGTGATTTGGTCGCTCAGGAGGTTGGCCGTACCGGTGGCACGTTCCCGGGTCTGCGGATCGGTGCGACGCCATTCGGCTTGCTCGGCTTTGCGGATCGCCTCTTCGAGCGCCCGGACCCGGTTCTCGAGCGGCCTGATCTGCTCACGTGGCACCTTGCCGTGGGTGTTGTAGGCCGTGAGGAACGTGCGGAACTGCTGGCGGGCCGCCGACACGTCGCCGACCGGCAGGATCTCCTTCTCGGCGCCGTCGAGCAGTTCCTGCTTGGCTTTGAGGTTGCCCCCGAACTCGGCATCCTGCTCGTCGAACGCTGCGGTCCGGCGGTTGAAGAAGTCGTCCTGAATGCCCCGGAACTCCGCCCACAACTGGTCGTCGACCTCACGTGGGGCCACGCCGGCTTCCTTCCAGCGGGTCATGAGACCACGGAACGATCCGGCGGTGGCACCCCAATCTGTCGACTGAGCCAGCTGCCGCGCTTCGGCGATGATCGCTTCCTTCGCGACGCGAGCTTCGTCACGCTTGGCTGCCTGGTCGGCGAACTGCGCCTTCCTGCGCCGGGTGTACGTCGTGCGCGCCGCCGAGAACCGGTGCCACAGTTCGTCGTCGGTGGAGCGGTCGATCCTGGGCAGCGCCTTCCACTCGTCGAGCAGGGAGCGGAAACGATTGACCCCACCGCGCCAGTCGTTGCCCGCGGCGAGCTTCTCGGCCTCGGCGACCATGGCCTCTTTGGCTGCCCGGGTCGCATCGTGTTGCTTGGCGCGTTCGGCCTTGCGGGCCTGGGATGCCTCCGCCAAGGCCGGGCCCAAGGCCTCCAACCGGGCCAGCAGTCCGGCCAAGTCCCCGACCGCGTTGGCGTCGGTCACGTTCGCGCGCACCGAGGCGATGGCCTTGCGAGCGTCGTCGGGCCCGAGGGCGCCGCGGCGAATGCGTTCTTCGAGAAGCCCCACCTCGGTGTCGAGAGCATCGAATCTGCGCGTGAAGAAGGCCAACGCTTCGTCGGCGGGCACTCCGGGGATCTGACCGACACTGCGTTCGCCGTCGGGCGTGAGGACGTAGACGGTGCCGTCGTCGTCGACGCGCCCGAACGTGGCCGGTGGTTCTCCCGCAGTCATGGGCCCTATCTTGCCCGATAGTGTCGCGTGCGTGTTCAGCGAGTCGTTTCCGGCCGGGCCTTGGCAGGCGAACTGTTACATCGTCGGCGCCGACGGCACCGACGAGTGCGTCGTGATCGACCCGGGCATGCACGCCGCGGCGAGTCTGGAGAGGCTGCTGGACGGCACGGGTCGTCGGCCGGTGGCTGTCGTGCTGACCCACGGCCATCTCGACCACGTGGCCGACACCGCCCAGGTCGCGGATCGGCACGGGCTGGCCACCTATATCCACCCTGCCGACCGGCACCTGTTGACCGACCCACTCGCCGGGATCGGACCCGCGCTCGCCGACCTGGTCACCACGATGTACGGCACCACGACCCTGGCCGAGCCGGCCGTCGTACGGGAGCTCACCGACGGACAGACCCTGGACCTCGCAGGCCTCTCCTGGCTGGTGCAGCACGCGCCGGGCCACACGCCTGGCTGCGTGGCGTTGACCGCAACCGACGGCGACGACTCGGCCGTGTACGCCGGAGACGTCCTGTTCGCGGGCTCGATCGGCCGGATGGACCTGCCGGGCGGTGACCCCGCGGACATGGTGACGACGCTCACCGAGGTCGTCCTACGCTGGCCCGACGACCTGGTCGTCCGCCCTGGTCACGGGCCGGCCACGACGCTCGGTCGTGAGCGGGCCACCAATCCGTACCTGCAGCCACGCTTCCTGGAGGTCTCCCTGTGAGCCGTCCCCGCCCGATCTCCGGGTTTCCCGAGTTCCTGCCCGCCCAACGGCAGGTCGAGCAGCACGTGCTCGACAGCCTGCGGGCCACGTTCGAACTCCACGGGTTCGTCGGGATCGAGACGCGGGCCGTCGAGCCGATGTCCCAGCTGGCCCGCAAGGGGGAGATCGACAAGGAGATCTACGTCGTCCGACGACATCAGGGAATCGTCGACGGCACGCCCGACCGCGACGATCTGGGCCTCCACTTCGACCTGACCGTGCCGTTCGCCCGGTACGTGCTGGAGAACTCCGGGCACCTGACGTTTCCGTTCCGTCGCTACCAGATCCAGAAGGTCTGGCGAGGGGAGCGGCCTCAGGACGGTCGCTACCGCGAGTTCACCCAGGCCGACATCGACATCGTCGGCGAGAACGTGCTGGCCGCCCATCACGATGTCGAGATCCCGATCGCCATGCTCGACGCCTTGGAACGCCTGCACGAGAGCATCGGTCTGCCGCCTGTGCTGATGAGGGTGAACAATCGCCAGGTGTCGGAGGGGTTCTATCGCGGCCTCGGGATCGAGGAGCCGGCCGGCATCCTTCAGCGGGTCGACAAGCTCGGCAAGATCGGGCCCCGGGCCGTCGGCGAGTTGCTCACGACCGAATTGGGCCTCACCCATGCGGTAGCCGACAAGATCCTCGCCCTGGCTGGGATTCAGAGCTTCGACACGTCGTTCGTCGACGAGGTGCGGGCGTTGGGGGTACGGCATGAGCTCCTCGACAGCGGGTTGGGTCTGCTGGGCGAGGTCGTCGCTGCAGCCCGCGCGTTCGTTCCGGGGCGGATGATCGCCGACCTGTCGATCGCCCGCGGTCTGGACTACTACACCGGCACGGTGTACGAGACCTCCCTGGTCGGTCACGACGGGCTGGGATCGGTCTCGTCGGGCGGCCGGTACGACCAACTCGCCTCGGACGGCAAGGTGACGTATCCGGGCGTGGGGATCTCCCTGGGCGTCAGCCGGTTGCTGGTTCCACTGCTCAACAAGGGAAGACTCCGCGCGAGCCGGTCGGTGCCGACCGCCGTGCTGGTCGCCGTCGACGACGAGGAAAGCCGGCCCGCCGCCATGGCTGTCGCCCAGGTGTTACGCCAGCGCCAGGTGCCCGCTGAAGTCGCTCCCCGGGCCGATCGGTTCGGCAAACAGATCCGCTACGCCGACCGGCGCGGCATCCCGTACGTCTGGTTCGGCGGGATCGACGGTGAGGTCAAGGACATCCGCAGCGGACACCAGAGCCCAGCCGACGCGACCGCCTGGCTCCCGCCGACCGACGACCTCGCCGTACGCGTCGAGGGTCACTGGGACGACTGAACTCGGTCGAGCCGTACCCGTCGGAACCCCTAGGATTCTTCGGACCCCTGAATTGCCGGGGCGCACCGAGAGGGAGACCGATGATCCGTACCCACGAGGCCGGAACACTGCGAGCCGAGCATGCGGGCCAGACCGTGACGCTGGCCGGTTGGGTGGCCAAGCGGCGTGATCTCGGTGGTGTGGCGTTTCTCGATCTGCGCGACGCGAGCGGGCTGGTTCAAGTCGTCGTGCGCGACGAAGTGTTGGAGGCCAGCGGCGCGCACCAGTTGCGCAACGAGTACTGCATCGCCGTGACCGGGGAGGTCGAGATCCGGCCGGAGGGTACGGCGAACCCGAACCTGGCGACCGGCGACGTCGAGGTGAACACGGTCAGCCTCGAGGTGCTCAACGCGTCTGCGCCGTTGCCGTTCCAGATCGACGAGCGGGTGACGGTCGGTGAGGAGGCGAGGCTGCGCTACCGCTACCTCGACCTGCGTCGGCCCGACCCTGCGGCGGCGATCCGCCTGCGGTCGCAGGTCAGCGCAGCGGCGCGAAAGGTGCTGGGAGAGCGTGACTTCGTCGAGATCGAGACGCCGACTCTGACCCGGTCCACGCCGGAAGGTGCTCGCGACTTCGTCGTGCCGGCGCGGCTGGCGCCAGGCTCCTGGTACGCGCTGCCGCAGTCTCCCCAGTTGTTCAAGCAGTTGCTCATGGTCGCCGGCATGGAGCGCTACTACCAGATCGCCCGGTGCTACCGCGACGAGGACTTTCGCGCCGACCGGCAGCCGGAATTCACCCAGCTCGACATCGAGATGAGTTTCGTCGACCAGGACGACGTGATCGAACTCGCCGAGGCGATCGTCACCGAGATCTGGCGCCTCAAGGGCGTCGAGGTGGGGGCTCCGTTCCCGCGGTTGACGTACGCCGAGGCGATGGCGAGGTACGGCTCCGACAAGCCCGACCTGCGGTTCGACCTCGAGATCACCGACATGACCGAGTACTTCAAGGACACCTCGTTCCGCGTGTTCCAGGCGCCGTACGTCGGAGCCGTCGTGATGGCTGGTGGAGCCTCTCAGGCGCGCCGGACGTTCGACGCCTGGCAGGAGTGGGCCAAGCAGCGGGGTGCGAAGGGTCTGGCGTACGTCACCATCAGCGAGGACGGCGAGCTGGGCGGCCCGGTGGCCAAGAACCTGTCCGACGCAGAGCGTGAGGGCCTGGGTGCCGCGGTCGGTGCCCAACCCGGAGATTGCGTGTTCTTCGGCGCGGGCCCGACGTCGTCGTCGCAGTCGTTGCTCGGGGCCACCCGGCTGGAGATCGGCCGCAGGCTCGGCCTGCTGGACGCCGACGGTCACTCCTTCCTGTGGGTCGTGGACGCACCGCTGTTCAAGCCGGTGTCGGAGGCCGTGGCCGAGGGCGACGTCGCGGTCGGCGAAGGGGCCTGGACGGCCGTCCACCACGCATTCACCTCGCCGAAGCCCGAATGCCTCGATACGTTCGACACCGATCCGGGCTCGGCGCTCGCCTACGCCTACGACATCGTCTACAACGGCAACGAGATCGGCGGCGGCTCGATTCGAATCCATCGTCGCGACGTCCAGGAGCGGGTGTTCAAGGTGATGGGGCTCACCGCCGACGAGGCTCAGGAGAAGTTCGGGTTCTTGCTCGATGCCTTCGCGTTCGGCGCTCCGCCCCACGGCGGGATCGCGTTCGGCTGGGACCGGATCGTCGCACTGCTCGGCCGGTACGAGTCGATCCGGGATGTCATTGCGTTCCCGAAGTCCGGCGGCGGTTACGACCCGCTCACCGGAGCACCTGCGCCGATCAGCGCCCAACAGCGCAAGGAAGCCGGTGTCGACGCCAAGCCCCGCGCACCTCAAGCTCCGGCTGCGACCTGAGTCGCACCAGCGCGAAGGTCCCGCCCCCAGCATGGGGACGGGACCTTCGGCTTGTCGATGGACCTACTCCTGCGGCTCCTCGGCGAGCTGGCCGTACAACCGACGCCGAAGCTCGGCGAGCTGCACGCGAGCGGCCTCGATGGCCAACTCGTCGCGGGTGGCGCTGATCGCCTTGAGAGCCAAGGCGAGTTGGCCGTACTCGGAGAAGAGGTCGCGGGTCGCGTCGGAGCGGTGCGCGCCTTCCCAGCGCTCCCACGGGCGAGGTGCACCCTCGGCAACTTCGGGAGCCTGCCGCCCCGCGTCGGTCAACTCGTAGGCCTTGGCGCCGTCGAGGTCGACCTCGCGAACCAGGCCCTCGTCTTCGAGCTGGTTGAGCGCGGGATAGATGGCACCCGGGCTGGGTCGCCACTCGCCCCCGGTGCGCTCACCGAGCTCGGAGATGATCTGGTAGCCATTGCGGGGCGATTCGGCCAGGAGCTGCAGGACCGCTGCGCGGACGTCTCCGCGTCGTGCTCTGCCGCGCCCCGGACCGTGACCGAACGGACCTCCGGGACCGAACGGCCCTCCCGGACCACCCGGACCGAACGGACCGCCGGGCATCGGCGGCATCGGCGGGAACCCAGGCGGATTCATGCGCCGACGGCCGCGCCGCCCGCCTTCCTCGAAACCGCCGCCTGCGGCAGCAAAGCCTCGGGGACCTTCACCGCGTCCCCGACGACGGGGACCGAACTGTGGATCGAATTCGTTGCTGAACATGTCTGTTCCTCTCGATGGCGGGACGTGCGTCGACAGCAGGTGGGACCGCGCGAACTGCGCCATCGCTCAACCCGTCGACGTCAGCAGATGCTCACGTCCCTCGTGTGTTGATGTCTTCGTGATGTCGAGATGTTCGTCGTGACGTCTCGGGGCGGGCCCTGCTCCTGAGCCGTACGAGTCACTCGGTCGACGTACATAACGATATATCGAAAGAACTATCGACACAAGTCCTGAGAGGGACAAGTTTCCACCAGGGTTCAGCCGGGGGAGAGCTCCAACCCAGCGAAGAGGTCGTCGGCACCGTCGGGGTACGGCAGACCGGAGGCGAGCACGTACGACTCGCCGGCCACGTCGTACGACGCTTCCATGAGCTTCCAGAACGGCTCTTCCACGTTCACCTGAGAACGATGGGAGCGCAGGGCGGCGGACTTCTGCGGTCCGTACGGTGCAATCGGCACCCGCACGGCGACTCGGTCTTGGGGAGTCACCATGGGAGGCGGCTCCTGCTCGCCCTCGGGCACGCTCCATCCGAGGTCGATGCCCTGCTCCTGAGCGAGGCGGAGCACGACCAGCATGTCGTCGGCCCCGTACGTCACCCAGAGCAGCCGGGAGATCTGCCAGGGCTCGCCCAGGTCCAGGCGGTACCGAGCCGACGCGAGGGCGGCGGCGTACGTGGCGACCCGATGGGCTTGCACGTGGTCGGGGTGGCCGTACATGCCGAACGGATCGTAGGTGACGACGATCTGCGGGCGTCGGTCACGAATGACCTCGACCAGAGCCAACGACGCTTCGAGCAGGTCGGCATGCCAGAACGCCGTCTCGCTCGTGTCCTCCCGCGCAGATGCGGTTCCCTCAGCCGTCGAGACCATGCCGGAGTCGTGATAGCGGCCGTCCCCGCCGAGCCGTACGTAGTCGGTGAGCCCCAGGGCCCGGGCCGCATCGTGCAACTCGTCGAGGCGATGGGCCGCCATGGTCTCGCCCGGCTTCAGGTGGACCAACTCGCCCGAGACGTTTTCACCCTCCTCGCCGAGGGTGCAGGTCACGAGCGTCACTTGGGCACCCTCGGCGCAGTAACGCGCGATCGTGCCTCCCGTGTGGGACGACTCGTCGTCGGGATGGGCATGCACCAGCAGCAAGCGTCGATCGTTCACAGTCGGCTGCAACGTCGACCGTGACGTTCACATTCCGTCCGCCGAACGCGCCCTCACGGCGGCATAGGCTCTGCTGCGATGACTGAGGACCTGTTCGGGCACGTCGACGAGCCAGCGCCTCGCGGCGGTTCGTTGGCGAACGTGCATGCCCTGTCGCCGTTGGCCGTACGGCTGAGGCCGACCACGCTTGACGAGATCGTCGGCCAGCAGCATCTGCTCGGGCCCGGCTCGCCGCTGCGTCGGCTGGCGGACGGGCAGCCGATGTCGGTGTTCCTCTGGGGTCCGCCCGGCGTCGGCAAGACGTCGATCGCCGCGGTCGTCTCCCAGACCTCTGGGGCCAGATTCGTCGAGTTGTCGGCAGTCACCGCCGGGGTCCGGGAGGTACGGGCCGAGCTCGACCTGGCCCGCCGGGAACTGGCCCGGGGCCGATCGACCGTGCTCTTCGTCGACGAGGTACACCGGTTCAACAAGGCCCAGCAGGACGTGCTCTTGCCGGCGGTCGAGAACCGGTTGGTCACGCTGATCGCGGCGACGACGGAGAATCCGAGCTTCTCGGTCATCGCGCCCTTGTTGTCGAGGTCACTGCTTCTGACCTTGAACCCCTTGTCGGAGCAGGATTTGGCGAGGCTGATCGACCGAGCCCTCAGCGACGACCGTGGGCTGCGCACACCTGCCCACCAGCCGTACCAGCTCGACCAGCCCGCCCGATCGGCCATCCTGCGGCTGTCGGGAGGCGATGCCCGGCGGGTGTTGACTTACCTGGAGGAAGCCGCGCAGGGCGCGACCGCGACCGGGGCTGACCTCATCACGACCGACCACGTCGAGCGTGCGGTCGACAAGGCTGCGGTGCGGTACGACGCCGACGGCGACCAGCACTACGACGTCATCAGTGCCTTCATCAAGAGCGTCCGAGGGTCGGACGTGCAGGCGGCCTTGCACTACCTGGCCCGGATGTTGGAGGCGGGTGAGGACCCTCGGTTCGTCGCTCGGCGGCTGATCATCCTGGCCAGCGAGGACATCGGAATGGCTGCGCCGTCGGTCTTGCAGACGTGCGTGGCCGCAGCGCAGGCGGTCCAGTTCATCGGTATGCCCGAAGCGCGGCTGACGCTGGCTCACGCGACGATCGCGGCGGCGACGGCGCCGAAGTCAAATTCGGTCATCCTGGCCATCGACGCGGCATCGGCGGACATTCGGGCGGGGCGGATCGGCCTCGTACCGGCCCACCTGCGCGACGCGCACTACGCCGGTGCCCAGAAGCTCGGGCACGGGCGCGGGTACGTGTATGCCCACGACCAGGCCCACGCCGTGGCCGCCCAGCAATACCTGCCTGACGAGCTTGCCGACGCGGTCTACTACCGGCCGACCACGCACGGCAACGAGGCCCAGATCGCCGACCGGGTGCAGGTTCTCGACGACCTGCTGGGCCGGCAGCGAAAGGAGTGATCGATGGCCATCGTGCCCGTTCCCCGTACCGCGAATCCGCTGCTGCGCTGGGGCGTCTGGCTGTCGGAGCGGATGACCGGCCGCGTGCTGGAGCCTGCTCGGCTCTTGGCGTGGTATCCGAAGGCCGCGATCGGCTTCGGAGTCATGGAGAGCCTGGTCGCCCATCGCGAGGGCCGGTTGACGGCCCGGGCGCTCCAGATGGTACGGCTGACGGCCTCCTTGGCGGTCAACTGCGCCTTCTGCATCGACATGAACGGCGCGGATCGCACCAGGAACCGGGTGACCGACGACGAGGTACGGGCGCTGGCTCGCCTCGCGTCGGGGCTGCCACCGATCTGGCCGGCGACCGTCACCGACCTGGAACGGATCGCCGCGACGTACGCGGCAGCGTTGTCTGCGACGCCTGCGATCCTCGACACCAGCGTGGAGCAGGCCGTGACCCAGACCTTCTCGCCTCGCGAGATCGTCGTCCTGGCGACGACCGCCGCCCAGGTCAACGCCTGGGCCCGGCTGATCCGTGGGCTGGACGTACCTCCCGCCGGTTTCTCCGACACCTGCCAGATCACCTCTGACCGGCCAGGGTCGCCGCGGCACCGATCGGGGGGATCGCGATAGCCTCGCCTGTGACAGGAGGACGATGACCATCACCGCGCCGGAAGCCACGAACCGTCGTTACATCGAGTTCGCCGAGACGTATCTGGCGCACAACTACCACCCGCTCGACGTCGTGATCGCCGAGGGGCGAGGCGCTTGGGTCACCGACGTCGAGGGCAACCGCTACCTGGACGCCTTGGCCGGCTATTCGGCGCTGAACTTCGGGCACTGCCACCCGCGGCTGGTCCAGGTCGCCCAGGAGCAGGTCGCGACGTTGACGTTGACGAGCCGGGCGTTTCACTCCGACGAGCTGGGGCTCTTCGCCCGAGACCTGTCTGATCTGTGCGGCAAGGACATGGTGCTTCCGATGAACTCGGGCGCCGAGGCGGTGGAGACAGCCGTCAAGGTGGCCCGCCGTTGGGGGTACGAGGTCAAGGGTGTTGCCCGCGATCAGGCCAACATCGTCGTCATGGGAGGAAACTTCCACGGCCGTACGACCACCATCGTGTCGTTCTCCACCGACCCCGTGGCCACCAACCACTACGGTCCCTACACCCCAGGCTTCCGGTTGGTGCCCTTCGGCGACGTGGAGGCCTTGCAAACGGCCGTCGACAGCAACACGGTCGCGGTGTTGCTGGAACCGATCCAGGGGGAAGCCGGCGTGATCATCCCGCCGAAGAAGTACCTCCGGGCCGTACGGCGCCTGTGCCACCGGGAGAACGTGCTCATGGTGGCCGACGAGATCCAGTCGGGGTTGTGCCGTACCGGGCGAACGTTCGCGTGCGACCACGAAGGCGTCGTCCCTGACATGTACCTGCTCGGCAAGGCCCTGGGCGGAGGCATCCTGCCCGTCTCGGCGGTGGTCGCCGACCGGGACGTGCTCGGCGTCATCACACCCGGCAGTCACGGCTCGACGTTCGGCGGCAATCCGCTCGGCGCCCGGATCGGCCGCGAGGTCGTCGCCATGGTGCGGGAGGGCTCCTTCCAGCGGCGGGCCGTGAGGATGGGGGAGATCCTCAAAGAGGGCATGCAACCTCTGGTGGGCCGCGGGGCACGGGAGGTGCGCGTTCGCGGAGCCTGGGTCGGGCTGGACATCGATCCCGATCTCATGACCGGCCGCGAGTTGTGCACGGCGTTGATGGATCGAGGGATCCTCGCCAAGGACGCCCACGGTCAGACGGTCCGGTTCGCGCCGCCCCTGGTCGCCACCGACGACGAGGTGGGTCTGCTGGTCGACGCGGTCGCCGACGTCCTGAGGGGCGAGCAAGACACCTGATCGGCGCGGACCGGCCCCGGAGCCGTGCACTAGGCTGTCCCGGGATCTGGACGAGACGAGGAGAGTCTGCGATGGAAGTCACGCTCGGCGGCATCGCCGGCCTGGTGGCGGCATGTGCGCTGCTGATCCTCGTCGGGGCGACGGCGGTCCTGCTCGTCAAGGTCGGCAAGGTTGTCGACGAACTCGGCTCCGCGGTCAAGGAACTGACCGTATCGGGCACCCCGATCCTCCACGAACTCAAGGGCACCGTGGTGTCCGTGAACGACGAGTTGGTCAAGGTGGGCGTCGTCACCGACGACGTGGCGAAGGTGACCGGGGCCGCGACCAGCGTCGCCAGCGATGCCTCCCAGTTGTCGACTCTCGTCGCCGCCACGCTTGGTGGACCGCTCGTCAAGCTGTCGGCCTTCTCGTACGGCGTGCGCCGCGCGATCGCGTCGGTGCGGAAGAAGGGCTGACCGATGCGCAAGGTCGTCTGGTTCGCCCTCGGCGCGGCGGTCGCGGTCGTCGTCGTCCTCAAAGGTCGAGAACTGCTGCGCAAGACCACGCCTGCGGGCGTGCGGGAGCAGGTGTCGGAGAAGTCAAGCGATGCGATGAAGGCCGCCTCGGCGTTCGTCACCACCTTCCGCAGCGCGATGACCGAGCGTGAGAGCGAACTGCGCGATGCCCTCGGCATCACGGCGGCGCACGAGGCAGCGGCTCCGGTGCGGCCGGCCGCCGCTCCCGCCCGCGCCGCGCGGGCCTGACTCAGATTCGCAGACAACCGAAGGACACCGACATGCAGACCGCCGAAATTCGGCGTCGATTCATCGACTTCTTCGCGCGGAACGGCCACACCGTCGTTCCGTCCGCGTCGCTGCTCTACAACGATCCCACGCTGCTGTTCGTCAACGCGGGCATGGTGCCGTTCAAGCCGTATTTCACCGGGGCCGAGCCCTCCCCGTACAAGCGCGCCGTCAGCGTGCAGAAGTGCGTGCGGACCCTCGACATCGACGAGGTCGGCAAGACCACCCGGCACGGCACGTTCTTCCAGATGAACGGCAACTTCGCGTTCGGCGACTACTTCAAGAAGGGCGCCATCGAATACGCCTGGGAGTTGGTGACCGGGTCGGTCGACGACGGGAACTACGGCTTCGACCCCGATCAGATCTGGGTCACCGTCTACCTGGACGACGACGAGGCCGCGGCGCACTGGCGTGACGTGGGGATCCCCGATCACCGGATCCAACGCCGTGGACTCAAGGACAATTACTGGCACATGGGCGTACCTGGGCCGGGCGGGCCGTGCTCGGAAATCTACGTCGACCGCGGGCCCGAGTTCGGCCCCGACGGTGGCCCGATCGTCGACGAGGACCGGTTCCTCGAGATCTGGAACCTCGTGTTCCAGACCGAGGAACTGTCGGCCGTGCGGGCGAAGGACGACTTCGACATCGCCCGGCAGCTGCCGAGCAAGAACATCGACACGGGGATGGGTCTGGAACGTACGGCGTACCTGCTGCAAGGCAAGGACAACATGTACGAGATCGACGAGATCTTCGGTGTCATCGAGCGGGCCGCCGAGTTGGCGGGTACGACGTACGGTGCCGACCGCGACGGCGACATTCGGCTGCGAGTGGTGGGCGACCACGTGCGGTCGAGCCTGATGTTGATGACCGACGGGGTGTCTCCCGGGAACGAGGCCCGCGGGTACGTGCTGCGCCGACTGCTGCGCCGGTCGCTGCGTTCGATGCGTCTGCTCGGGTACGAACCGCCCGTGATCGGCGACCTGCTGAGCGTGTCCCGCGGCCTGATGGCCGTGTCGTACCCCGAAATCGACGAGCAGTGGGCCAGGGTCAGCCAGATCGCGGAACGGGAGGAGGCCGCGTTCCGTCGCACCTTGTCGGAGGGCACGAAGATCTTCGACCTGGCCGTGGCGGACGCGAAGAAGAGTGCGGTCACGACTTTGTCGGGGCAGCGGGCATTCCAACTGCACGACACGTACGGGTTCCCGATCGACCTCACGCTGGAGATGGCGGCCGAGCAGGGGCTCGCGGTCGACCAGGCGGGATTCCGATCGCTCATGGCCGAGCAGAAGGCGCGCGCGAAGGCCGACGCGAAGGCGAAGAAGGGCGGCGCCGCGTCGACCGAGGCGTACACGCAGGTGCGCTCGTTGGGAGAGACGAAATTCCTCGGCTACACCGACCTGGCAGCCGAAGCGAAGGTCGTCGGCATCGTCTCGGACGGCCACACGGTCTCGCGCGCCCAGCAGGGCGACACGGTCGAGGTCGTGCTCGACCAGACTCCCTTCTACGCCGAAGCGGGCGGACAGGACGCCGATTCCGGCCAGTTGTACGGCACTGGCCTGGCGATGGACGTGCTCGACGTGCAGAAGCCTGTCCCCGGGCTTTTCGTGCACAAGGTGCTCGTCACCGACGGCGAACTGGCGGTGGGTGACACGCTCGACGCAAAGGTTGACGCTGCCGCCCGGATGGGGGCATGCCAGGCACACTCGGCGACCCATGTCGTCCACGCGGTGCTGCGTCAGTTGCTCGGCCCGACCGCGACGCAAGCCGGGTCGTACAACAAGCCGGGCTATCTCCGGTTCGACTTCTCGTCGGCGACCGGTCTGGGTCAGGCGCTGAAAGAGGAATTGGAGGGACTCTCCAACTCCGCCATCCGGGCTGACCTGGCCGTCACCGCCCAGGAGATGCCGCTCGACGAGGCCAAGGCGCTCGGCGCGATGGCCATGTTCGGCGAGAAGTACGGCTCGGTCGTACGCATGGTCGAGATGGGTGGGCCGTGGTCGCGGGAGCTGTGCGGAGGCACGCACGTCGAACGGTCCAGCCAGATCGGGCTGCTGACCCTGTTGGGTGAGCAGTCGGTCGGCGCCGGGGTGCGGCGGGTGGAGGCCTACGTGTCCGCCGACGCGTTCGACCACCTGGCCAGGGAACGGGCGCTGGTCACGAACCTGACCGACCTGCTCAAGGTGCAGCCCGAACAACTCGTGGACCGCGTCGAGCGGATGCTCGTGCAGCTCAAGGCAGCCGACAAGCAGATCGCCGATTTCAAGGCGGCCCAGGTGTTGGCCCAGGCTGGTGACCTGGCGGCCTCGGCGACGCGGATCGGCGGCCTGTCGGTTGTGGCGAAGCAGGTGCCGGCATCGGGCAACGACCTACGCACGCTCGCCCTCGACATTCGGGGCCGGCTCGGCCTCGATTCCGTGGTCGCGTTGGTCGGCGGTACCGCGGACAAGCCGTCCGTGGTCGTCTCCACCGGCGAGGGTGCCCGGCGACTCGGCGTCACGGCGGGGTCGTTGGTCGGCCTGGCCGCGGCCGAACTCGGGGGACGCGGGGGCGGCAAAGACGACCTGGCGCAAGGGGGCGGCACGCATGGTTCAGATGCCCCCGCTGCGTTGGCTGCGGTCACGGCCGCCGTCGGCAAGCAGGTCGGCGCCTGACCGGCCTGAGCCCCGGCGTCCTGCTGGCGCTGGACCTGGGACGCTCACGGATCGGGGTCGCTGCCTGCGATCCGGAAGGTTTGTTGGCCTTCCCGGTCGAGACCGTGCAGGCACGACCCGATCCGGTTCCACGACTGCGTGAACTGGTCGCCGCGTATGCGCCGGTCGCTGTCCTCGTCGGATTGCCCGTCGACCTGGCGGGTCTCGACGGACCGGCGGCTGTGGAGGTACGGCAGAAGGCCGCAACGCTCGCCGCGGCGCTGGGTCCGGTGGAGATCTGGCTCGCCGACGAGCGACTGACCACCGCGAGAGCGGCGAAACAACTCCGAGAAGCCGGACGAAGCGCCCGCCGCCAGCGTTCCGTCGTCGACCAAGCCGCCGCGGTGGCTATCTTGGAGGGCGTCTTGGACGCCCGCGGCCGACGTGCCCTGCGTCTAGAACGAGTAGAACCGCCGAGGAGGCCCGAGTGAGCGACCTGTTCGACGAGAACGGCACCATGAACCGCAGCGAGATCGTGCGACGGGTCAAGAGCGGTCTGGCCGTCGTCATTGCGTTGGCTGTCCTGATCGGCGGCGGCTGGTTCGCCGCGACCAAGGGCTACGAGAAGTACATGGATTGGCGTCAAACCGACGACTACATCGGCGACGGGAAGGCCGACATCACCGTCACGATCCCGGCTGGTGCGAGCATCACGGACATGGGCTCGATCCTGGTCAAGGCCGACGTGGTGAGGTCGAGCAAGGCGTTCAAGGCCGCCGCCGCCAAGGAACCCAAGTCGACCTCGATTCAGGCCGGCACGTACAAGCTCAAGACCCAGCTCCCTGCCGACAAGGCCGTCGCGCTGCTGATCGACCCGACCAACAAGGTCGTCAAGAGAGTGCTGATCCGAGAAGGGTTGAGGGTGTCGGCCATGGTGCCGATCCTGGCCAAGGGCACGGGGCTGACCGAGGACCAGATCAACCAGGCACTCGGCGTGCCGGCGAATCTGGGGTTGCCGGCGTACGCGAACAACAACCCCGAAGGCATGCTCTTCCCCGACAGCTACGAGGTCCCGGACAAGCCCGACGCGACGGCGATGCTCAAGCAGATGACCGACCGGTATTCCCAAGTGGCTACCGACGTCGATCTCGAGAACCGGGCCAAGTCGGTCGGGCTCACGCCGTACCAGGTGATCATCGTGGCGAGCATCATCGAGGCCGAGGTCTTCCGCGACGAGGACCGGCCCAAGGTGGCCCGCGCGATCTACAACCGGCTGGCTCAGGGCATGCCGCTGCAACTCGACACGACCGTGAACTACGCGCTGAATCGCAGCGGCCACTCCAACCTGCGTGACGGTGACACGAACATCGACTCGCCCTACAACACCTACAAGGTCAAAGGTCTGCCGCCGACGCCGATCGACGCCCCCGGCCGCAAGTCGATCGAAGCGGCCCTGAGCCCCGCCGACGGGCCGTGGCTGTACTGGGTCGCGGTCAACCTCGACACCGGCGAGACCAAGTTCGCCACGACGTACGAGGAGCACCAGGCGAACGTCAAGCAGTACCAGGACTGGTGCCGGGCGAACACCGGTAAGTGCTCCCAGTGAGAGCTCGCGCAGCGTGAGGCGGTGTGCAGTCCTCGGCTCACCGGTAGCTCATTCGCTGTCGCCTGTCCTCCATCGGGCGGCCTACGCCTACCTCGGTCTGGACTGGGTCTACGAACGCCACCAGGTCGAGGCCGACGGCCTCGCCGACTTCGTCGGCACGCTTGACTCGTCGTGGCGTGGCCTGTCGTGCACGATGCCGCTCAAGGAGGCTGTCGTACCGCTCGGGGTGTGCGACGACCTGGTTGCCGCGCTCGGCGTCGGCAACACCGTCGTGTTCGAGGGTGCGCCGTGCGACCCGACCACCACCCGGATCCACAACACCGACGTCCCGGGGCTGGAATCGGCGCTCCGAGCGGCGGGCGCCTCAGGAGCGACCTCGGCCCTGCTGCTGGGCAACGGCGCCACCGCCAGGTCAGCCGTACTGGCGCTGGCCCTGCTTGGGGTGACGACCGTCGGAGTGCTGGCCCGCGACCCAGTGAAGACCGAGCTCCTGGCCGGTCTGGGAACCAGGTACGGCGTCGCCGTCCGTCACCTCGGGCTGACCGATGCGCTCCCGCCCAGCGACGTGGCCGTCAGTTCCGTACCCGCAGGCGTTGCCGCCGGGCAAGCGAAAGCCCTGACCGAGGCGGCCAGGATCGTGTTCGACGCCGTGTACGACCCCTGGCCGACGCCCCTCGCCTCCGCCGCCGGCGCCCGAGGGCGCATCGTCGTGAGCGGACTCGACCTGTTGGCTCACCAGGCCGTGGGACAAGTGCAGCTCTTCACCGGCCTCTCCGTACCCGCGTCCGTGCTCCTGACCGCTGGCCAAGAAGCGCTCAGGGCCAGAAGTCGCCCGTGACAGACTCACGCTCATGCTTCGCTATCTGACCGCCGGGGAATCCCACGGTCCGGCGCTGGTCGCCACGATCGACGGGTTGCCCGCGCACATCCGGATCGTCTCCGACGACATCCGGGCCGAACTGGCCCGCCGTCGACTGGGGGTCGGGCGCGGCGCCCGGATGAAGTTCGAGGCCGACGAGGTCACGATCCTGGGTGGGGTACGGCACGGCAAGACCCTGGGATCGCCGATCGCGATCCAGATCGGCAACACGGAGTGGCCGAAGTGGGAGCAGGTCATGGCCGCCGACCCGGTCGACTCCGAGGTGCTGGCGGGGCTCGCCCGCAACGCGGCCCTGTCGCGGCCCCGGCCGGGCCACGCAGATCTGGCCGGGATGCAGAAGTACGACTTCGACGAAGCCCGGCCCATCCTCGAACGCGCCTCGGCCCGCGAAACCGCGGCCCGGGTGGCCCTGGGCGCGGTCGCCAAGGCCTTCTTGGCTCAGTCGTGCGGCATCACCCTGCTGAGCCACGTCGTGGCGCTCGGTCGAGCCGAGGCGCCGGCGGGGACGTACCCGACAGTGGCCGACCTGGAGCGCATCGACGCCGACCCCGCCCGCTGTGCCGATCCCGCGGCGAGCCTCGCGATGCAGGCCGAGGTGGACGCAGCCCACATCGAGGGAGACACGCTGGGCGGAGTCGTGGAGGTCGTCGCGTGGGGACTGCCGCCCGGCCTCGGTTCGCACACGACGGGCGACCGGCGGCTGGATTCCCGGCTGGCCGGCGCGCTGATGGGAATCCAGGCGATCAAGGGCGTCGAGGTCGGTGACGGCTTCGCGCTCGCCGCCAGCCGCGGCTCGGCGGCTCACGACGAGATCGTCGCCGGACCGGACGGGATCGTGCGGGTGTCGCAACGTTCGGGAGGTACGGAGGGGGGCATGAGCACGGGCGAGATGCTCCGAGTCCGGGCGGCGATGAAGCCGATCGCGACCGTACCGAGGGCGCTGCGCACGATCGACGTGACCACCGGCGAAGCAGCCGCTGCCCATCACCAGCGGTCCGACGTGTGTGCCGTACCCGCGGCGGGGGTCGTGGCCGAGGCCATGGTGGCCCTGGTGCTCGCCGAGGCGGTCCTGGAGAAGTTCGGTGGCGACACCGTGGGCGAGGTGGCCGCCGCCCACGAGCGGTACCTGGCCCGCCTGGCGGCTCGCGGCCTGCGGATCGGCTCGTGAACCCGCGGGTCGTCATCGTCGGCATGCCCGCCTCGGGCAAGACCACGGTCGGCCGGCACGTCGCCGAGCGGCTCGGCGAGGAGTTCGTGGATGCCGACACGGTGATCGAGCTGACCACCGGCAAGCTGATCCGGGAGATCTTCGCCGACCATGGAGAAGCCGAGTTCCGTCGGATCGAGGAAGACGTGGTTCTGGCCGCACTGGCTGGTGGTGGGGTGGTGTCTCTGGGTGGGGGAGCCGTGTTGTCGCCGCGAATCCGGGAGTCGTTGGCCGATCACACCGTCGTTTGGCTTGACGTCAACGTCGCGACAGCCACCAGACGGGCCGGGATGAACCAGCTCAGACCTCTGCTGCTGGGTGACGTCCGTTCGAGGCTGGAAGCGTTGATGGCCGAGCGTCGCCCGTTGTACGAAGAAGTCGCCACCCATCGCGTCAGCACCAGCCGAGTGACGAGCGTTCAGGTCGCCGACCGGGTGGTCGCGCTGATCTGCGGAGGTGAGCAATCGTGACCCGCACGATTCACGTGGCGGCCGAGAAGCCGTACGACGTCCTGGTCGAGGCGGGCGCGCTCGACCGGCTCCCCGGGCTGGTCGGGGGTCGTCGTACGGCAGTGATCCACCCCCGTTCGCTGCGTGGCCTGGCCGAGCGGGTGGACGCGGCGGTGGACTCGGCAGTCCTGCTCGAGGTCCCCGACGGTGAGGCCGCCAAGACCGCGGCGGTGCTCGTCGACTGTTGGGACCGGCTGGCCGGTGCGCGGTTCACTCGGAGCGACGTGGTGGTCGGTCTCGGGGGAGGGTCGACCACCGACCTGGCCGGCTTCGTGGCGGGTTCCTGGCTGAGGGGTGTGCCGTACCTCTCGGTGCCGACCACCGTGTTGGCCATGGTCGATGCCGCTGTCGGAGGCAAGACCGGAATCAACCTGAACGCAGGGAAGAACCTCGTCGGTGCCTTTCACGAGCCGACGGCCGTTCTCTGCGACCTCGCCCTGTTGGAGGGTCTGCCCGCAGCGGAGGTGTCGTCCGGTCTCGCCGAGATCGTCAAGGCCGGGCTGATCGCCGACGAGCGGATCACCGACCTGATCGCCGCAGATCCCGTAGACGCAGCCGATGTCACGTCCGACCGGCTGGCCGAGCTCGTCGCCCTCGGGATCGAGATGAAGGCTCGCGTGGTGACCGCGGACCTGCGGGAACGGACCGGGATCGGCGACGACATCGGCCGCGAGTCCCTCAACTACGGGCACACCTTGGGTCATGCCATCGAGAAGTTCGAACGATTCGGGGTACGGCACGGCGAGGCGATCAGCATCGGCATGGTGTTCGTGGCCGAGTTGGCCCGCCGGCTGGGGCTGCTCGACGACGCCGCGGTCGCGCTGCACCGCGAGCAGTTGGCGTCGGTCGGACTGCCTGTCTCGTACGACGGGGCCTCGTGGGACGAGCTGCGGTCGATCATGTCGCTGGACAAGAAGGCCAGAGGGGCGACATTGCGGTTCGTGTTGCTCGACGGGCTGCGCCATCCCGTCGTCGTCGAAGGACCAGACGAGCGGGCTCTGGCCGAGTCGTACGCGGCCCTCGCGTTCCCCTGACCTCGAGACTACGGAGTTTCTGTCAACGTGGGGCAACAGCAGACGCGCCGGTTGTCGTCGCACTAGTTTGACTCAGACACCCACTCACGAAGGACGCACCGATGGGACAACTGGTCGATCTCAAGGCCACGCCGTACAACCTCTCCGATGACGACATCGCATGGGTCGAATCCACGATCGCCGGGATGACCGACGAAGAGAAGATCGGCCAACTGTTCATCAGCCACAACCGCAACCTGGACGTGGACGAAGCCCAGCAGGCGATCTCGAAGTACCACTACGGCGGCCAGCGCTACAAGGATTCCGGCTCCACTTCGCGCGAGGTGTTCGACTTCACCAACGGTCTGCGCGAAGTCGCGAAGATCCCGATGCTCGTCGCGGCCAACTGTGACAACGGCGGCGACGGCGCGTGCGCCGACGGCACCTACATCGGCACGGGTGCGGCCGTCGAGGCCTCGGGCTCCGAAGAGGTCGCGTACAACGCCGGCTTCGTGGCTGGAGAGACCTGCAAGGCGATCGGAGTCAATTGGAACTTCGACCCCTGCGTCGACATCTTGTACAACTGGCGCAACACGATCGTGAACACCCGCGCGTACGGGGATACCGCCGAGAAGGTCCTCAAGTACACCCGCGCCTACCTCAAGGGCATCACCGACAACGGCCTCGCCACCTGTGTCAAGCACTGGCCCGGCGACGGCACCGAGGAGCGCGATCAGCACCTGGTCCTCGGAGTCAACGAGTTGTCACCCGAGGAGTGGGACTCCTCGTTCGGCAAGGTCTACCAGGGCTTGATCGCTGACGGTCTGCACTCGATCATGGCCGGTCACATCGCCTTGCCCGAGTACAGCAAGAAGCTCGACCCGTCGCTGACCTACGACGACATCATGCCGGCGACACTCGCACCGGAGTTGATCAACGGGCTGCTCAAGACCCAGCTCGGCTTCAACGGTTTGGTGCTCACCGACGCCTCGCACATGATCGGCATCGCCGCCGCCATGAAGCGCAAGGACGCCCTGCCCCGCGCGATCGCCGCCGGCTGCGACATGTTCCTGTTCTTCCGCGACGAAGACGAGGACTTCGGCTCGATGTTGGCGGGGTACCGCGACGGAGTCATCACCGAAGAGCGGCTCCACGACGCCTTGCGCCGCATCCTCGGGCTCAAGGCTGCGATCGGTCTCCACAAGGGTGCCCACCATCCGACTGAAGACGGACTCGCCGCCGTCGGATCCGAACGGCACCAAGCCCTGGCCGCCGACGCCGCCGACAAGTCGATCACCCTGGTCAAGAACACCAAGGACGAGTTGCCGATCCGACCCGAAACCCATCCGCGGATCGAGGTCCGCTATCTGTCGAGCCAGGAGGCCGGCGCGATCTACTCCGGTGGCGGGGCCCTGGACATCATCATGGAGGAGTTGAAGGCGGCTGGGTTCGAGCCGACGTACGCCCCGGGCAACATGCGCATCGGCGGCAAGGTCAGCGACTACAACGACAACTTCGACGCCACGTTCACCTTCTGTGACATTCGTGGGTACGCGGCGGAGAACAACTACCGGATTCGCTGGGCGAACCCGATGTCGGCTGACATTCCCTGGCAGGTCTTCGAGAAGCCGGTCGTGTTCGTGTCGCTCAACTACACGACCCATCTGACCGACGTGCCGATGGTGAAGACGTACATCAACGCCTACAAGAACACTCGCGAGGTGATCAAGCAGACGATCGCGAAGATCATGGGGGATTCGGAGTTCAAGGGCACCGCCAACGATCTGGTCTGGTGCAAGAAGTGGGAGGCGAAGCGCTAGTCGCTTCGGGGAGACATCCACCCATCTGTCGAGAGGCTCGTCCGGTCAGGGCGGGCCTCTCGCGCGGTCGACGCCTGCGAGCACTCCTATAGTGAGCGCCGTGTACGTACCGGCTCACTTCTCGATGACCGCCGACGCTGCCCGTGAGGTCCTGACCCGGGTGCGGCTGGCTGATCTGGTGACGATCGACCCCGAAACGCTCAGCCCCGTGGCGACGCCGCTACCGCTCCTGTACGACCCGGGCCTCGGTGAGTACGGCACCTTCACCGGTCATGTCTCCAGGACCAACCCGCAGTGGCGACATGAGCCGTACCCCGCCTTGGTGCTCGTCCGCGGGGGCGACGCGTACGTGACCCCCGACTGGTACCCGAACTACTCGGCCGGAGGTGCCGAGGTGCCGACCTGGGACTACGAAGTCGTCCAGGCGACCGGTGCGCTCACGGCTCACGAAGACCCCGCCTGGCTCGAACGCCACGTGCGGGAACTCGCCGCCAGGTACGACCCCGCTTACGAACTCGACCGCGGCGAACGCCGGCTGTTGGACGGTCAGTTGCGCGCGATCGTGGGTGTCGAGATCTGTGTCTCGTCGGTCGTCGGCAAGTCCAAGCTGTCGCAGAACCGTTCCGTGGCCGAGATTCACGGGGTGGCCGACGGACTCGATGCCCAAGGGCGAGCGGATCTGGCGGACAGAATCCGATCCGTCGCCCTCCCGCACGCCGAGGCCCGTGAGGCCCGGGTCGCCGCCGCACGCGACCGTCGCGGGTGACCGCCGCGCCGGTATCCGACGATTCGGCGGTAGACTGCCGCGGTTGCCGCAACGTGCGGCCTGCGTACGCGCCCGGTCACCGGGCATCCCCCGACGGAAGGAACGGCCCGTGGCTTCGACGAACGACCTGAAGAACGGAATGGTGCTCGACCTCGACGGTCAGCTGTGGCAGGTGCTGTGGTTTCAGCACCACAAGCCGGGCAAGGGAAACACGGTCGTGCGGAGCAAGCTCAAACACGTGCTCACCGGCAAAGTGGTCGACAAGACGTTCAACTCCGACACCAAAGTCGACACGGCGACCGTGGACCGGCGTGAAATGCAGTACCTCTACCACGACGGCGACGGGTACGTGTTCATGGATACCGGCGACTACAGCCAGCTCACTCTCAGCGACGACATCGTCGGCGACGCGAAGGATTACCTGCTCGAGAACATGAACGCGACGGTCTCGCTTCACCAGGGCAACCCGTTGTTCATCGAAATGCCGACCTCGGTCGAGTTGGAGATCACCTACACCGAGCCCGGCCTGCAAGGCGATCGCTCGACCGGAGGCACCAAGCCCGCCACGCTCGAGACCGGCAAGCAGATCCAGGTGCCGTTGTTCATCACGACGGGCGAGCGGGTCAAGGTCGACACCCGCGACGGCAGCTACATCAGCCGCGTCTGAGGTGACGGACCACCCTCGTACGTCTGCGCGCCACAAGGCTCGCAAGCACGCCCTGGACATCTTGTTCGAAGCCGACCTGCGCGGCACGGATCCGATCGCCACGTTGGAGGATCGGGCGGCTATCGCCGATCCTCCCGTCAGGGAACTCACCGACGTGATCGTGCGGGGTGTCACGGCGCAGCGGGCCGAGATCGACCGGCGGATCCGTACGGCCTTGGCTGACGGCTGGACTCTCGATCGGATGCCCCGGGTCGACCGAGTGCTCGCGCGGATGGCCACGTACGAACTGGGCTGGACCGACACCGAATCCGGGATCGTGATCGCCGAAGCCGTACGCCTGGCGGGGGAACTGTCCACCGACGAATCACCGGGATTCCTGAACGCTGTTCTGGCGTCGATCGCTCCAGTGTCGGGTCGCTGAACTCTCAACGACGGCTGGAACCTTCAAGGCCGTTCTCAGACGGTAAGTCTCGACCTGGTCTGCACGTTCGGCGTGGTCATCCTCGCCGATTCGGCGGAATCCGTGCCTTGATACGCCCATGCACCGAAGGCTGGGCCGCGTCATGGCCGTACTCATCGCGCTGCTGACGACCCTCGCAACGATGGCGTTCCCGGCAGCCACGGCCCAAGCGGCTGACAGCGCGGCCTACATCGCCTTCGCGGCACCGCTGGCCAAGGCTGAGCGTGCGAAGTACGGCGTACCGGCGTCAGTCTCGATCGCTCAGTCGATTCTCGAGAGCGGCTGGGGAGCCTCGAAGCTGACGACGGCCGCGAGCAGCTATTTCGGCATCAAGTGCGGCACGACGGCCAGCCCGTACCAGACCGGCTGCTACTCGATCTCGTCACTGGAGTACTACGCCAACGGCTCGTCGTACTCCCAGGTGTCAGCGTTCCGCGTCTATGCGACGCCCGGCGACTCGTTCCTCGACCACGGGCTGCTGTTGTCCAGCCGCAGTTGGTACGCGCCGGCCTTCTCCTACACCGACAACCCCGACCAGTTCATCCGCGAAGTCGCCAAGGGCGGTTACGCCACCGATCCGTCGTACGCCGATCTGGTCATCCAGATCATGCGCCAGTACAACCTGTACGCCTACGACTCGGCTGCTTCCAGTGCGTCGTCGGTACGGCAGAGCAGTGCCCCGGCCAGTTCGTCGGCCAGTGTTTCCTCCGTACGGCCTAGTGCCGCTTCGTCCGCGGCGTCGAGTACCTCCTCGTCCTCGCGACCCAGCGTGGCGTCATCTGCGGCGTCGTCGGTACGGCCCAGCGTGGCGTCCTCTGCTGCGTCGGTCGTGTCGTCGGCCGCGCCAGCCAGCGCCGCGTCCGTCGCGGTCTCGGCCACGACCAGCACGTCGTCGTCGGTCATCGCGTCGGCATCGACATCGGCATCGGCCGCCAAGGTCTCTGTGTCCTCGGATTCCTCGGCCGCCTCCAACGTGACGGTGTCGGTCAAGTCGGCCTCCGCTGCACCATCAGTCTTCGCCCCGGTCGTGCCGGCCCAGTCGAGTGTCTCGTTGTCGGCTTCATCGGGTACGGCATCGGCCACTTCAGCTCCGGTGGCACCCGCCGTCTCCCAGGTTCGCGGCACCTTCACGCCGAGGCCGGAACAGGCGCCACTCACGGTCGAGCCTGAGCCGATCTCGACCGTCCGGGCCGCCGACGTGCCGTCGATCATCGCCCAGGGGCGGAGCAACCCAGTGGCTCGGCAGGTCGTCGTCGTGGAGTCCTCGGCGCCGGTCCTGGGGCCGTCGCTGCCCGTGGTCTCCAGTCCCACGCCGTCGGTCACGTCCTCGGCCCCGACCCCGTCGGCCTCCAGCACCGTGGCGGCCGTCGTAGCTCCTGCGAACCCGGCCAATCCGACGAAGCCGACTTCGCTGTTCGACTCCGGGATCACTGGCTTGGCCGTTCTGGCCTGGGCTGGCATCGCGGCTCTGGCGGCAGCCATGGTCGCGTTCGCCGGTATCGCAGCTCGCCGCACCCGGTTGTCTCGCGGGTAGGTCCATCCGCAAGGCGTCGGAGAAGAGCGGCGGGCGTCACTGGTACAGTCCGCTGCGATGAATGCCACGGACGCCCAGCCCGTTCCCGCGATCCTCGTTCTCGAAGACGGTCGAGCGTTCACCGGCCGTTCCTTCGGGGCGACCGGCACGACCTTCGGTGAAGCGGTCTTCTCGACCGGGATGTCGGGCTATCAAGAGACGCTCACAGACCCCAGCTACCACCGCCAGGTCGTCGTTGCGACAGCGCCGCATATCGGCAACACGGGGTGGAACGACGAAGACGACGAGTCCGGCCGAATCTGGGTCGCCGGCTACGTCGTGCGCGATCCAGCCAGGATCCCGTCCAGTTGGCGGGCGATCCGTACCCTCGACGACGAACTGCGCAGCCAGGACATCGTCGGCATCTGCGATATCGACACCAGGGCGCTGACCCGTCACCTGCGGGAACGGGGCGCGATGCGGGTCGGCATCTCGACCGACGTGCTGGACACCGACATCCTGCTCGACCAGGTGCTGGCGTCTCCGCCGATGGCCGGGGCCAATCTCGTGGCCGACGTGACGACGGCAGAGCCGTACCTCGTGCCAGCGGTCGGCGAACGACAGTTCACCGTCGTCGCCGTCGACCTCGGGATCAAGTCCATGACCCCCAAGCAGATGGCGCAGCGGGGAATCGAGGTCCACGTCGTGCCCGCGGACACCGGGATCGACGAGATCCTCTCGCTGGCCCCCGACGGCCTGTTCTATTCCAACGGCCCCGGCGACCCGGCCTCCGCAGATCGGCAGGTCGAGGTGCTGGCCGAGGCATTGGCCCACCGGATTCCGTTCTTCGGGATCTGCTTCGGCAACCAGATCTTCGGCCGGGCGCTGGGATTCGGCACGTACAAGCTGAAGTACGGCCACCGCGGCATCAACCAACCGGTGCAGGACCGCACGACGGGGAAGGTCGAGATCACCGCCCACAATCACGGGTTTGCGGTGGATGCCCCGACCGACCGAGCGATCCCGACGCCGTACGGCTTCGTCGAGGTCTCGCACGTGTGCCTCAACGACGACGTGGTCGAGGGATTGCAATTGACCGACGAGACCGGCCTCGTGCGTGGGTTCAGCGTGCAGTACCACCCGGAAGCGGCGGCCGGGCCACACGACGCCGAGTACCTGTTCGAGCGATTCGTCCGGGTCATGACCGAGGCTCGCGCCGCGGGGAGGAACTGATGCCCCGCCGTACGGACATCTCGTCCATCCTGGTCATCGGCTCCGGACCGATCGTCATCGGCCAGGCCTGCGAGTTCGACTACTCCGGCACCCAGGCGTGCCGCGTGCTGCGCGAAGAGGGCTTCCGGGTCATCCTCGTGAACTCCAACCCGGCGACGATCATGACCGACCCGGAGTTCGCTAACGCGACCTACATCGAGCCGATCACACCCGACTTCGTCGAGCAAGTCATCGCGGCCGAACGGCCCGACGCGCTGTTGGCGACCATGGGCGGGCAGACCGCGCTCAACACGGCGGTGGCCTTGCACGAGAGCGGAGTGCTGGCGAAGTACGGCGTCGAGCTCATCGGCGCGTCGATCGAGGCCATCCAACGCGGCGAGAACCGGGAGACGTTCAAGACGATCGTCGCGTCCCTCGACATCGCCGGTGGTCCCGCCGAGGTCGCGCGGTCTGTGATTTGCCACTCGCTCGACGAGGTCCTGACGGCTGCCGATCAGCTCGGCTACCCCGTGGTGGTACGGCCCAGCTACACGATGGGCGGGGTTGGATCGGGCTTTGCCCACGATCCTGCCGAGTTGCGGCGGATCGCCACGGCCGGCCTCGACGCGTCACCGGTCACCGAGGTGCTGATCGAGGAATCCATTCTCGGGTGGAAAGAGTTCGAACTCGAGGTCATGCGAGACCGGGTCGACAACGTGGTGATCGTGTGTTCGATCGAGAACCTCGACCCGATGGGTGTCCATACCGGCGACTCGATCACCGTCGCCCCGGCCATGACGTTGACCGACCGTGAATACCAGCGGATGCGCGACGTCGGGATCGGAATCATCCGGGCGGTCGGCGTCGACACCGGCGGGTGCAACATCCAGTTCGCCGTCAACCCGGTCGACGGACGGATGATCGTCATCGAGATGAACCCTCGGGTCTCGAGATCGTCGGCGCTCGCATCGAAGGCCACCGGTTTCCCGATCGCCAAGATCGCGGCCAAAGTCGCCGTCGGCTACACGCTCGACGAGATCACCAACGACATCACCTCGCACGGAGGAGCACCGGCCGACCCTGCCGCCGGCCCGAGCGAGCCGGGCGAGGCTCCGGCCTGGTACTCGGCCGCCTTCGAACCCACGCTCGACTATGTGGTGGTCAAGGTGCCGCGCTTCGCGTTCGAGAAGTTCCCGACCGCTGAGGACACGCTGACCACCCATATGAAGTCGGTGGGCGAGGCGATGGCGATCGGTCGCAATTTCACCGAGGCGCTCGGTAAGGCACTGCGCAGCCTGGAGGATCCACGCGCGCCGTTCGTGCTCGCCGGCGACATCGACGCCAGCGTCGACGATCTGCTCGCCGAGGCCAGCCGACCCCACGACGGGCGGCTTGGCAAGGTCGTGCTCGCGTTGAGGGCGGGAGCTACCCCGGCCCAGGTCTTCGACGCCACCAAGATCGACCCCTGGTTCGTCGACCAGCTGATGATCGTGGTCGACCTCGCCGATCGGCTGGCCCACGCCGACGACCTCACCTCCGACTTGCTGCGCGAAGCGAAACGGCACGGCCTGTCGGACGCCCAAGTGGGGCAGATTCGTGGCTTGCGGCCCGAGCAGGTGCGGGAGGTGCGTCACGCGCTCAAGATCAGGCCCGTCTTCAAGACCGTCGACACCTGCGCCGCCGAGTTTGCCGCGCGCACGCCGTACCACTATTCGTCCTACGACGAGGAGACCGAGGTCCGCCCCCGTACCAAGCCGGCGGTCATGATCCTCGGATCCGGACCGAACCGCATCGGCCAGGGCATCGAGTTCGACTATTCGTGCGTGCATGCGGCGATGGTGTTGTCGGAGGTGGGGTACGAGACCGTGATGGTCAACTGCAACCCCGAGACCGTCTCCACCGACTACGACACCTCCGACCGGCTCTATTTCGAGCCGCTGACCCTCGAGGACGTGCTCGAGATCTACGACGCCGAGTTGGCTGCCGGGCCGATCGCAGGTGTCATCGTGCAACTGGGCGGGCAGACTCCGCTGAAGTTGGCCCAGTCGCTCAAGGAGGCGGGGCTGCCGATCGTGGGCACGTCGCCGGAGGCCATCCATCTGGCGGAGGAACGCGGCGCGTTCGGTGCCGTCCTGGCCTCAGCCCACTTGCCAGCCCCGAGATTCGGGATGGCCACCTCCCGCGACGGGGCGCGGCGGATCGCGGCGGAGATCGGCTACCCGGTGCTCGTGCGTCCCTCGTACGTGCTGGGTGGGCGGGGGATGGAGATCGTGTACGACGATCCCACGCTCGACGACTACATCACCCGGGTGACGAACGCGTCGGAAGACAACCCCGTGATGGTGGACAAGTTCCTCGACGACGCGGTGGAGATCGACGTCGACGCCTTGTACGACGGTACCGATCTGTACATCGGTGGTGTGATGGAGCACATCGAGGAAGCCGGCGTCCACTCCGGCGACTCAGCGTGCACCCTGCCGCCGATCACGCTCGGCGACGACGTGGTGGAACGCATCCGGCGTTCGACGCTGGCCATCGCCGAAGGCGTCGGAGTGCGCGGGCTGATCAACATCCAGTACGCCATGGCCGGAGACACCCTGTACGTCCTGGAGGCTAACCCGCGCGCCTCACGCACCGTCCCGTTCGTCTCGAAGGCCACCGGCACCCAACTGGCGAAGGCTGCCGCCCTGATCATGATGGGCTCCACGATCGCCGAGCTTCGGGCCGCGGGCCGGCTGCGCAGCGTGTACGACGGCGCCAACGTGCCGACCGGGGCTCCCATCTCGGTCAAGGAAGCCGTCATGCCGTTCAACCGCTTCCGTACCCCCGACGGCACGTCTGTCGACACCGTGTTGGGTCCCGAGATGAGATCCACCGGCGAAGTGATGGGCCTCGACGCTACCTTCGGCACGGCCTTTGCCAAGAGCCAGACGGGGTCGTACGGCTCCCTGCCGACCAACGGCCGCGCGTTCGTCTCGGTCGCGGATGCCGACAAGCGCAACATCATCTTCCCCGTGAAGGTGCTGGCGGGGTTGGGATTCGAGGTGCTGGCGACCGCAGGTACGGCCCAGGTGCTGAGCCGCCACGGGCTGTCGGTGACGCCCGTGCGCAAGTCGACCGAGGGACCCGGCCCGAACGGCGAGCCGACCGTCGTCCAGATGATCCTCGACGGTGACATCGACCTGGTCTTCAACACCCCCCGAGGACGGTCGTTCGGATCCGCCACCCGCCGCGACGGCTACGAGATCAGGACCGCGGCGATCCTGCGGGACATCCCGTGCATCACCACGGTGCAGGGGCTGGCCGCTGCCGTACAGGGAATCGAGGCTGCTCGTTCAGGTGACGTGGGGGTCCGATCCCTCCAGCAGTGGAATGCCGTGATCGAACAGGCTCTGGACCTCCAGTGAACGTGCGGACGGCTCTGCTTCGGATGGGGTACGAGTCGTTCCTTCGTCCGGTGCTGTTCCGTCGACACGGCGGCGACCCTGAAGCCATCCACGAGGAGTTGATCCGGCTGCTGGGCCACGTGTCGCCCTGGCAGCGCTCCGTGCTCCGTGGGATCGTCGGTCCACCGAGCATTCCGGTGACCGTGGCGGGGATCTCGTTCCCCGGCCGGGTCGGCGTGGCCGCGGGCCTCGACAAGGACGGTGTCGCCGCAGCGGCCTGGGCGGCGCTCGGGTTCGGATTCGCCGAACTCGGCACCGTGACGGCATTCCCGCAGCCCGGCAACGATGCGCCGCGCTTGTTCCGCCTGCGGCGATCCCAGGCGATCGTCAACCGGATGGGTTTCAACAACCGGGGTGCGGCGGCGCTGGCGGCGCGCCTGGACGAGGCGGGGGTACGGCGAGGCCAGGCGTCGCTGGGCATCCCGCTGGGTATCTCGCTGGGCAAGTCCAAGGTCATTCCGCTCGCCGATGCGGTCTCCGACTACGTGGCCAGCTTCCGGGCCGTCGCGCCGTACGCCGACTACGTCGCTGTCAACGTCTCCAGCCCGAACACACCCGGCCTGCGCAGCCTCCAAGACGGGGGATTGCTGCGTGACTTGGTCGGAACGTTGGTCACCGAGGCGGCGTCGATCGAGGGGCCGCCCTCGGTGCCGATCTTCGTCAAGATCGCACCCGATCTGACCGACGCCCAGATTGACGAGGTCCTGACCGTCGTTTCCGACGCGGGGGCGTCGGGTCTGATCGCGACCAACACCACCCTGTCGAGGGACGGCCTGGACCTCGCCGACCGACCGCGCGCAGACGAGGCGGGAGGCCTCTCCGGAGCTCCTCTGACGAGGCGAGCCCTCGACGTGGTCACCCGTGTGGCCGGGTCGACGTCTCTGCCGGTCATCGGAGTGGGAGGGATCATGACGCCTGGCGATGCCGACCGAATGTTCGATGCCGGAGCGTCGCTGGTTCAGGTCTACACGGGTTTCATCTACCACGGCGTCGCCCTGGTGACCGGGATCAACGCACGAAACGAGAAGAGGCCGCGATGACCACGTACGCCGCACGTCTGGCCGAACGAGTCGGCCGGCTCGGAGCACTGTGCGCCGGGATCGACCCCAGCCGGGACGTGATCGAGCGGTGGGGATTGCCGTACGACTGCCACGGCCTCGAGACCGTGGCGCGCACCATGGTGGATGCCCTCGCCGACGTGGTCGCAGTCTTCAAGCCGCAATCGGCGTTCTTCGAGGCCCACGGCTCCGCCGGAGTGAGGGTGCTGGAGCAGACCATGGCGGCCGCCCGGGCGGCGGGAGCCCTCGTGCTGCTCGACGTCAAGAGAGGTGACATCGGCTCCACGATGGCCGCCTATGCGGCGGCGTACCTCGGGGAGGGTCCCCTCGCAGCCGACGCCGTCACCGTCTCGCCGTACCTCGGACTCATGTCGCTGGCTCCGGCCTTCGACGCAGCTCACGCGACCGGGCGTGGGGTGTACGTGCTGGCCCGCACGAGCAACCCGGAAGGCGGCCAGGTGCAGTTGTCGGTCGGCCTGGACGGCCGGCCCGTCGTGCAGACCATCGTCGACGACGTGGCCGCCATCAACGACGCCACCGGGCAGTTCGGGATCGGCTTGGTGGTCGGGGCGACCCACAGCGATCTGGGGTGTGACCTGTCCGATTTCAACGCCTCGATCCTGGCGCCGGGAATCGGGGCTCAGGGTGGCTCGATGGATGCGATCGCCGAAATCTTCGGTACGGCTGCCGGCCACGTTCTGCCCTCGGCGAGCCGTGAGATCCTGCAGGCTGGACCCACCGCAGACGGACTGCGAGCATCTGTCGCGAAACTCCTGGACACAAGCAGGAACTAAGGGTCGCCTTGGATACATTCCTGACCTGAAGGCAGCGTGCAGAATCGGTTTAGGACGGCCACGTCACGGGCCTTCGACGTGGATTAAGGTGTGCGCCACCCGGCGGGACCGGGAGCACCACGATGTGATCGGAGACGCATGGTGTCCATTCCTCAGCTGTCAGCCGAGCAGCTCCAAGCGGCTCGCGAGGCCGCTGCGGCCGCACGGCGTTCCCGCGCCGATCTGAAACTCCAAGTCCGCAACGGGTCGATGGGTCTGGGCAAGGCCCTGGCGATCGCCGCGGAGGATCCCGTTCTGGCCCACGTGAAGGTGGTCGATCTGCTCAAGTGTGTGCCCCGGGTGGGTGACAAGCGGGCCGCGGAAGTGATGGCTCGCCTCGACATTGCGGCCAATCGACGGATCCGTGGCCTGGGTCGGCATCAGGTGGCAGGGCTCAAGGCCGAGTTTTCGTGACGGCCGGCGTCACGGTCCTGACCGGTCCGAGTGGTGTCGGCAAGGGAACCGTCGTCGCGGAGTTGATCCGGCAGCACCCCGAAGTGTGGTTGTCGGTCTCCGCCACCACGCGATCGCCCCGGCCCGGCGAGGTGAACGGTGTCACCTACTGGTTCGTCGACGACGCAGAATTCGACCGGCTGATCGAGACCGGCTCACTGCTCGAGTGGGCGGTCGTCCACCGCACGGCGAGGTACGGCACCCCCCGCACGCCGGTCGAGGCCGCGCGGGCGGCGGGTCTGTGTTGCCTGCTCGAACTGGACCTGGCCGGGGCGAGGCAGGTCAAACACGCGCTGCCCGATTGCCGCACGATCTTCCTGCTGCCGCCCAGCTGGGCGGAGTTGGAGCGTCGCCTGCGCGGTCGTGGCACCGAGAACTCCGACGCCTTGGCACGCCGATTGAGGACCGCCGAAGTCGAACTGGCCGCCGTCACGGAGTTCGACGCGTCCGTCGTGAACAGCGATGTCGCGCAGACCGTGGCGGACTTGGTAGAGTTACTTGGTCTGGGCCCTGGCACGACCGGGCCGATTCCTCATATCCCGAACGAAGGTACGCAGTGACGGTTCACGCTGAAGGCATCACCAACCCGCCCATCGACGAACTGCTGACGAAGGTCGATTCGAAGTACCGGCTCGTGTTGTTCGCGGCCAAGCGCGCCCGGCAGATCAACGCCTACTACTCGCAGCTCGCCGAAGGCCTGCTGGAGAACGTCGGTCCTCTGGTCGAGACCAGCCCGCAGGAGAAGCCGCTGTCGATCGCCCTGCGCGAAGTCAACGCCGACGTGTTGGAATGCCATCAGATCGACCCCGAGGCCGAGGCAGCCGCACGCGCTGAAGCCGTGGCTGATCCCGATTTCGTGTTCGGCGACCCGTTCGGTGACGCCGACCTCTAGGTCGGCCCCACGATGAGTCGGATCGTCCTGGGCGTTTCCGGCGGAATCGCCGCGTACAAGGCCTGCGAGGTTCTGCGCCGGCTGTCAGAGGCCGGGCACGAGGTCACCGTCGTGCCAACCGAGAATGCACTCGAATTCGTGGGGGCGACCACGTTCGCTGCTCTGTCAGGACGCCCGGTTGCCACGGATGTCTTCACTGATGCGGCGACGATTCCGCACGTGCGGCTCGGGCGTCACGCTGGCCTCGTCGTAGTCGCTCCTGCCACGGCGGATCTGGTGTCGCGCGCCGCGACCGGCCGGGCCGACGATCTGTTGACGAACACGCTGCTCACCGCGACCTGCCCGGTGCTCTTGTGCCCGGCGATGCACACGGAGATGTGGCTGCATGCGGCGACGCAGGCGAACGTGGCCACACTCCGGGCGCGTGGCGTTGCCGTACTGAACCCCGCGTCGGGCCGCCTCGCCGGCGCCGACACCGGAATCGGTCGTCTGCCAGATCCCGCCGAGATCGTCGAGGTCGCGTTGGCCACGTTGGCCGCGCCTGACCTGTCCCGAGCCATGGCCCGGCAGGATCTCACCGGCCTTCGCGTCGCGGTGAGCGCAGGCGGAACCCACGAGGCGATCGACCCGGTCAGGTTCCTCGGCAACGCCTCCAGCGGTCGGATGGGTGTCGCGATCGCCCGCGCAGCCGCCGCACGGGGAGCCACCGTCACCCTCGTCGCAGCGAACGTGTCCCTGCCGATGCCTTCGTCGGTGGTGGTCCGACAGGTCCGGTCGACGGCAGACCTGGCGGCCGCCATGGCCCAGATCGGGCCGACCAGTGACGTGGTGGTCATGGCCGCTGCCCCTGCCGATTTCACCCCGACCGCCTCGTCGGGCACGAAACTCTCCAAGCACGGCGACTCGGGCCTAGAACTGATCCTGCGTCAGACCACCGACGTACTGGCAGCTCTCGGCCGTACCCGCCAACCGGGCCAGACACTCGTCGGGTTCGCCGCCGAGACCATTGCCGACCCCGACGACCTGGTCGAAGCCGGCCGGGCCAAACTCGCCCGCAAGGGAGCCGACCTACTCGTCGTGAACGACGTCTCGGGCGGCAAGGTGTTCGGGTCCGACGAGACGACGGTCTCGATCCTCGATCCGACGGGAGTCGTGGCCCACGTGTCGGGAAGTAAGTCGTTGGCTGCTCATCGCATCCTCGATGCGGTGCTTGCCGATCGTTCGAAGAAGGAATTCGTGTGAAGCGTTTGTTCACGTCCGAATCCGTCACCGAGGGTCATCCCGACAAGGTGGCGGATTCGATCTCCGACTCGGTGCTGGACGCCCTGCTGGACGAGGATCCGGCGAGCCGTGTGGCGGTCGAGACGCTGGTCACGACCGGCCTGGTCGTGGTGGCCGGAGAGGTGACGACTGAGGCGTACGCCGACATTGCCAAGATCGCCCGACAGCGGGTGCTGGAGATCGGCTATACGTCCAGCGAGATCGGATTCGACGGCGACTCGTGCGGTGTCATGGTGGCGTTGGGCAGCCAGTCGCCTGACATCGCCCAAGGCGTCGATTCCGCCGAGGAACAGCGCGCCGAAGGCTCGGGTGACGACATCGACACGCAAGGCGCGGGCGACCAGGGCCTGATGTTCGGTTACGCCTGCTCTGACACTCCCAGCCTGATGCCGCTGCCGATCGACCTCGCGCACCGGCTGGCGGAGCAGCTCACCGCGGTGCGCAAGGCGGGGGAGCTGGATTACCTGCGGCCCGACGGCAAGACCCAGGTCACGATCGCCTACGACGGTGATCGGGCCGTTGCTCTCGACACGGTGGTGGTGTCGACGCAGCACGCGGATTCGGTCTCGCAGGCTCAGATCCGCACCGACCTGCTGCGGACCGTCATCGAACCGGTGGTCGCGTCGTACGACATTGCCGCACCCGATCTCAACGTGTTCGTGAACCCGACCGGCAAGTTCGTCATCGGTGGGCCCATGGGCGACGCAGGTGTGACCGGCCGCAAGATCATCGTCGACACGTACGGCGGCTGGGCCCGTCACGGCGGTGGCGCGTTCTCGGGCAAGGATCCGTCGAAGGTGGACCGGTCGGCGGCGTATGCGCTCCGGTGGGTAGCCAAGAACGTGGTCGCGGCCGGCTTGGCGCAGCGCTGCGAGGTACAGGTGGCCTACGCCATCGGGCGCGCCCATCCAGTGGGCCTGTTCGTGGAGTGTTTCGGCACCGAGACCGTGCCGGTCGACCAGATCGCCGACGCGGTGTCGGCAACGTTCGACCTGCGGCCCAAGGCGATCATCCGTGACCTGGACCTGATTCGACCGATCTTCGGGTTGACGACGAACTACGGACACTTCGGTCGGGAGCTTCCCGAGTTCACCTGGGAACGGACGGATCGCGCCGACGCCTTGGCCCGTGCCGTCAAGGGCTGAGCTGCTGCCGTCACCGAGTGTCAGTCGGGCCCTCTAGGGTCTGGGGCATGTCGCAGGTCGAGCTCCCCGTCGCCCGGGTTTACGTGGAACTCGGGCTGTCGCACCTCGACCGGCCGTTCGACTACGAGGTTCCCGAGGAATTGGATACCGTCGCACTGCCCGGCACGCGGGTCCGGGTGAAGTTCTCCGGCCGCACCCTCGACGGATACGTGGTCGCGAGAGCTGCGACCACAGACCAGCAGCGGTTGGTGCCGCTGGCTCAGGGTGTCTCGGCCGAACAGGTGCTCCCTCCCGAATCGATCCGGCTGATCCGGGCGGTCGCCGACCACTACGGCGGCACCTTCAGCGACGTTGCCCGGCTGGCCGTACCACCGCGGCATGCGACGACCGAGAAGGCGCAGGTACGACTCCCTCCGCCCTGGCCCGAGCCTGACCTCGACCCTGGCCCGTTGGCCCTCTATCCGACGGGTCGGGAGTTCCTCCACGCACTGGCGTCAGGCGGTTCACCTCGGGCATCGTGGCTGGTCGCTCCGGTGTCGGCGCCGATCGGTGACTGGGCCGAGGGGGTGGCCGCGGCGGTCGCCGCCACCGTGGCATCCGGGCGGTCGGCCGTCGTGGTGGTGCCCGACGGTCACGACGTGGATCGGATCCAGCCTCTCCTGGTGAAACGGGTCGGCAAAGCACGGGTCGCGCGGCAGACCTCCGACCTCGGCCCGTCGGCCCGATATCGCAGCTTCCTGCGTGGTTTGCGCGGGCAGGCGCAGGTGGTCGTCGGCACACGGGCCGCAGTGTTCGCACCCGTCCACCACCTCGGGCTGGTCTGTCTGTGGGACGACGGAGACGACAACCACGCCGAACCGAGGGCGCCGTACCCGCATGCCCGCGAGGTCGCCGCCCTTCGTGTCACCCAGTCAGGAGCCGGGCTGCTGGTCGCGTCGCACGCGCGGACCGCCGAAGTGGAGAGCTGGCGTCGTCGTGACTGGCTGAGACCGATCCAGTTGACCCCGGACCTGACCCGGCTCGAAGCGCCGCTCGTGCGGGCCGTGGGGGACGACGAGCGATCCTTGGCCCGGGATCCTGCGGCGCGGGCGGCGCGCCTCCCGAGTGACGTCTTCACGACGGTCCGCGCGGCTTTGGCGCGCGGGCCGGTGCTGGTCCAGGTGCCACGCGCGGGCTACCTGGGGGCCTTGGCCTGCCGCGCCTGTCGAGAGCCGGCGCGCTGCCCTCAGTGCAGGGGACAGCTCAGATCCGACGGCACGACTTTGTCCTGTTCCGTCTGCGGGCACGTCGTCGTCGGGTGGGCGTGCTCGACGTGCGGGGGTACGGCGACGCGGTCGGCTCAGATCGGGTCGAGACGAACGGCCGAAGAGTTGGGCCGGGCTTTTCCGGGCACGGTCGTGCGTCAGTCGGCGCAGGATGCTCGGCTCGACAGCGTCGGGCCTGACCCGGCCCTGGTCGTCGCGACTCCAGGGGCCGAGCCGCCGGCCGAGTCGGGGTACGCGGCTGCGGTTCTGCTCGACGCCTCGTCGTTGCTGGGCCGACTCGACCTTCGCGCTGGCGAAGAGGCGCTGCGACGATGGCTCACGGTGACGGCCCTGGTCAGGCCGGCAGCCGACGGGGGCACGGTGCTGGTCGTCGGCCCCGTCGCCGCGCGGTCGGTTCAGGCGTTGGTACGGCTCGACCCGGCCGGGTTCGCCGAACGCGAGTTGGACGACCGGATCGAAGCGGGCTTTCCGCCGGCCTTGCGATTCGCGCGGATCCAGGGAGACTGGCCAGCCGTACGGGAGATGGGGGAGGCGCTACGGTCAGTGCCCGGGGCCCGGACACTCGGGCCGGTCGAGTTGCCTGATGCGCCGATGGCGCCGGGTGACAAGGGCGCTAGCCCTCAGGCGCAGGTGTTGGTGCGGGCACCCTTGTCTTCGGGTGCCGCGCTCACCCGTGAGATTCACGCCATCCAGTCGGCCCGGAGCGCGCGCAAGGACCCTCGTCCCGTCAAGATCGTGGTCGATCCCAGCGATCTGGCCTGAGTTGCTCGGCCACCTGAAGGCAGGGCCAAACGTCGGCAACGGGAATGCAAGGTCACAGTCCACAGTTTTGGAGCTGAAGGGAAGGCAGACCCGATGATCGAATTCCACGACGTGACAAAGCAGTACGCCGGGGGTTCCATCGCGGTCGAAGACTTCAACGCCCAGTTCCCGCCGCACCGCACCACCGTGCTGCTCGGCAGTTCGGGGTGCGGCAAGACGACGATTCTGAGAATGATCAACCGAATGGTCGACCCCACGTCCGGTCGGATCACGATCGACGGCGACGACATCGCCTCGCGCGACCGGGTGCAGTTGCGTCGCAGCATCGGGTACGTCATGCAGAACGCCGGTTTGCTGCCGCACCGCACGGTCGTCGACAACATCGCGACAGTGCCCCTGCTCAACGGAAACCCCAAGCCGGCGGCCCGGACACGGGCACGCGAGCTCATGAATCTCGTGGGCCTCGATCAGACGCTGGCATCTCGTTACCCCGGGCAACTGTCAGGCGGTCAGCAACAGCGGGTCGGGGTGGCCCGCGCTCTAGCTGCCGACCCGAACATCCTCCTCATGGACGAGCCGTTCGGGGCCGTGGACCCTCTCGTCCGTCGCGACCTGCAAGACGAACTCCTGCGCATCCAATCCACCCTGGGCAAGACGATCGTCTTCGTCACCCACGACGTCGACGAGGCCCTCCGGCTCGGCGACCAGATCCTCCTGTTGCGACAGGCCGGGGTCGTAGCCCAGCGGGGTACGGGACCGGAGCTGCTCGCTCGGCCGGCCGACGAGTTCGTGGCCGACTTCCTCGGACTGAATCGAGGGGATCGGGTCTTGAGCGAGCACCACGGCGTTCTGGTCGACGCGCACGGGCGCGCCGCCGGCGTGATGAGAGGTTCGGTTTCGACGTGACGTGGGTTGCCGAGAACATCGACGTGGTAGCCAGATACACGCTGAGCCACCTGTGGCTGGCTCTGCCGCCCATTGTCGCGAGCTTCCTGGTTGCGTTGCCGGTCGGCAGGGTGGCCAACCGCGTCAGTTGGTTGAGGGGGCCGTTGCTCTCCGGCGCGGGGCTCACCTATGCAATCCCGTCCCTCCCCCTGTTCGTGGTGTTGCCCGTCGTGCTCGGCACGGGTATTCGCGATCCGCTGAACGTCATGGTGGCTCTCACGATCTACGGGCTCGCACTCATGGTGCCGACGGCCGCCGACGCCCTCGGCCAGGTGGACCGTGCCGCGCTCGACGCAGCAGACGCCGTCGGCTATTCGGCGCTGCATCGCTTCCTCACCGTCGACCTGCCGCTCGCCGCGCCCACGTTGGTCGCCGGGCTGCGGGTCGTGACGGTGAGCACCGTGTCCCTGGTCACCGTAGGAGCCGTACTCGGTGTGCCGAGTCTCGGCATGTTGTTCACCGACGGCTTCCAGAGAGGCATTCTCGCCGAAGTGCTGACGGGCATCGTCGCCACCGTGGCCTTGGCCCTGATCATCGACGCGGCGATCGTCGGATTGGGACGACTGCTGATGCCGTGGACTCAGCCCGCGCGCGCGACCGTGCTGCCCGAGGTCGTGTCGTGAGGTTCGTCGTCGAAGCCTTCTCGTGGCTGTTCCACCCGGCCCAGTGGCCCGGGCCGAACGGCTTGGCTCAGCGCCTCGCAGAGCATTTCGCGTATTCGGTGGTTGCGGTTCTGCTGGCGGGCATCGTGGCCGTTCCGGCGGGGTGGTGGGTCGGTCACACGGGTCGCGGCCGGGCGCTGACGATCGGTCTGTCCGGAGCAGCCCGAGCCCTGCCCACGCTCGGGGTCGTGACCTTGATGGGCATCCTGCTCGGAATCGGCCTGGTCGGTCCGATGGTCGCGTTCGTCGTCCTCGCCCTCCCCTCGGTGCTGGCTGGCGCTTACGCGGGCGTCGAGGCAACCGACCCGGTTGCCACCGACGCTGCCCGGGCTGCGGGTATGACCGAGGCGCAGGTGCTGACGCGCGTCGAAATCCCACTCGGACTTCCCCTGCTGGTCGGCGGCGTCAGGTCAGCGTTCCTTCAGGTCGTGGCGACCGCCACGCTGGCCGCCTACGTCGGCGCGGGCGGTCTGGGCCGATTCCTGTTCCTCGGGCTCAAGACCCAGGACTACGCGATGATGCTCGGCAGTTCGTTGCTCGTCGTGGCTCTCGCGCTCGTGTGCGACGTCGCCTTCGGCCTTCTCCACCATCTCGCGACGCCGGTCGGCGTGCGACTCACCGGGTAGCCCACCGAAAGGAATCACCATGCACACTCTCACTCGCCGCCGTTTCAGCTCTCTGGTCGCGTTGGGAGGTCTGGCGGTCGTCGCCGGGTGCTCGAACTCCAGTCCTCTTCAGTCGTCTCCGGCGGCGTCCGGATCAGGTTCGGGGGGCACGCTCGTCGTTGGTTCACAGCAGTACTACTCGAACGAGATCATCGCCGAGCTCTATGCCCAGGCGCTCGAGAAGGCCGGCTACACCGTGTCGCGCCAGTACCAGATCGGTCAGCGCGAGGTCTACATCCCCGAGATCGAAGCCGGAAAGATCGACGTCTTCCCCGAATACAGCGGCAACCTGCTGCAGTACTACGACAAGAACACGACGGCGAAGGACGCCGACGCCATAGCCGTCGCGCTCGGTCAGAAGCTCCCCCCCAGCCTCCGCGTGCTGACGGCGGCCGCCGCCTCCGACCAGGACTCGATCACGGTGACGAGAACGTTCGCCGATGCCCACCAACTCAAGGCGATCGGTGATCTGACGAAAGCCCCGCAGCCACTGACCATCGCCGCGAACAGCGAGTTCGCAAAGCGGCCGTACGGACCCCAGGGTCTGAAGGCCACGTACGGCGTCGACGTGACACTCGTACCCGTCGAGGATTCGGGTGGCCCACTCACCGTGAAGGCGCTCAAGGACGGAACCGTGCAATTGGCCGACATCTATACCGCGGACCCGGCCATCGCCCGGGAAGGATTCGTCATCCTCGACGACCCGCTCCACCTGATCCTGCCGCAGAACGTCGTACCCCTGGTGTCGAAGAAGGTCGACACCAAGGCAGCGGCTGCGGTCGAGGCCGTCAACGCCAAGCTGACCGTCGCCGACCTGCAGGCGCTCAACGCGCGCAGTGTCACAGAACAGAAGAAGTCGGCGGAGATCGCGTCGACGTGGCTGAAGGACAAGGGTCTCGGCTAAATACGTCTCGAATAGTCTGTCCGGATGCGCATCGTGTTCGCCGGTACCCCCGAGGTGGCCATTCCCAGCCTCGATGCGATCGCCGAGAGCCGCCACGATCTGGCCGCGGTTGTGACCCGTCCACCGGCTGCCCAGGGCCGGAGCAAACGCCTCGTGCCGAGCCCGGTCGAGTCGTACGCGCGGGAGCGAGGCATCGCCGTACTCACGCCGAAATCGCCGCGCAACGCGCACTTTCAGGGCCAGCTCACCGAGCTTGCGCCCGATTGCTGCCCGGTTGTGGCGTACGGAGCCCTGCTGCCCAGGAGCGCACTGGAGATTCCGAGGTACGGCTGGGTCAACCTGCACTTCTCCTTGTTACCGGCCTATCGCGGCGCCGCACCGGTGCAGCACGCCGTACGCAATGGCGATGCCACCACCGGCGCGACGACGTTCAGGATCGTCGAGGAACTCGACGCCGGCCCTGTGTACGACTCCCTCACCGAGGCGATCGGCAGTCGGGAGACGACCGGGGAGTTGCTGACGCGGCTCGCCGCCAGCGGGGCCGGCCTGCTCTTGGAGACCCTCGACGCGATCGAGCAGGGAACCGTACCCACGCCTCAAGCGAGCGAAACTGTCTCCTTCGCACCGAAGGTCGAGCCGGGCGACGTCAGGATCGACTGGTCCCGCGGAGCGACCGACGTCGACCGACTGGTGCGGTCGGCCAACCCGGAGCCAGGAGCATGGACCGTGTTCGGCGCTGAACGCTTCAAGGTCTTCGGCGTCGAACCGGTCGCCGAGCCGATCGAACCCGGCCGGATCGTCAGCCGCCGTCGTGAGGTGCTGGTGGGCTGCGGCGCGGACGCCGTGCGCCTGCTCGAGGTCCATCCGGTGGGCAAGAAGCTCATGAGTGGCATCGACTGGGCACGAGGCGCGCGGCTGGGCGGCGACGAGGTGTTCGAGTGAGCCGTACCGGACGCCGCAAACCCGACCCGGCCCGGCGGCTGGCGTACGACGGGATCCGCGCCGTACACGCCGCCGACGCCTATGCGAACCTCGCCCTCAACGACCTGCTCGGCCGGCGTCGCCTCGCACCTCGCGACGCTGCGTTTGCCACCGAACTCATGCACGGCACATTGCGCTGGGAAGGGACGTACGACCGGATCCTGGAGCGCGCCTCCGGTCGCCCGCTGAAGTCACTCCAGCCGGCCGTGGTCGACGTGCTGCGCCTCGGCACTCACCAGCTCTTGGCGCTGCGGGTGCCCGCCCACGCAGGCGTGGCGGCCAGTGTTGACCTCGCCGCGGATGCGGTGGGGGAGCGGGTGACAGGCCTGGTCAACGCGGTATTGCGCAAGGTGGCGGCCTTGGACTTCGAGGGCTGGGTCGACGATCTGACGGTCGATGCCGACCCGCTGGAGGCCTTGGCCGTCCGTACCTCTCACCCGTCCTGGATCGCGCGGGCCTACGCCGACGTGCTCGGCGGAGACCTGGCCGACGTCCGGCAGGCGCTGGAGACCAACAACGAACCAGCCCGGGCGACGTTGGCCGTCCGTCCGGGACTGGCGACCCGCGGCGATCTCGTCGAGGCCGGCGCCACACCCGGACGCTGGTCTCCGTACGCCGCCACGTGGCCCGGCAACCCGGCCGATCTCTCCTTGATCCGGCAGGGGAAGGCGGGGGTCCAGGACGAGGGCAGCCAGTTGGTCGCGCTGGCACTCACGCGAGTCGAGGCGCAGACCGGCCCGTGGCTCGACCTGTGCGCCGGACCGGGCGGCAAGGCGGCTCTGCTGGCCGGGCTGGCCGGGCAGGCCGGGGCCAGTCTGCTCGCCGCCGAGCGTCAACCGCACCGGGCCCAGCTCGTCAGCCAAGCGCTGCGTGGGTACGGCCCGGCCGCGCCCCTGCTCGTCGTCGCCGCCGACGGCACCCGCCCTGCCTGGCAGCCGGGTGTCTTCGCCCGGGTGCTCGCCGACGTGCCGTGCACGGGGCTGGGGGCCCTGCGCAGGCGCCCGGAGTCGAGGTGGCGCCGTACCCCCGCCGATCTCGACAGCCTCGTGCCCCTGCAGCGACGACTGCTCGCGACCGCCCTGACTGCTGCCCGCCCGGGAGGGGTGGTGGCATACGTCACGTGCTCGCCCCACGTCGCCGAAACCGAGGAGGTCGTCGAGGCGGTCGTGGCCGAAACGGGGGCCGAGGTGCTCGACGCCTCGCCGTACCTGCCGGAGGTGCCGGCTGCGAGCCGTGGCCCGTACCTCCAACTCTGGCCCCATCGCCACGGAACAGATGCGATGTTCTGCGCGCTGCTGCGCCCACGTCGATAGGCTTCGGCTCGTGACCATGCGCATCACTCCCAGCATCCTGAACGCCGACTTCGCCCATCTCGGCGGGGAGATCGGCCGCATTCCCAGCTGTGACCTCGTGCACGTCGACGTCATGGACAACCATTTCGTGCCCAACCTCACGATCGGCCTGCCGGTGGTCGAGGCGATCCGGTCGTCCACCGACAAGATGCTCGACATCCACCTGATGATCAACGATCCCGACCGCTGGGCACCGGCGTACGCCGAAGCCGGTGCGGAGTCGGTCACGTTCCACATCGAGGCGGCGCATGCGCCGGTACGGCTGGCGCGCGAGTTGCGCTCGAAGGGTGCCAGGGCCGGCATCGGGCTCAAGCCGGCGACGGCGGTGGAGCAGTACGAAGGGATCCTCGGCGAAGTCGACATGATCCTGCTCATGACCGTCGAACCGGGATTCGGAGGTCAGAAGTTCCTCGACCTCGTGCTCCCCAAGATCGCCGCTGCGCGCCGGATGGTGTCGGCCAGCGGGCTGGACATCTGGATCCAGGTCGACGGTGGTGTGTCGGTGGAGACGATCGAACGCTGCGCCGAGGCCGGGGCCGACACGTTCGTGGCCGGGTCTGCCGTCTATCGTGCGGACGATCCTGACGTCATGGTCAATCAGTTGCGAGACCTCGCTGCCGCCGGTTTCGCGAGGTGTGGCCACTGATGCGGTACGTCTCGACCCGGGGTCTTCCCGGCGACGTCGGCCTGCCCTTCTGCGACGTGCTGTTGGCCGGGTTGGCCCCCGACGGGGGTCTGTACGTACCGGACGCGTACCCGCGCGTCGACACCTCGACGCTCGACCGCTGGCGCAGGGTGCTCGCCGACGACGGGTATGCCGCCTTGGCCTTCGAGGTGCTCAGCTTGTTCGTCGACGACATCCCGGCCGCCGACCTGCGCGGGCTGTGCGAGCGGGCCTACACGCGGGAGGCGTTCGCGACCGACGAGATCGTGCCGGTCACCGAACTCGGTGACGGGCTGTGGCTGCTTCACCTGTCGAACGGCCCGACCGCAGCGTTCAAGGACCTGGCGATGCAGTTGCTGGGCCAACTGTTCTCCTACGAGTTGGAGCGGCGGGGCGAGACCCTGACGATCCTCGGCGCGACATCCGGCGACACCGGCTCAGCTGCGGAGTACGCCATGCTGGGCAAGCCGGCCGTCCATGTGTTCATGCTCAGCCCGTACGGACGGATGACCCCGTTCCAACAAGCCCAGATGTTCTCGATCCACGATCCCCGGATCGTCAACGTCACCGTGCCGGGTGTCTTCGACGACGGTCAGGATCTCGTCAAGGAGGTCTTCGCCGACGCCGAGTTCAAGCAGCGCTACTCGATCGGCGCCGTCAACTCGATCAACGTGGCACGCCTGCTGGCCCAGGTCGTCTACTACGTCGCCGGCTACCTGCGCGCTTCCCGAGACTCCTCCGAACAGGTGTCGTTCTGCGTGCCGTCGGGAAACTTCGGCAACATCTGCGCCGGCCATATCGCCCGCGAAATGGGGATCCCGATCGCGACGCTCGCCCTGGCGACCAACGAGAACAACGTGCTGCACGAGTTCTTCTCGACCGGGGTGTACCGGATCCGGAGCAGCGCCGAAACGTACGAGACGTCCAGCCCGTCGATGGACATCAGCAAGGCGTCGAACTACGAACGGTTCGTCTACGACCTGCTCGACCGGGATCCGGCCCGGATCCGGGAGCTTTTCGGCGAACAGTTGGTCTCCGAGGGAGCGTTCGACCTGAGCGGAACCCCCGAGTTTGCGCGGCTGCGCGAGCGGTTCGGGTTCGTCTCCTCATCGTCCACCCATGCCGACCGAGTGCGGATGATCCAGCGTGTCCACGAGTCGTACGGCCTCACGATCGACCCGCACACCGCAGACGGGGTCAAAGTCGCCGGGGAACTCAAGGGCCCCGAACCGATGCTCGTCTGCGAGACTGCCCTGCCGGTGAAGTTCTCCGCCACGATCGTCGAGGCGCTCGGCCACGAGCCTGAGCGACCCGCTCGCTTCGTCGGGTTGGAATCCTTGCCCCAGCATGTGGTCTACCTGGACGGGGGAGTGACCGCCCTCAAGCAGTTGATCACGTCTCGTCTCGGCGCCTGAGGTAGCGCTGGAACTCGGCTGCGATGGCATCGCCTGACGGTTCGCTCTGACCGGAGTCGTTGGCCACCTCGAGGTTGTGGATGTATTCGGCCACGTCGGGATCGTCGTCGGCGAGTTCGTCGACGTTCTTCTCCCACAGTTCTGCCCGGGCGGGCAGGTCACCGAGGTCGATCGGTCCGATGAAGTCCTCGAGCCGGGTCAGCAGCGCGAGGGTGGCCTTCGGGTTGGGCGGGTTGGCCACGTAATGGGGGCACGAGGCCCACAAGCTGAGCGTGGGGAGTTCAGCGACGTGGCAGGCGTGGGCCATGACCCCCTGGATGCCGGTGGGTCCTTCGTACGTCGGCTTCTCGGCGTCGTACTGTTCCCGCAATGACGCGTTGCTGGACGACAGGCTGACCGGCACCGGCCGGGAATGGGGGTTCTCCGACAACAAGGCTCCGAGCACGACGACGAGTTCCGGCTTGGCCAGCGACATCGCCGCGACCAGCGTCGACACGTAGGCCGGCCAGCGGAAGTTGGGTTCGGGTCCGCGCACGATCACCAGATCCCGCTGGGGCAGGCGAGTCAAGATCACCTCCGTCGTAGGCCAGGAGATGATCCGGTCGCCGTCCGCGTCCAGTTGTGCCAACGGGCGGGAGGACTGGAAGTCGTAGTACTCGCCAGGCTCCAGCGCCAGCACGGTGTCGGACCGATACGACGTGACCAGGTGTTCCACGGCATCCGTGGCTGCCTGGGCTGCATCGCTCCAGCCGCCGAACGCCATGACGACGATCGGGTTCCTCAACGTGCGCAAGCGGGTTTCAGGCATAGGGGGCATCGTAGTCGGGGCGCCGGAGGCCGCTGCGCAGGCGAACGATCAAGGCCCCCAGCCGGCGAGGATCGGAACGAGATATGAAACGTTTCATGTTAGGGTGAAGACCGTTCCGGGGCTCACGTCGTGAAATCCATTTCACGAATCTTGAGTGGAACGATTTCGCAGCATGACTTCCGTCATCGGTTGGGGCAGACTGAGGCCCGAGGAGGTGCAATGTCGCACACAGTGTCCGGGTTCGCGGCAGCAGACCTGGGAGCCAGTAGCGGTCGGGTGATCCTCGGGGTCCTGGCCGACGGGCGGTTCGATCTCGTCGAGACGACTCGATTCAAGACTCCGTCGACGACGCTGGCCGACGGCACGTTGCACTGGGATTTCGACCTGCTGCTGTCCTACGCGCTGTCCGGGTTCAACGAAGCCATCCGGTCGTTTCCTGGCCTGAGGTCGATCGGCCTCGACACCTGGGGTGTCGACTACGGACGACTCCGCGCCGACGGCTCACTGCTGGAGCAGCCGTACCACTACCGCGACGCGAGGACCCAGGGGATTCCCGAGCAGGTCTTCGACCGGATCGGTGGCGACGTGCTGTACGGCAGAGCCGGCCTCCAGGTCATGCCGTTCAACACGATCTTCCAGTTGGTGGCCCAGGCGTCCGATCCCCTCTGGGGAGCCGTGGACAGCATCCTCCTGCTGCCCGACCTGTTCGGCTACAAGCTCACCGGCCGGCGCGTGGCCGAAATGACGATCGCCTCGACGACCGGACTGCTCGACGTCGAGACGAGAACGTGGAGTCGGGCCACGTGCGACGAACTGTGGAGCACGTACGGGCTGCCGCTGCCTCGGGTGCTGCCCGAACTCGTCGAGCCAGGCACGATCCTGGGCGACGGGATCGCGTTGAACCGGCCCGTACCCGTCGTGTCCGTCGGAGGCCACGACACCGCATCCGCGGTCGTCACCGTGCCGACGACGACCGACAAGTTCGCCTACGTGTCGTCGGGAACCTGGTCACTGGTCGGCCTGGAACTGGATCGGCCCGTGCTGACCGAGGCGAGCCGGCAGGCCGACTTCACGAACGAACTGGGCGTCGACGGAACGGTTCGCTACCTCAAGAACGTCATGGGCATGTGGGTGTTCCTGGAGTCCATCCGTACGTGGGAAGCTGCCGGTCACGCTCAACCCCTCGGGCAGCGCATCGACGACGCGGCCGACCAGCCGCCGCTGGCCTGCGTGCTCGACATGGGCGATGCTCGCCTGCTGCCACCGGGCGACATGCCCGCCCGGCTGGTGGAGATGGCCCGCGAGACGGCCCAACGACCGCCCGAAACCATGGCGGAATTCGCCCGCTGCATCTTCGACTCCCTGGCCTTGGCCTACCGGGTCACGATCCGGGAGGCGTGCCGCCTGGCCGACAAGGAGGTCGAGGTCGTTCACATCGTCGGCGGCGGCTGCCAGAACGAACTCCTCTGCCAGTTGACCGCCGAGGCGACCGGGTTGCCGGTCGTGGCTGGTCCCCCCGAGGGCACCACGCTCGGGAACCTCCTGGTGCAGGCCCGGGCGATGGGTGCTCTGCACGGAGACCTGTTCGACCTGCGCCGGGTCGCGATCGCGTCGTGCGACCTCAAGCACTACCGGCCGGGCGTGATCGACATCACCGAAGACCAGTGGGCAGCGGCCGAGCGCCGGGCCCTCGGCAGGAAGGCGTCATGACCAGACCCCCGATCGTCAACACCCATGTGCACGTACCGCCGAACTTCTCGGCGTTCACCACCCCGGCCGATGTGATCGACACCGCGGCCGCCGAGGGGGTGCGTGCGATCGGCATCTCGAATTTCTACGACCAGCAGGTCTACGCCCGGTTCCGCGACCTCGCTGAAGCGGCTGGCATCGTGCCGCTGTACGGCCTGGAGTTCATCACGCTGGTCCCGGAGTTGGAACAGGCCGGGATCCGGGTCAACGACCCGGCCAACCCCGGGCGGATGTACGTGTGCGGCAAGGGAATCGATCCCTTCCGGGCCAAGACACCCGAAGCGCGGGACACGGCCACTGTTATCCGGACCGGCAACGACGAGCGCGCCGCCGAGATGATCGAGCGGCTCGACCAGCACCTGCACGAGTCGGGTCTCGACACCGCGTTGACGGCTGATCGGATCGCGGCCGACGTCGCTGCCCGCGGAGACGTCCCCGCCACCTGGGTCTCGCTTCAGGAGCGCCACATCGCTCGGGCTGTCGAGGAGGCGGTGACCGCTCTGCCGTACGACCGGCGCGCGGCTCTCCTGGCCGAGGCGTACGGCTCTGGCGGCAAGGCCGCCGTGGACGACCCCGTCGCGCTGCAAGGCGAGATCCGGTCGAAGCTCCTGAAGGCCGGCACGCCCGGTTTCGCCCCGGAAGTGCCGCTGTCCTTCGATGCGGCGTACGCCTACGTGCTCGCCATGGGCGGGATCCCGTGCTACCCGACGCTGGCCGACGGCGTCGACCCCGTGTGTCCGTTCGAGGAACCGGCGGTGGCGCTCGCCGAGCGCCTGCTGGAGCGAGACATCTTCCTCGCCGAATTGATCCCGATCCGCAACCGGTCGGCGGTGGTCGACGCCTATGTGCGGGCGTTCGCCGACGCCGGCATCGCGGTCGTGGCCGGCACCGAACACAACACCGCGGACCGGATTCCGTTCGACCCCGCGTGCGTCGACGGCCCGGTCTCGGACGCCTCGCGGCAGGTCTTCTGGGAGGGGACGTGCATCGTCGCCGCCCACCAGGCTCGGATCGCCGCCGGACAGCCGGGGTACGTCGACGCCACCGGCGCGCGCGTGGCCGACACGGAGCAACTGATCGCCGAGGGCGCAGCGTTGATCACCCGGGAGGCATCGTGACCGTCGCCGACTTGATCGAGGTCTGTCACACGTACGGCCATCCAGAGTTCTCGCGGGCCGGCGGCGGGAATGGGTCGGTCAAGGCCGACGGCGTGTTGTACATCAAGCCGAGCGGCGTTCCCCTCCAGACGCTGCAGCCTGACGACCTGGTGCCGCTCCGCCTGGACGCGCTGCTCGACTCCCTGCATTCCGACGAGCCGGTCGAGGGTGACCCGGTGCGGGTGGCGGCGGCGGCCGCGCTGCTGCCGTCGTACACCGGTGGCCGTCGACCCAGCGTGGAGCTGCTGTTTCACGCCCTCCTGCCCGAAGCGCTCGTGCTCCATCTGCATCCCCTGACTGCGAATGCGCTGACGTGCAATGCCGACGCCGTCGCCCTGACTCGGAGGCTGCTCGGCGACGAGGCGGTGCTCGTCGACTACGTCGATCCCGGTGTGCCGTTGGCGCGCGAGATCGAGGCTGCGCGCGCGGCGTACACCACACGCACCGGGAACCGTCCGCCCCAGATCACGCTGCTGCGCAACCACGGGATCATCGTCGCGGGGGCATCGGCGGCCGAGATCGTGGACCGGGTCGAATGCGTGACCCAGGCGGTCCAGGCGGCAATCGATGCCGTCGAGACCTCGGACCTGCCACCGGCCGACACCGACCTGGCGAGGCGCGTCGTCTCGACCGTGGCTCCCACGCTGCGGGGCCTGCTGGCGACCGACGCCGGCCTGCCGATCGTGGTGTCGGACACGTCCGACCTGGTCAGGTCGGAGACGTTCGCGTCGTCGGCCATGGTGTCGCAGGGGCCGCTGATCCCCGACCAGATCGTCTACTCCGGCTCGCTGCCGTGCGTGGTGAACCTGGCGGACGACCTCGCTGCGGCGACCCGGGCCGCGGTGGAGTCGTACCGGAACGATCACGGAGCCCAGCCGACCGTCGTGGTCGTGCCACAGGTCGCGGCGTTCGCCGTCGGGGCGAATCTTCCGAGCGCCCGCACCGCCTTGGAGACGTACACCGACGCGTTACGGGTGGCCCGAGACGCCAACCGGATCGGAACGGTCCAGGTGATGAGTCCCGATCAGCAGGCGTTCATCGAGCAGTGGGAGGCGGAGTCGTACCGCAAGTCCGTCGCGACCCAGGGAACGGGCGGCCGCTTGGCGGGCAAGGTCGCCCTGGTCACCGGTGCGGCTCAGGGGTTCGGGCTCGGGATCACCGAGTCGCTGCTGGCCGAGGGTGCGTGCGTCGTGCTCGCCGACCTCAATCTGGCCGGAGCGACCCAGGAAGCCGAACGTCTGGCCGTCGACCACCCGGGCCGCACCCTCGCGGTCGGAGTCAACGTGGCCGACGAGCAGTCCCAGCTGGACATGGTCGCCGAGGTCGTCGCCCGGCTCGGGGGAGTTGACGTGTTCATCTCGAACGCCGGCGTCCTGCGCGCAGCGGGCGTCATGACCCAGCCGGTCGCCGACTTCGACTTCGTCACCAACGTCAACTACAGGGGCTACTTCCTGGGTGTCCGCGCCGTCGCCCCCGTCATGGCGGCTCAGCACGCGGCCCGGCCGGAGGTGTGGTTCGACATCGTCGAGATCAACTCCAAGTCGGGACTCGAGGGAAGCAAACGCAACTTCGCCTATGCGGGCAGCAAGTTCGGGGGCATCGGATTGACGCAGTCGTTCGCGCTCGAACTGGTGGAGTACGGCATCAAAGTCAACGCCATCTGCCCGGGCAACTTCCTGGACGGACCGCTCTGGTCCGATCCCGAGCGTGGGCTGTTCGTGCAGTACCTGCGCACCGGCAAGGTTCCCGGCGCGACGACCGTCGACGACGTGCGCCGCTTCTACGAGGCCAAGGTGCCCATGAACCGCGGCTGCCTGCCGAGCGACGTTGCCCGAGCCGTGACCTACGTCGTGGAACAGCAGTACGAGACCGGTCAGGCTGTGCCTGTCACCGGCGGCCAGAACATGCTCAACTGACCGTTTTCGAGGAGAACCATGAACCAGATCCCCACCACCCAGCATGCCGTCCAGATCACCGGGGTCGACCAGATCCGGGTGGTCGACGACAAGCCGGTCGACCCGGTCGGTCCCCACCAGTTGCTGCTCCAGGTCGAGGCCTGCGGCATCTGCTTCTCCGACACCAAGCTGCTGCACGCCTTCGACAGCCATCCGCGCAAGAGCGACATCGTGGCAGGGCTGACCGAAGATCAACTGGCCGAGATCCCCAGCTACCGGCCGAACTCCGAGCCGACCGTTCCCGGCCACGAGCCGGTCGGCCGAATCGTCGCGGTGGGGGAGTCGGTGACCCACTACACCGTCGGGGACCGGGTGCTCGTGCAGGCGGACTGGAAGCACTTGCGGACGGCCCGTTCCAACGGTGCGTTCGGCTACAACTTCGAAGGGGCGCTGCAGGAGTACGCCCTGATCGACGAGCGGTGCGTCGTGGCCCCCGACGGGGAGAAGTTCCTCCTTTCGGTCAGCGAAGTGCCGTCCGCCGCTGCCGTCGGGCTGATCGAGCCGTGGGCGACGGTCGAAGCGGCCTATGTGTCGAAGGAACGCCAAGCGCCGAAACCAGGCGGGTCGATGCTCGTGGTTGCCGACGAGGGCGCGGACACGTCCAGCCTCGACCCCCTGCTGGGCGCGGGCGGGCCGGCTGAGGTGGTCCGGGTGACCCCCGGCCAGGTGGCCGGTCTCGGAGATCGCCGTTTCGACGACATCGTGTACTTCGGCGCTGACTCCGCGCTGCTCGGCGAACTGGGCGATCGTCTCGGCCTGCACGCGATCCTCAACGTGGTGCTCGACGGCCGCACGATCGACGGGCCCGTACGGGTGGACGTCGGCCGGGTGCACTATGACTACATCCGCTATTGCGGCACGACCAGCGGCGACGCAGCCGACGGCTATGCGTGGATCCCGGCCAACGGCAACCTGCGCCCCGACGACCGGGTGGCCATCATCGGCGCTGCGGGGCCGATGGGCATGATGCATACGATCCGCGCGGTCACCCTGGGTTCCGAGGGCGTCGTGGTCGCCAGCGTCGACGCGACGGATCTCAACGACGATCGTCTGGCTCACCTGGCGACCGAGGTCGATCCGATCGCCGCGTCGTACGGAGTTCCGGTTCGTTACGTCAACACCGGCTCGACGCCACTCGAGGGTGGCTACACGTACGTGGCGTGCATGGTCCCCGTACCCGCTCTCGTCGCGTTGGCCGTCACCCTGACCGCCGACGGAGGCATGGTCAACGCCTTCGCAGGAATCCCGGCGGGCACGTACGGCGAGATCGATCTCCAGCACGTGGTTGCCCACCGGGTGTACCTGTTCGGAACCTCCGGGTCAGACGTCCGCGACATGGCCACCGTGCTCCGCAAGATCGAAGCCGGTGTGATCGACACGACCGTGTCCCTCGACGCGGTCTGCGGGATCGCGGGCTTCTCCGACGCCATCGAGTCAGTGATGAACCGCACCTCCGGCGGCAAGATCATGGTCTTCCCGTCGTTGCCCGATCTCGGCCTGATCCGGCTCAAGGATCTGCCCGAGAAGTTACCGGAGGTCGCGGCCAAGCTCGCCGACGGCCTCTGGACCAAACAGGCAGAAGACGCGTTGCTCGGCCGGTAACTCGCACCCTGTCGCCGGGTCCGCCGGGGTTGACTCGCGCTCCTGTCCGCCTAGCCTGAAAGGCAGGCGGAGGTGCGTGATGGGTTTCTGGTCGACACTGGCGGATCTGTTCCGCGGCGAGAGCGTCAAGCCACTGCCCGATCTCGAATCGTCGGCCGAGGGGAGTGCGCCCCACGATCTGGCCTCGGTTTGGATCCGGCAGATCGTTGATCGTCGCGTTCCCTTGGTACGGCTCACGCGCGGCCCGGTCGAAGGTATCGGGAGAGCCTGGTTCGCCGACGGCACCGTCTTGCTGGTGCGCTCGGTGCCGACCGGCCGACTGATTGCGGCGGCCGTGGCGTGCCGGAGTGCACGAGTGTTGGTGACCGGACCCGGGCCCGGCAGTGATGCCTGCCTGCGCTGGCGCGGTGGGTGCACGCCGATCGTCGTCGTGGGGCCTGACCAGGCGGATTGACGTCGGGTCCGCTCACCCACCTTGCATCCCTAGTCAGAACTCAGTAGGGTCAATTTCGACAGCAAGCCGAAAGTGATTCGAAGTGGAATCGAAAGGGGGGCAATCGCCGATGAACGCGGACCGCGTGGCTCGCGAGGCGTACATCCTGGGCCTGCTGGCCCGTGACGGATTCCTGTCGGTGGCCGCCCTGTCGCGTGAACTGGGCGTTTCCGAAGTCACGATCCGCAACAACCTGCGGGGGCTCGAGGACCGGGGGCTCCTCACACGAACCCACGGCGGCGCCCAGGCAGCGCCGGTGGTCGACGTGCTGGAACGGCGGCGCGATCACGCGATCGAAAAGGAGCGGATCGCCGCAGCTGCGGCTGACCTGGTGGTCGACGGCGACCGGATCATGATCGAGGCAGGCACGACGACAGCCCTGGTGGCGAAGTATCTGTCGGGCAAGAAGGGCGTGCAGATCGTCACCAACTCGACGCTGGTCTTCAGCGCCATCCGTAGCAACACGGCGTTGCACGTGATGTTGACCGGGGGTGACTTCCACCGTGAGACCGAATCCCTGGTCGGGCCGATCGCGCTGCGGACCGTGCGCGACTTCAACGTCCGGATCGCCTTCGTGGGCACCGACGGTTTCACGGTCGCGCAGGGTATGACAACGCAGTTCGCCCAGGGCGCCGAAGTCATCGCCGCGATGAGTGAGCGAGCTGACCAAACGTGGCTCGTGGCCGACTCGTCGAAGTACGGACACGCCGGTTTCGTCAACGTGCTGCCCTTGGCGAAGCTCTCCGGCATCGTGACCGACGCCAACCTGGGCGACAGCGCCAAGGCCAACCTGATCGAAACAGTCCCCGATATCCGAACCGTCTGAAAAGGACACCGTCGTGGCAACCACCGTCGTTATGCCGCAACTCGGCAACACCGTCGAAAGCTGTCTCGTCACCGCGTGGCACGTCAAGGTCGGCGACACCGTCGATGCGAACACCGTGCTGTGCGATATCGAGACCGACAAGTCATCCATGGACGTCCCAGCCGGAGTCGCCGGGGTCGTCCTCAAGCTGTTCGCCGAGGAAGGCGACGACGTACCCGTCAAGAGCCCGCTCGCGCTCATCGGAGAGCCGGGGGAGGCCGTGCCCGACGACGGCGCCGACGCCACGGCCGCGCCGCCCACGACACCGGCCGACGCGCCCGCCGCTGCCAGTTCCGGGCCGGCACCGTCGGCGTACTCGCCGGAGCGGTCGCCCGCACAGGTCAGCGACGGTACGGCTTCCGCCTCCCCGCGAGCCCGCGGCCTGGCGGCGGCGCAGGGTCTGTCGATCGACAGCGTCGCCGACGCCACGGGACCCCACGGTCGCGTCATCGCCCGCGACGTCCAGGCCGCCATCGACGCCGGCCCGGGGCTCACCCGGGCGGCCCAAGGGCTCCCCGGCTACCAGCCCGGCGTGACCCAGGGCACGGGAATCGGTGGCCGCGCCACCCGGGCTGATCTGCAGGCTCCGCCGGCGGCAGCACCGGCGCCTGCACCGAGCGTCGTCTCCATGCCCGAACCCGGTGCCGTCACAGAGACCCCGCTCAAGGGAATTCGCAAGCTGATCGCCGACCGGATGCGGGAATCCTTGGCCGTGAGCGCACAACTGTCGTACGACGCTTCCGCTCCTGCCACCGCTCTCCTGGCGCTGCGCAAGCGGCTCAAGAACACCGATCCGAGCCTGGGTCTGAACGTGGTCACGATCGGCGACCTCGTCGGTCTGGTGACCGCCAAGGTCGTAGGCCGGCACGCGACTCTCAATGCCCACCTCGTCGAGGGTGTGCTGTCCAGCTACGCCGACGTTCATCTCGGCATGGCCGTCGACACCCCCCGGGGCCTGATGGTGCCCACGATCCGCGATGCCGGCGCGATGGGACTGCGCGATTTCGCCGCAGCCACCAAGGACCTCGCCGCCCAGTGCCAGACTGGCAAGATCAGCCCCGACCTGCTGGCGGGTGCCACGTTCACGGTCACCAACCTCGGTTCCTTCGGGATCGAGTCGTTCACACCGATCGTGAACCAGCCGCAGACCGGCATCCTGGGCGTCAACGCCATCACCCCGCGTGCCGTCGTCAAACCCGACGGTTCGGTCGGGGTCGAGCAGCGGATCTCGTTCTCGTTGACCGCCGATCACCAAGTGGTCGACGGCGCCGACGCGGCCCGGTTCCTGCGTGACCTCACCTCGGCCATCGCCGATGTCGACCTATTCCTGATGGCCTGACATGGCTGACTACGACGTCGTCATCATCGGCGGTGGCCCTGGCGGGTACATCGCGGCGGAGCGGTTGGCTCACGCCGGAAAGTCCGTGCTGCTGGCGGAGAAGGAATTCGTCGGCGGCACCTGCCTGAACGTCGGCTGCATCCCGACCAAGAGCCTGCTGAACTCGGCCAAGCTGTACGACCACGCCCTCCACTCGCAGGGGTACGGCGTGACAGTCTCCGACGTGTCGTACGACTGGGGCAAGATCCAAGACTGGAAGAGCCAGGTCGTCTCCACTCTGGTCGGTGGAGTCACCGCGATGCTCCGCAAACTGAAGGTCGAGATCGTCGCCCAGCCCGGCACGTTGATCGCGCCCGGGGTGGTCGAGGTCGGGGGGACCCGCCACACGGCCGATCACGTGATCATCGCTACCGGCTCCGTACCCGTCATGCCACCCATCCCCGGCACGACCGACAATCCTTACGTCGTCGACTCGACCGCCCTGCTGGCGGTGCCGACGGTGCCCAAGCGCCTGGTGGTCATCGGGGGCGGCGTGATCGGTGTCGAGTTCGCCAGCCTGTTCGGGGCGCTCGGCTGCGAGGTCACCGTCATCGAACTTATGCCCGAGATCGTGCCGGTGTTCGAGCCCGACCTGGCTGCTCGGATGCGGCAGTCGATGCCGACGGTCACGTTCCGACTGGGTTGCCTGGTCAAGGCCGTCGAGGACTACACGGTCGTGTTCGCCGAGGGCGACGGCCCCGACGAGCGGATCACCGGGGATGTCATCTTGATGGCAGTCGGCCGCAAGGCACTCCTCGATGGCTGGGGCGCCCGGGAATCCGGGCTCGAACTGGACCGTCGTGGGGTCGTGGTCGACGAGCGGATGCGCACGAATCTGCCGAATGTCTGGGCGGTGGGCGACGTCACCGGGCGAGTCCTGCTCGCTCACGCGGCCTACCGCATGGGCGAAGTGGCGGTTGCCAACATCCTCGACCCGACAGCCCATACTCGCGGCGAGATCATGCGCTGGGACACCGTGCCCTGGGCCGTCTACTCCCTTCCCGAGGCCGCCGGGGTCGGGTTGACCGAGGCCGAAGCCAAGCGGCGCGGGTACGACACCGTGACCGCCACGGGCGCGCTGGTCCTGTCGGGCCGGTTCGTCGCCGAGAACGGCCTGTCGAAGGCCGGAGCGGTCAAGCTCGTAGCCGAGAAGGGCACGGGCGTCGTGCTCGGCATCCACATGCTCGGCCCGTACGCGCCGGAGACCATCTGGGGTGCCGCAGCGATCCTCGAGAGTGAATACACCGTCGACGACCTCCGTCAGGTCGTCTTCCCTCATCCCACCGTCAGCGAAGGGATCCGCGAGGCCGTGTGGGCCATCCGGGTCTGACGAGAAAGAAGAAACACCATGCCCAAGACTCTGACCGTCGACCCGAGTCGCGTTCGCGCTCGTGGGTCCGTCGCCGTGCCCGAGATTCCGATCAACGTCTACCAGCTCGACTTCGCGGCCGAGCAGCAGCGGTACGGCAACGAAGGCCTGATCGCGATGCTGCACGACATGATCGCCATCCGCGAGTTCGAGGGAATGCTCAACTCGATCAAGACCAAGGGCGGTTGGCAAGGCATCGACTACAACCACCTCGGACCGGCCCATCTCTCGATGGGCCAGGAGGCGGCGGTCGTCGGCCAGGCGGCCGAGTTGGACGTCGACGACTTCATCTTCGGTTCGCACCGGAGCCACGGTGAGATCCTGGCGAAAAGCTTCTCCGCCGCCCGCCGGTTGGATCCGGGCTGCCTGAGTCAGATCATGTCGTCCTTCCTCGACGGCGAAACCCTGCGGTACGCCGAGCAGGTGGGTCATGCCAACGACGCCCAACTCGCGGAGAACTTCATCCTGTTCGGAACGCTGGCCGAGATCTTCGCCCGCAAGGCCGGCTTCAACCGGGGCATGGGCGGCTCGATGCACGCGTTCTTCACCCCGTTCGGTTCGATGCCCAACAACGCGATCGTCGGCGGATCTGCACCGATCGCCCAGGGCGCGGCTCTGTTCAAGCGCGTCAACCTCAAGCCGGGCATCGTGATCGCCAACATCGGCGACGCCTCCATGGGCTGCGGCCCGGTCTGGGAGTCGATGATGTTCGCGGCGATGGACCAATTCCGAGGCTTGTGGCCGGAATCGGCCGGTGGAAACCCACCCATCCTGTTCAACTTCTTCAACAACTTCTACGGCATGGGCGGCCAGACGTCCGGCGAGACCATGGGATTCGACGTGCTCGCCCGGGTCGGTGCCGGCGTCAACCCCGAGGCGATGCACGCCGAGCGCGTCGACGGCTACGACCCGCTGGCGGTGGCCGATGCCGTACGCCGAAAGAAGGAACTGCTGCTCGCTGGCCGGGGTCCCGTACTGCTGGACACGATCACGTACCGGATCTCCGGGCATTCGCCGTCGGATGCGTCGTCGTACCGCACGAAGGAGGAGATGGAGCTCTGGGAGCAGGCGGACTCGATCGACGCGTTCGCGAAGTTGCTCGTCGATCAGCAGGTGCTCAGCGGTGGCGACGTCGACGACCTCCGCGGTTCGATCGTGGAGCGGTTGACCGGTGTGCTGAAGCTTGCCGTCGACGACGAGGCGTGCCCACGGGTCGACGTGTCGTTCATCGAGTCGGTGATGCTGTCGAACGGGTCGCAGGAGACGTTCTCCGACGACGAGCCCGAACTGCTGCAGCCGCTCGCCGAGAACGCTCGGGTCAAGGCGATCGCGAACAAGGTCCGGACGGCGACCGACGAGAACGGCAAACCGGTCTCGAAGGTGAAGATGTACCAGTTCCGCGACGGCCTGTTCGAGGCGATGGCCCACCGGTTCGCCACCGATCCCACGATGGCGGCCTGGGGTGAGGAGAACCGCGACTGGGGTGGCGCGTTCGCGGTCTACCGCGGGCTGACCGAACTCCTGCCGTACCCACGCCTGTTCAACTCCCCGATCTCCGAGGCTGCGATCATCGGCGCCGGAGTGGGGTACGCCTTGTGCGGCGGCCGGGCGGTGGTCGAGTTGATGTACTGCGACTTCCTCGGCAGGGCCGGTGACGAGATCTTCAACCAGGCCGCGAAGTGGCAGTCGATGTCAGCCGGACTGCTGAAGATGCCGCTCGTGATGCGGGTGTCGGTGGGCAACAAGTACGGGGCCCAGCACTCCCAGGACTGGTCGGCCCTGGTCAACCACATTCCCGGGCTCAAGGTCTACTTCCCGGCCACGCCGACCGACGCGAAGGGCATGCTCAACCTCGCCCTCCGGGGGACCGATCCGGTCGTCTTCCTGGAGTCGCAGTTGCTCTACGACATGGGCGAGCACTTCGAGGCCGGAGGCGTGCCCGAGGGCTACTACGAGACGCCCGAAGGAACGTCGATCGTGCGTCGGACGGGTACCGACGTCACCATCGCCACGCTCGGGGCCACCCTGTACCGCGGGATGACCGCCGCCGAGATCCTGGAGAAGCACGGCGTCTCCGCCGAGGTGATCGACCTCCGGTTCGTGCAGCCGCTGGACTACTCCGTGCTGATCGAATCGGTCAAGAAGACCGGACGACTGGTGCTCGCCTCCGACGCGGTCGAGCGCGGATCCGTGCTGCAGACCATCGCCACGACGGTCCAGACGGTAGCGTTCGACGCCCTCGACGGGCCCGTCACCGTGGTGGGCGCGAGGAACCACATCACCCCGGCGCCGGAGTTGGAGTCCTTGTTCTTCCCGCAGCCGGAATGGATCGTGGACGCCGTCCACGCCAGGATCCTGCCGTTGCCCGGGTACGTCCCGAGCTCCAACCAGACCGAGGCCGAACTCCTGCGCAGGAGCAAGCACGGGGTCTGACGAGTCAGCGTCACGGGGGCCGATCGGTCAGCCGACGGCCTCCTTGATGGTCCCGGCCCGGTAGGCCTCCAGCAACTCCTCGAGGTCGGCCACCTTCTCGCGCAGTTCGACGCCGAGATCGGTGTCGGCGACCATGACCCGATGGGGCATGTCCTCGGCTACGACGATCTCGGGGGTGTAACTGCCGAGCGCGTCCGAGATCTGCTGGTACGGCCGATGCTGCGCCAAGGCGAGGCGGTTGGAGTCGAAGATCAGCGTGTAGCCGGCAATGCCCGTCTTGCTGTGGTAGGCCTTCGAGATTCCACCGTCGATGACGTACAGCTTGCCGTCCCCCTTGACCGGCAGTTCGCCTTCCTTGACCTTGACCGGTACGTGCCCGTTGACGATGTGGCCCGTGTCGGTCGGGAGGCCGAACTCGGCCAGGATCCGTTCGCACACCTCACCTTGGTGGGCCAACGTGAAGTAGGTGTTGTAGTGCTCCTTGCGCACGGCCTTGTCGGCGACGAAGTAGTTCTCGAACGTGCTCATCTTGTTCTTGCCGAACATCGGTGACAGTGGCCCGCACCACAGGTACCAGGCGAGATCTACGGCGTCGGCGTGCGCCGCGGCATCGTCGGTGCCGAACCAGGCGTCGCGCATCTTCTCGTCGACGTAGTCGAACAGTTCCTTGCCGACCAACTTGCGCCCGTCGAACGTCGGGCCGTCGAACTCACCCGACTCGTCGAGCGGCACGCAGCCGTGGAACAGCAGGTTGCCGTTCACGGCCGTATAGGCAGCACCGTGGCTGTAGAGGAACCCGACGTGTCGGCGCAGCGGTTCACTGCTGCGGAACGACCCGTCGATCACGACCATGAGCGCTTCCTCTTCCGGGGTCAGCCGGGCGGGATCGTCGGGATCGACGGTGGGGAAGTGCGTGTCCAGCAGCGGGTACTCGGCTCCGTCCTCCATGTACACCATGCGCCGGAAGTCGGTCTTGCGCAGCACGTTGCGGTGTTCCATCTGCCATTCGGGGTGCCGGTCGAGCAGTTGGCTCTCCAGCTTGAACATGATCATCGCGATGGCCTTGTGCATGCGCGCGCCGAGATCGGGATCGACACGGTCGTACACGTTGGCCTCCAACGACTTCGGCCGGAACCGGTCGCACGGGTCGTCGGCGTACACCCGGGAGGCGAAACTCGACAGGGCCCTCAGGTTGAGCGCATACCCGTGCTCGAGAGCGTCGAAATTGTCGTAGTTGATGCCGACCCGCAGCACGCTGCACATCGCCACCTGGTTGCCGCACGCGGCACCCATCCACTCGACGTCGTGATTGCCCCACTGGATGTCGACATCGCCGAAGCGCATCAACTCCTCCATGATCGTGTGAGGCCCGTTGCCGCGGTCGAAGATGTCACCGATGATGTGGAGCTGGTTGACCGAGACCCGCTGGATCATGACGCACAGGCCCGCGATGAACGGCGCCGCGATGTCGGAGGCGGCGATCCGATCGATGATCTTGGTGTTGAGATCGGCGCGGAACGGGTCACTACGGTCGGTGAAGAGCAGTTCGCGCAGGATCGAGGCGAACTCGGGAGGCATCTTGTCCTCGATGGCCCTGCGACGGTACTTGGCCGAGATGATGCTGCACAGGTTCACCAGGGACGTCAGCGTCGTGCGCAACCATGCCTCGTCGGCCACTCCGTCGGCCCGCAGAAGCGACAACACTCGCTCGGGGTCGTAGATGAGGTTCGCCAACTGGTTCTGATCGTCCTCGTCCAGAACCCCGTCGAAGATCTGACGGATCTTGTACCGGATGTGACCCGACGCCGAGCGCAGCAGATGCACGAAGGCTTCGCTCTCACCGTGGATGTCGGAGAAGAAGTACTCGGTGCCCTTGGGCATGTCGCCCAGCCCCCGCAGACGGATCAGCTCACCCTGGATCTTCGGGACGGTCGGGTATTCCCGGGCCAGCAGGCGCAAGAACTTCTGGTCGGTCATCGTGGGACTCCTGTCGACGCGCGTGATGTCTCGGAGGGTAGCGAGGCCCCCGGGCGCACGGGTCAAGCTGTTGTCTGTTGCCAGAGGCGCCCAGCCGTACCCGCCACTGGGAACAGTCCGCACACTGCGACGACCCCGATGCGACAAGCACCTGCGTCTATCCTCGTGCGGTGACCAGCAGCCTTCGTGACGTCCTCGGTACCCGCGTTCTCGTCGCCGACGGTGCCATGGGCACCATGCTGCAGGCCCAGGGTCCGACGATGGAGGACTTCCAAGAGCTCGAAGGCTGCAACGAGATTCTCAACGTCAGCCGGCCTGACATCGTCCGCGCGGTGCACGACGCGTACCTCGCGGCCGGTGCCGACCTCGTCGAGACGAACACGTTCGGCGCGAATCACGCGGCTCTCCTGGAGTACGGCATCGCCGACCGCATCGCCGAACTCGCCGAAGCCGGCGCGCGCATCGCGCGGGCGGCCGTCGACGCGGTCAGCACGCCGGATCATCCCCGGTGGGTGCTCGGCTCCGTAGGCCCGGGCACCAAGCTGCCCACCCTGGGCCACATCCCGTACGTCACGGTGCGCGACGGGTTCGAAACCCAGGTGGCGGCGATGATCGCCGGTGGGATCGACGCCGTCCAGGTCGAGACCAGTCAGGACCTGCTGCAGACGAAGGCCGCGATCCTGGGTGCCAAGCGCGCGATCGCCGCCAGCGGCAAGGACATCCCGATCCTGGCCTCCGTCACGGTCGAGACGACCGGCACGATGCTGCTCGGCTCCGAGATCGGCGCGGCACTGACGGCGCTCGAACCGCTGGGGATCGACGTCATCGGGCTGAACTGCGCGACCGGCCCCGCCGAGATGAGCGAGCACCTCCGCTACCTGTCCCAGCACGCCCGAGTCCAGATCTCGGCGATGCCCAACGCTGGCCTGCCGCTCCTGACCGCCGAGGGTGCCGTCTACCCGCTGGGACCCGACGCCTTGGCTGAGGCTCTCGACCGCTACGCGACCGAGTACGGCCTCGCCGTCGTGGGCGGGTGCTGCGGGTCCACGCCCGACCACATCCGGGCCCTCGCCGACGCCATCGCCGCGCGTCCGGTCGCCGATCGCGACCCCCGTCCCGAACCAGCGGTCGCGTCCCTCTACACCGACGTCGCGCTGGATCAGGACACGAGCTACCTCGCGATCGGTGAACGAACGAACGCGAACGGGTCGAAAGCCTTCCGCGACGCGATGCTCGCCGAGAACTGGGACGAATGCCTCGAGATCGCCAAGGCCCAGGCGCGCGAAGGCGCTCACCTGCTCGATCTGTGCATCGACTACGTCGGACGTGACGGGGTGCGCGACATGACAGAGCTCGCGAGCCGGCTGGCCACGGCCACCACGCTGCCGATCGTGCTCGACTCGACGGAGCCTGACGTGCTCCGCGCCGGCCTGGAGCATCTGCCCGGCCGGGCGATGATCAACTCGGTCAACTTCGAAGACGGTGACGGACCGAGGTCCCGATACCAACGCGTCATGGAGTTGGTGAAGGAGCACGGCACCGCCGTCGTCGCGTTGTGCATCGACGAGGAAGGTCAGGCCCGAACCGCGGACTGGAAGGTACGGGTGGCCTCCCGCTTGATCGACGACCTCACCGCCCGATGGGGGCTGCGGGTCAGCGACATCGTGGTCGACGCCTTGACCTTCCCGATCGCGACGGGACAGGAGGAGACCCGCCGCGACGCGCTCGAGACGATCGAGGCCATCCGTCGGATTACGGCCGCCTACCCGGGCATCCACACCACCCTGGGCGTGTCCAACGTGTCGTTCGGACTCAACCCGGCCGCCCGGCAGGTGCTCAACTCCGTCTTCCTGCACGAAGCGGTCGAAGCGGGGCTGGATTCGGCGATCGTCAACCAGTCGAAGATCCTGCCGCTGTCGAAGATCGGGGAGGAACAACTCCAGGTTGCCCTCGACCTCGTCTACGACCGGCGCCGCGAAGGGTACGACCCACTCTCTCGGTTCCTCGAACTCTTCGAAGGTGTGACCACCCGGAGCTCGGCGTCGACCAGGGCAGCCGAGCTCGCCGCCCTGCCCCTGGCCGAACGACTGGCCCGTCGGATCGTCGACGGTGAGGCGAAGGGCCTGACCGCCGACCTCGACGAGGCGCTGACGAGCAAGCCTGCCCTGGCGATCGTCAACGACGACCTGCTCAGCGGCATGAAGACCGTAGGGGAACTGTTCGGTTCGGGCCAGATGCAGTTGCCCTTCGTGCTGCAGTCGGCGGAGGTCATGAAGCAGGCGGTGGCCTACCTCGAACCACACATGGAAAAGGCCGACACCGCCGGTAAGGGCACGCTCGTGCTGGCCACGGTGAAGGGCGACGTGCACGACATCGGCAAGAACCTCGTCGACATCATCGTCAGCAACAACGGCTACACGGTCGTGAACATCGGGATCAAGCAGCCCGTGACCGCGATCATCGACGCGGCCGAGGGCGCTCAGGCCGACGCGATCGGGATGTCCGGGCTGCTGGTGAAGTCGACGGTCGTCATGAAGGACAACCTCCTCGAACTCAACGAGCGAGGACTGGCCGCCAAGTATCCGGTCCTCTTGGGCGGTGCCGCGCTCACCCGCTCCTATGTCGAGCACGACCTCAACGCAGTGTTCGACGGCGACGTGCGCTATGCGCGAGACGCATTCGAAGGCCTCCGGCTCATGGACGCCGTCATGGCCGTCAAACGCGGCGTCCCCGGGGCCACGCTGCCCCCGATCCGCGAACGCCGGGTCAAGCGGTTGCCCGGCCAAGGTGAGGATGCTCCGGCGAAGCCGGTCGATCTGACCCGCTCCGATGTGGCGCACAACGTGCCGGGTGGGGTAGCCGTACCCACTCCTCCGTTCTGGGGGTCTCGCGTCGTCAAGGGAATCCCGCTCGCCGACGTCGCCGCCTGGCTCGACGAGCGAGCCACCTTCCTCGGTCAGTGGGGACTGAAGTCAGGGCACAACGCGACGTACGCCGAACTCGTCGAGACCGAAGGCCGGCCCCGGCTGCGCATGTGGCTCGACCGGATCCGGACCGAGGGGATCGGGGAGTTCGCGGTGGCGTACGGCTATTGGCCCTGCTACAGCGAAGGCAACACGGTCGTCGTGCTCGACCCTGCCTCGAAGTCGGTCGACGACGAGGTGGCCAGGATCACCTACCCCCGCCAGTCGCGCGATCGGCGACTCTGCGTGGCCGACTTCTTCAGGACCCGTGAGGAGGCCGAGCAGTTCGGGCCTGACGTCATCGCGTTCCAGCTGGTCACGATGGGGTCGGCGGCCGCCAGGGCGACGGCAAAGCTGTTCGAGTCGAACGCCTATCGGGACTATCTCGAGCTCCACGGCCTGTCGGTGCAGCTGACCGAGGCGCTGGCGGAGATGTGGCACGACCGAGTACGGCACGAGCTCGGCTTGGAGCAGTCCACCGACGATATCGAGACCATGATCCGCGACCAGGCGTACCGGGGCTCCCGGTATTCGTTCGGGTACCCGGCCTGCCCCGACCTGGCGAACCGCACGACGGTGGTACGGCTTCTGGAGCCGGAGAGGATCGGGGTCGAGCTGAGTGAGGAACTACAACTCCACCCGGAGCAGTCGACGGACGCGTTCGTGGTTCACCATCCCGAAGCCAAGTACTTCAACGCCTCGTAACCTGATGCCCATGCCCGCCCGCAGCTTCCGACTCCGTGCCCTCGGCGCGCTGCTGGCCGTGCTCCTGGTGCTCACCGGATGCACGCCGGGGCCGAGGAATCCGGTGCCGAACCCGACCGGTTCTTCTGCCGCGGCCCGAGACTTCACGGTCGGCGTCACGGAACGGATCACGACCACCGACCCCGTGGCTGTCGTGGACTCGATGAGCGAGACGGCGGTGCAGGCGACGTTCCAACGACTGCTGACCGCAGACGCCGGAAAGACAGCGCTTCGACCCGATGCTGCCTCCGACTGTCTGTTCACGGCGCCACTGGTCTACGAATGCACGCTCAAGGACAAGCTCACCTTCGACAACGGGAACCGGCTGACGACCAGCGACGTGCGGTTCAGCATCAACCGGGCGCTCCGGCTCGGCGTGGCTGGCTCGTCGGCTCGTCAGCTGGCGGCGCTCGACCACATGGAGATCGTCGACGACCTCAAGATCAAGTTCTTCCTGTCGTGGGCCGACGGGCAGTTCGGGTACGCCCTCGCCAGTCCGGCAGCGAGCATTGTCGACGAGGAGACGTACGATCCCGATGCGATCAGACCGCTGGCGATGCCGACCATCGGTTCGGGTCCGATGTGGATCACGGCCCAGTTCGACACGCGGACCTTGTTCCGCCGGAACAACACCTACAACGGCGACGCCGCTGCGGCGATCGACTTCCTCGTGCTGCAGTGCTTCGCCGATTCGGCCGCGCTCGAAGAAGCCATGAAGGCCGGAGCTGTCGACGTCGTGTGGCGGGGCCTGTCGGCGTCAGCGCTCAAGCGGTTCGACGACCAGATCAACGCGTCCAAGGACAAGCTCACCGATGCGGGATATCGGCGAGAGACGCTGACCGGGGTGCGGATTCACTACCTGTCGTGGACCGCGACCTCGCCGTACCGGCTCGACGCCTCGTTGCGCACTGCCGTGAGTGGTGCGCTGCAGGAGGATCGGACGCTCGATTCGATCGTGCCCCGAGGCGTGGAAGGTCACGTCGGAGTCTTCGCGCTCGGCGGCAGCCCGACCGCGACACCGCGGCCCGGGGAACGGCCACGGTTGACCTTGACCTACACCTCGTCTATCACCGGCGAGCGTGAACTGGCCCGCGACATCCGCGACCGGCTCGAAGCGGTCGGTGTCGCCAGCGTGCAGGTGGTCGCCGACAGCACGACCGCCGACCTGACGTTGGTCAACTTCCGGCCCTGGACTTCGACGGTGTTCGCGTACCTGCAGCCGTACCGGGAATCGCCCGTACCCACCAGCGCGCAGAAAGTCGCCGACTTGGAGAAGGCAGCCAGGACGACAACGGACCCGACCCTGCGCGACGCGGCACTCGCGGAGATCCAGATCCAGGCCGCGGCCGATGCGTCCGTTCTGCCGATCTCGCAGGCCGACGACGACGTGTTCCTGGCGAGTACGGCACGCATGCGCGATCCGAAGTACGGTCCGGGCTGGCAGTTGGGGCTCTGGTCCCTCGGGAAGGCGTGAATGGGAACCGAAGATTGGTCGGGCATCCGCAGCGGGGTGCTCGTGGCCGGGGAGCGGGTGTCGTTGTTCGACACGAAAGGTCGCCGGCATTCGATCAAACTGACGCCAGGGGCCACGTTCCATACCACCAAGGGCGGGATCAGCCACGACGCGCTGATCGGTGGCCCGGACGGGGTGGTGGTGACCTCGGCCGCGGGTGTGCCGTACCTCGCCTTGCGTCCGTTGCTGGAGGAGTTCACGGTCTCGATGCCTCGGGGGGCCGCGGTGGTCTATCCGAAGGACGCCGCGCAGATCCTCATGTACACGGACATGTTCCCCGGTGCGCGGGTGCTGGAGGCGGGGGTCGGCAGCGGGGCTTTGACGTTGTCGATCCTGCGGGCGATCGGTCCGGCCGGGAAGCTCTACAGCTACGAACGGCGCGCTGACTTCGCCGAGATCGCGCGCACGAACGTCGGTGCGTTCTTCGGGGCCGAGCATCCGGCGTGGGAGGTACGGATCGGCGACCTGGTCGAGACGATCGGCGACGAGCGGATCGACCGAGCCGTCCTGGACATGCTGGCTCCCTGGGAGTGCGTCGATGCTGTGGGTGCCGTACTCGAACCCGGGGGAGTGCTGTGCTGCTACGTGGCGACCACCACCCAGCTGGGTCGCACGATGGACACACTGCGCGCGCACGGCGGGTGGCTCGAGCCGCGGGCGGTGGAGGTCACGGTGCGGGAGTGGCATGCGGAAGGCTTGGCGGTACGGCCGGGGCACGGCACCAGTGGCCACACCGGTTTCCTCATCCACACACGGCGCTTGGCGCCTGGGGTGCAGGCGCCGGTGAAGCGTCGGCGACCCGCGCCGGGAGCTTATGGTCCGGACTATGCCGGTCCGAGGCCGGCAGGAGTGCCCGTCGAGGGATCCTGACGGCGGTTTCAGGGAGTCGGTGTGCGTCTGCGGGCGAGCCGATGGGCCACGTACCGCCAGCCGATCAGGAACAGCGCCAAGGTGAACGTCGCGACCATGATGAAGGCCGGCGCAGCGGTGTCCCCGTTCGCGATCCGCAGCAGCATCCCGCCGACGACCGTCACCAGCCACGCGATGATTCCTTCGACGAGCCATGACCAGCGGGTGACTCCCCAGGCGATGCCGGAGCCGACCAGTCCGGCGACGAGGAACGGCCACGCGGTGTGCCAGATCCCTGCCAGGTCGAGGGCTTCGGTGTGACTGGCTCGCCCGAGGATCGCGAACACGAGGATCAGGCCCAGGTCGAACACGATGCTCCACGCGGATCTCACGCGAGCGACCTTACCCGTCGGGTCTGCCCATCCCCGAGCCGCAGGCACCGTACCCCGACTCACGCCGACTAGGCTGATCGCCGGTTTCGGAGGGGTTGATGGAGCAGACAGGGCACGACCGGGTCGTCGTGGTGGGTACGGGCTTGATCGGCGCGTCGATCGGGCTCGCGCTGACGGCTGCCGGGCGCCAGGTCCACCTGCGCGACAAGCGCATATCGCATGTGCGCGTAGCGGCCGGATTGGGAGCGGGTACGCCGGATCGACCGCCGGCCGACGACGTCGCTCTCGTGGTGGTCGCCGTACCCCCTACCGCGATCTCCGGAGTCGTCGTCGACATGCTGACCCGGTACCCGCACGCCGTCGTGACCGACGTCGGGTCGGTCAAGTCGTCGGTGCTGGCGGAGCTGGTCGCGACGGGGACCGATCTCGGCCGGTACGTGGGATCGCACCCGATGGCCGGTTCGCAGCATGCGGGTCCGTTGACGTCGCGGGCCGATCTGTTCCACGACCGCACCTGGGTCGTGACGCCGCATGCCGGCTCGACTGTCGACGCGGTCGCCGTGGTCGAGGCCCTCGCTGTTGCCTGCGGCTCGCGGATCGCCCGGATGTCGGCCGAGGACCACGACGAAGCGGTGGCCCAGGTGTCGCACCTCCCGCAACTGGTGAGCTCGTTGACGGCAGGTCGGCTCGTCGAGGTCCCCGAGCCGCACCTCCGCCTGGCTGGTCAGGGGATTCGGGACGTGACGAGGATCGCAGGCTCCGATCCCGATTTGTGGCAGCAGATCGTGGCTGCGAACGCAGCGGCCGTACGGGTGGAGTTGACCGCCCTGCAGAGGGCCGTCACCGACCTGTTGGCCGTACTCGACGATCCAGCGGGGGTACGGCACGTGCTCGCCCGAGGTCGTCAGGGAGCGCGAGCTCTGCCCGGCAAGCACGGACAGCGGGCCGCGGCGTACGAACAGGTGGTCATCGAGATCCCCGACACTCCGGGCGCTTTGGCTGCCCTGTTCGCCCAGATCGGCGATGCGGGGGTCAACGTCGAAGACTTGTCGATCGAACACGACGATGCCCGGGAAGTCGGCTACCTGGCCGTGTCGGTGACCCCTGACCGAGCCGAATCACTGGCCCAGGCCATGGCAGAGGCCGGCTGGGTGTTGCGTTCGTGAGTGCGAAAGGATGCCTGCTGTGACGTTCAGCATCGTGGCCATTGACGGGCCGTCCGGGTCGGGGAAGTCCACGACCGCGCGGGAGGTCGCCCGTCGGCTGGGATTCTCGTACCTGGACACGGGTGCCATGTACCGCGGTGTCGCGGTGGCCTGCCTCAGGGCCGGCGTGGATCATGACGATGCCGCGGCCATTGCCGAGGTGACGACCACAGTCGACCTCGATCTGACGACGACGCCCGACGAGCAGAGGCTCCTCGTCGACGGGATCGACGCCACGGCTCGGATCCGCGAACCCGAGGTGTCCGGCTGGGTCAGTGCGGTGTCCACGAACGCACGGAGTCGTGCCGAGTTGGTACGGCGCCAGCGCGCGATCATCGCCGGCGGCAGGTTCGTCGTGGAGGGACGGGACATCACGACCGTCGTGGCGCCGGATGCTGCAGTCAGGGTGCTGCTGGTTGCCGACCCGGCGAGGCGAATGGCGCGTCGAGGCGCCGAATTGGGGTCGCAGATCGATGCCGACACGCTGCGAGATCAGGTACTCCGCCGTGACGCCGACGATTCAGCCCTCGTGAACTTCACCGTGGCTGCACCCGGCGTCGTGGTCGTCGACTCGACGCTCGCGACGGTCGACGAGGTCGTCGGTCAGATCGTGGCGCTGGCCGAAGCCGCAGGCTTGCGCTGACACCTCACCAGCGAGCCCTCGATAGCATGGGCCGTTCGACGCATACGACGAGGAGGACCGGTGTCGCAAACCCAAAGGCCCGTGGTGGCCGTGGTCGGGCGGCCGAACGTCGGCAAGTCCACCCTGGTCAACCGCATTCTCGGTCGTCGTGAGGCGGTCGTCCAAGACGTTCCTGGGGTGACGCGGGATCGGGTGTCGTACGACGCCGAGTGGGCCGGCCGCGAGTTCGTCGTCGTCGACACCGGCGGGTGGGTGCCCGAAGCTCAGGGGATGGCGGCGCAGATCGCCGAACAGGCTGAGCTGGCGATTGCGGCGGCCGATGCGGTCGTGTTCGTGGTCGACGCGACGGTCGGCACGACCGACTCCGACGAGGCGGTCGTCAAGGTGCTGCGTCGTTCCAGGAAGCCGGTGATCCTGGCCGCGAACAAGGTCGACGACCCGCGGACCGAGGCCGAGGCTGCGGCCATGTGGAACCTCGGGCTGGGGGAGCCGTACGCAGTCTCGGCCCTTCACGGGCGTGGAGCAGGCGACCTGCTCGACGCGATCCTGGCCGCGATCCCCGACGCGCCGGCCGAGACGTTCGACCAGATCACCGGACCTCACCGCGTGGCGATCGTCGGGCGTCCGAACGCCGGCAAGTCGTCGCTGCTGAACAAGCTGGCCGGGCAGCAGCGGTCGGTGGTCGACGACGTGGCGGGTACGACGGTCGACCCGGTCGACGAGCTCGTGGACCTGGGGGGCACGACGTACCAGTTCGTCGACACCGCCGGGATCCGGCGGCGGGTCAAAGAGGCGAGCGGGCACGAGTACTACGCGTTCCTGCGCACCCAGTCGGCCATCGAACGGGCCGAGGTGTGCGTCGTCGTGATCGACGCTTCGGAGCCGATTACCGAACAGGACATGAGAATTCTGGACCTGGTCGAAGAGGCGGGGCGAGCTTTGGTCATCGCCTACAACAAGTGGGACCTGACCGACGACGAACGTCGCCGCTATCTCGACCGCGAGATCGAACGCGACCTCGGTCACGTGTCCTGGGCGCCGACGGTCAACATCTCGGCGCTGACCGGGCGCAGTGTTCATCGCCTCGGGCAGGCTATCGCCGAGGCCCTCGAAGGCTGGGAAACCCGTGTGTCGACGGGCAAGTTGAACGCATTCCTCGGCCGGATCGCAGCGGCTCATCCGCATCCCGTTCGTGGCGGCAAGCAGGCGAGGATCCTGTTCGGCACGCAAGCCCAGACGTGCCCGCCGACCTTCGCCCTGTTCACGACCGGCCCGCTGGATCCGCCGTACGTCAGATTCGTCGAGCGCCGGTTGCGTGAGGACTTCGGCTTCCGAGGATCCCCCGTACACGTCGAGGTGCGGCCCCGGGAGAAGCGCTCCCGCTGACAACGCATGACCAGGGTCACGACTTTGGTGCGTGAGCAGGATCGGCACACCCACTCCCGGTTAGCGTGTTCGTCGTCTCTTCCTTGCCAACCCCGAAAGGAGACGACGTGACAGTCGCGCCGACTTCCCCACCCCAGCCCTCCCGTACGGCCGGGTCACCGATCTCGTGCACAGACCTGACCAAGTCGTACGCGGCGGGCTCGCGCACGATCGAGATTCTCCACGGCATCACCTTGAGCGTGGCCGAGGGCGAGATGTGCGCGGTGATGGGGCCGTCCGGGTCGGGAAAGTCGACGCTGCTTTATTGCCTGGCCGGGCTCGAGTTGCCCACCAGGGGCACGGTGACGATGCTCGGCCGCGACACGGCATCGCTGTCGAGAGCAGACCTCGCCCGGCTACGGCGCGCCGACGTCGGCTTCGTGTTCCAGTCGTACAACCTGATCCCGTCGTTGTCGGCGTACGAGAACGTTGCTCTGCCGACTCGACTCGACCGTCGAACGCCCTCCCACGACCTGATCATCGAGACCCTGACCGAGCTTGGGATCGGCGAGCAGGCCAACTCCCGGCCACCGCAACTGTCGGGCGGGGAGCAACAGCGGGTCGCGTTGGCTCGGGTCCTCGTGCAGCAGCCCCGCCTCGTCTTCGCCGACGAACCCACCGGTGCGCTGGACACCGCGACCGGGCAGTTCGTGCTCGGCGAACTGGTCGCCATAGCGCACGAGGCGGGACGCTGCGTACTCACGGTCACTCACGACCCGCACGTGGCCGCGTTCTGCGACCGCGTCGTGGTGTTGCGCGACGGGCTCCTGGTCGACGAGTTGCGTGCACCCAAGGCCGACCAGGTCACCGCTGTCCTTGCGGGTCTGAGCCGAGATGCCGAGCGATGAGGTACCTGCAGATCGCGGAACTGCGGAGCTCGGGGCGGGCTTGGTTGAGCGTGTCCTTGGCCTTCGTGATCACGAACTTCGCCTTGGCCTTGTCGTTGCTGGCCTGGGACTCCGGACTGAAGGCCGTCGCGCGCGGTGACATGACCACGTCCGAATCCCTCGGCACCAACTTCATCTTCCTGACCAACGCCATCCTGTGTGCGTTGGTCGCCCTGCCGGTGTTGGCATCGGCCGCCGAACTCGTCGTGGCGTCTCGCCGGGCATCGATCGCGCGGCTCGCCCTGGCGGGCGCGTCGCCCGCGGCGATCATCGGCACGCTGATGGGCCAACTGGTGGCCGTCTCGGTCGCCGCTGCGGTGATCGGTGACACCGTGGCGGTGGCGCTGCTCGGCCCGGCGATGAACTGGGTGATCCTGAGTCGGTCGAGCCAGGGCGACACCGTCGGTGGGCTGAGCCCGGTGATCTCGGTGGTGCCATTGCTGATCGCGACCGCATTGACCGTTGTCGTGGCGGTCTTGGGCGGCTATCGGGTCGCGAGCCGGGCTGCCACCATCCCGGCGGTCGAGGCACTGCGCGAGGCCGCCGCGGAGCCGCCCCTACGTACCTCGCGCGGCCGGCTGGTCGGGAGCATCGTGGTCGGCGTCCTCGCCGTGCTGTTCTCGGCCGGAAGCCTCTACCTGATGGGTACCAACGACCTGCAGAAGGGCGACCAGGTGGTGCAAGGGGGACTCATGGTGATGGCTCTCACCGGCATCGCTTTGTGGTTGTCGGCCCCCTTCCTCGTGGGCCACGTCACCCGTGCGTGGACTTCCCTCGTCCGTTCCAAGTCAGCCGCGTGGCAGCTGGCGACCCGCACCGTGGTCACTCGCAACGTACGGATGAGCCGGTCGGTGACTCCAGTCATGATGACCGTCGGGATCTTGCTCAGCATGTTGGTCCTCGGCGCGTCCATGGCCGAGCTCATCAGGCAGATGTACGGCGAGGAGCAGATGGCCGGCGGCTCGCTGGGCGCGCTGCTCATGGTCCTCGGCCTGACGCTGCTCGTCTCCCTCTCCGGCGCAGTAGGAAACCTCGTCATGATGGCCCGGCAGCGTGACGCCGAGGTCGCCCTCGTCGGGATCAGCGGCGCCACTCCCGGGCAGCAAACGAGCCTCTTGGTGCTCGAAGGCGGCATCGTGGCGGTCTCAGGCATCTTGATGGGGCTGGTGATGGTCGTGACGTCGAGTGCCTACGTGTATGTCGGTCTCGTCCTGTACGCCCCGATTGCCTTGGTTCGTGTGCCGTGGTTCGAGATGGGCGTGGTCATGTTGGCGTGCGTGCTGCTGTGCATCCTGACCACGACTCTGCCGTCGTTGCCGTCACTGAGGCAGCCACCGCAGAAGGTCGTGGCCCGGCTCATTGCCGACTAGTCGAGTTCCAGCACGACCGGTCCGGGTCGATCGGGCGCGAGGTCGACCTCGTACGAGTCGTTCCCGAGTGGGCGTACGTGGCCCCAGCCGGGTGTGAGCAGGCGCGGTTCGTGGCCGAGCGGAACCACGACGGTAGGGGCGTCGTCGCTGTCGACGAAGTAGCGGGTGCCGGTCGGGGTACGGCCCGCCCGTACCCAGGCGCCCGGTACCTCGACGTCGACCTGCTGCCCGATGCCTTGCAGGGTCCCGGCTGCCGTACCCATCCACCGGCCCATCGCGGCGAGCGTGTCGGCTTGCCATTCCGGCAAGGTGCCGTCGGCCTTCGGACCGACTCCGATCAGCAACCGACCTCCCCGGACCACCACGTCGACCAGATGACGAATGACCTGAGAACCTGACAGCGCGTGGGCCGGTCCTTCGACCTGGTTGTATCCGAACGACAACCCGAGCCCGCGGCAGTTCTCCCAGACCGGCTCGTTCTCCAGATCGAGGCCGTGCTGGTACTCGCTGGTCACGAAGTCGTGGTGCGGCACCTGCCACCGATCGTTGACCAGACCGTCGGGTACGGCGTCGTAGTAGTCGGCGAACATCCGGCCGATCCCGTGCTCGTCGAAGTTCTTGCCCGCGTCGGGCCACTCGATGTCGTTCCACAACACGTCAGGGTGGTAGCGGTCGACCAGGTCTCGCACGTGGGCTTCGGCGTACGCGGCGTACTCGGCGTCCACGGGCCGATCGGTGATGATAAGGAGCTCGTGAGGCGGGAACGGCCGTACGTGCCAGTCGAGACCGCCCGAATAGTAGGCCCCGAACCGGACTCCGGCCCGCCGACAGGCTTGGGCGTACGCCTCCACGAGATCCCGGTGCGGGCCGCGGCGGACCGTATTGCGGTCGCCTGTCCCGGCGGCGTCCCAGAGCGTGACGCCGTCATGATGTTTGGTCGTGAGCACGAGGTAGTCGGCGCCCGACTCGCGGACCTGCCGTACCACGTCGTCGGGATCGAAGTTCTCGGCCTGCCATTGGTCGAGGAAGTCGTCGTAAGGGGCGCCGCCGTACACCTGCTGATGGTGCCGCTGGGCTGGCGAACCGTCGAGCCGGATCGTGTTGAAATACCATTCGGCGTACGGATTGTGGGTGAACCATTCGCGGCTGGAGATCGTGCCGAGTTCGCCGGTCGGCTCGGCCCACGCCGGAACGGAGTACGGCCCCCAGTGCACGAAGATGCCCAGCTTCGCGCGGGTGAACCAGTCCGGGGTGGGCCGCTCGAGGGCGGCCCACGCACTGGTCTGGACAGACGAATCAGCGACCACCGAATCCTCCGAGATTGATGCCCCTGGCGAGTTGCTTCTGCATCACGATGACGATGACCAGGCTGGCCACGACGGAGATCGTCGAGGCCGCCATGAGCCCGCCCCACTCCGTGCCACGTTCACCGGAGAACATCGACAGACCGATCTGCAACGGCGCCTTGTTGGGGTCGTTGATGATGATCAGCGGCCAGAGGAAAGCATTCCAATAGTCGATGAACACGAACGCCGCGACCACTGCGATCGGTCCGCGGATCAGAGGAACGATGACGTTCCACAACAGGCGGAGCTGGCCGGCACCGTCGATCCGGGCCGCTTCCTCGTAATCCGGGGGCAAGGACAGGAGGAATTGACGCAGCATGAAGGTACCGAAGGCCCCGAATGCGAACGGCAGGATGATGGCCGGGTACGTGTCGGCGAGATTCAGGCCCGAGGCGCCGATGTACAGCGGGATGACCAACACCTCCAACGGCAGCACCAAGGTCGCGATGAAGATCGCGAACAGCTGGTTGCGGCCCTTGAAGTGAAGGCGAGAGAAGGCGTACGCATTGAGCACCGACACCGTGACGGCAATCAACGAGCCGACGCCCGCGATGAAGAACGTGTTGACCAGGATCCGCCCGAAGGGGATCGCGGTGAACGCCGCAGCGTAGTTGGACCATTCGACCGAGGAGCCGAACGGATCCGCGCCTGAGGAGAGCACTTCGTTGCTCGGCTTGAGCGAGCTGAACACCATCCAGATGAACGGCATGAAGAAGATCAGGCCGACGAGAGCCAACAGGATCTTGGAGATGATCGTGCCGAGGTGGGTTTGCGTTCTAGGCATCGTATTCCACCCACTTCTTCTGGCCGACGAACTGCAGTGCCGTGACGAGCATCACGATCACGAACAACACCCAGGCCAGGGCGGAGGCGAAACCGAGTTGGTCGTACGAGAAGCCGCTGCGGTACAGGTAGAGCACCAGGGTGTTCGTCGCGTCGCCGGGTCCTCCCTTGGTCAGCATGTACGGCTGGGTGAAGACCTTGAACGAACTGATGACGGTCATGATCGTGCAGAAGAACAGCGACGGACTGAGCAGGGGGAACACCACGCGCCAGAAGCGGCTCCAGGCCGTCGTCCCGTCGATCCGGGATGCCTCGAGCACGGACGGATTGATGTTGTTCAGGCCTGCACCGAGCACGACGATGTTGTAGCCGATCCCTTGCCACAGTGACATCAGGATCAGGGAGACCATGGCCCAGACTGGGGTGCCAAGCCACGACGGCCCTTCCAGGCCGACCTTGCCGAGAAGCCCGTTGAGCACGCCACGATCGTCGAGGATCACCCGCCAGACCAGCGTGTTGGCGACCATCGGGGTGACGACGGGGATGAAGAACAGCACCCGAAAGAACGGGGCCCAGTCCGGCAAGCTTTGCAGCCAGACCGCGACCGCCGTCGACAAGATGAGGTTGAACAGGGTGTAGCCGATCGCGAAGACCGCTGTATTGAACAGGATCTGGGGAAAGGCTGGGTCGCGTCCGTCGAAGAGGCGCAGGTAGTTGTCAGCGCCCACGAACTCGGGGTCGCCGTACAGCGGCCATTTGTACAGGCTGATGACGATCGAGGCGACGAGAGGGATGACGACGAAGATGACGAACCCGGCCATGCCGGGCGCCAAGTGGAAGAAGGCCAGCAAGCGCTCGTTGACGCCTGGCTTGCTGGCCTTCTTCACCTTCGTCACAGTCGTCGCGGTCGAGGTGACCGTGCTCATGTGACGCTCCTAGGGGTTAACCGGCAGATTTCTGGATCGTTCCGAGGATGTCCGCGGCGGTCTTGGTGCCACGAGTTCCATCAGGGGAGTACTGCGTGTAGAGAGTCGAGACCTGGTTCCAGGTCGAGGTGGTCTCCAGGGCGATGCCGTCCTTGAGAAGGGCCTTCATCACGTCCACGTCGTGAGCGGGCTTACCCTTGGCCCAGCCTGCCATCGACGACTCGATCGAGGGCACGGTGCCGCGATGCTCACCCACATAGGCGATGACGTCGGGCGTCGTGATCTTCATGATGTTGGCGAAGGCGGCCTTCTTGTCGGGGCACTTGGCGGAGATGCCGAAGCCCGACCCTTGGATCATGCCGACGGGCTTGCCGGTCTTGGACGGGATGACGGCGACGCCCACTTCGGCGTTGTCCTTCATCTTCTCGCGAATCGAGGTGTAGAACCACGGCCCGTCGACGATCATGGCGACCTTGCCGGCCTGGAAGCCCTGCATGGGTACGTCGGTGGTGTCGGCGGGGTTCGGTGCGTTGGCGACCTTCTCCTTGACCACAAGGTCGTAGACCCACTGGATGTCGGCCACGAAGGCCGGATCGGTGAGCGCCAGCTTGCCGTCCTTCGTGGGCGCATGGCCGTTGGCGAACGCCATCGGGAAGGCCGGATAGCCGAGATCAGGAGCGATCGCGAAGCCCATGACGCCGTCCTTGGTCAGCTTCTTCGCATCGGCGATGAACTGGTCGGCCGTGTAGCTGAGGCTGGGGTCAGCGACACCGTTGGCGGCGAACATCGTCTTGTTGTAGTAGAGGACCATCGGCTCGGCGTCGTAGGGAATCGCCCGGGTCTTGCCGTCGATCGTCATCGCCTTCATCATGCTGGAGTTGTACTGCGTGAGGTCGACGCCTGCTTCCTTGGCGAGGTCGTCGAGCGGCGAGAGCAGATCCTTGAGTTCCTGCGCCCGGGCTGCCTGCGTCGTGATGATGCAGGGGGCGTCGTTGGAGTTCATCCGGGTCTTGACCTTAGTCCAGTAGTCCTGGAACGAAGGACCGTCGAGTGTCAGGTTGAAGTTGGGATCCTTCACCTTGGCTCCGTCGATGAACGACTGCCACTGCTGCCGGTCGCCGTCGCTCGAGATCCAGGTGTACATCTGGCTGGCTTGGGCCGATGCCGCACCTCCGCTGGATCCGCCGGTCGACGAACCTGAGCTGCCACAGGCGGCGAGGCCGAGTGTCAGGGCCGCGCTCAGGAGCACGGCCAGGGGCTTTGAGAACGTCATTCGTGTCTCCTTCGACACTATGGAATGGTCGTGCCCTCCAGAGCGTGCGCTGGTCGCGGACCTCCTCGTGGCAGTCGCACGCTAACACCGATCTGGAATCGATCTCAAGACTTTGTCAGGACATTTCCGTTTCTTGTCGTGAGTACCGAGCGAGCATGATCGGCGGGCTCACAGTTCGAACGTTCCAACGGTGGGGCAGGTCACGATGGGGACAGACTGAGCGGGTGACCACGGACGACATCTGGCCGCGGTGCGGGGTGGCTGCGAGGTTTCGCTTGCTCCGCTCTTTCGAGCCCGTCGTTCGGGTGTCTATGTGCTCGAGTTCGCCGACGGCGAGTTCGAAATCGGGAAGACCACACTCAGCGGGGTTGCGTCCTCGTAATCGAACCTCTATACTATTCTTATGACAGCCATCACCCCCATGGCGGTCGTCACCGACAACTCGACCGTTGTTGTTTCTGGTTCATCGCCTGCTTGGTCCGAGACCGCGTCACCGTCTCTGTCCGTCTCCGAGTCGCAGTCGTGTCTGGTGGGGTCGTTGGTGGGGGTGCGGCACGCGTGTGCGGTGGCCCGGCTGACCGACGACCATGCCGATACCGCCGGGTCGGTGGTGTGGGAGGCGGAGTTGGTCGCGATCATCGCCGAGGCGGAGAATCTGAAACACGCCCTGGCGGGGTTGCAGGCCCGGGCCACCGACGAACTGCGCCAGGCGCGGACTGCGGCTGCTGGCCCGGGCCGGCGGGCCCAAGACCAAGCCATCCAGTCGGTCGCCGCGGAAGTCGGCCTGGCCCGTCGGGTGTCGCCGTGGTGGGGCGGCCAGTACGTCGCCACCGCCCGGCTGCTGCCCCGGGAACTGCCCCACACCTGGGGGGCTGCTGCTCACCGGCCAGGTCAGCGAAACCATGGCCCGGGGGTTGATCGCCGAAACCGGGTGTCTGACAGCCGAGGATCGGGCCCAGGTCGACCGCCGGCTCGGC
>WBZS01000128.1_pt1 | contig 148868 bp, 100 predicted proteins | sample 5204201 | NCBI WGS metagenome assembly WBZS01 (sample SAMN12344357, study PRJNA552823) | activated sludge metagenome | biome: Activated sludge suspended growth; feature: Nitrification reactor; material: Wastewater; isolation source: activated sludge from nitrification reactor of wastewater... | reverse complement strand
CGTCGCAAAACGCCGCATCAAATTCTCCATCAATCGTGCTGACGTCGTCACCGGCGACTGCCAAATCTCCGTTTGCTGCAACCACTGCAAGAGTTCCGCGTGATTGGCGGCATGCGATTCAACACCCCACCAGATCGCGTTCGGAATGAACGGGTCTTGGGCATCTTCCGCGTGGGCCAACAAATTGCTGAAGATTCCCAAGGCGAGGTTGGTCGGCAAACGGCGAGCAGAGCAAGCCATTTGCAATCGGACTTCAACATCGTCTTCATTGGCGGCAAGCCGCACCAGTCGTTGCCCCATCGACGCCGACAAATTTCCTCCCTCGGCAAGCAAACGGACCGTCCAACTGCGCACGGTTGCTTGGGAATGACCCAGCAATTGTTGCGAGAACGCCTCATCGAGACCGCCGCAGAGATTGAGCGCCCACAACGCCTCAAGGGCATGAGCATTCAAGTCTTCTGCGGCCAACCGACGCAACAGCGGCACAACCTCTGCATCGCGGCGATCGGCCAACAATCGCAAAGCCGTTTCGCGGTACCAACGATTCGGGTGACCGAGATATTTCTCGACCAATTCACGGCTGGAAGAATTTCTCAAATCAAAAACCGGAAATCCCTGCTTCGACTCGGCACGCAACCGATAGACGCGGCCCAAATCAGGATTCGTTTGGCCTTCATGATTGCGGTAATGGTTGGATTGCATCGAGTACCAATCGGCTACGTAGAGCGCGCCGTCTGGACCGGTCTGAATATCGACGGGAGTAAACCAATTGTCTTTTTCGTTTTTCCCAGCGGTAACGAGGGGCCCGATATCTTTGGTCATGCGGGTGCTCCCATCGCCCGAAATCGAACTCGCCATGACATAGTGCAAAATCGGCGAAATCGACAACAGTTTCCCTTGATATTCCGTGGGAAGCGATTCGGCTTCGTAGATTTCAAAAGTATGCGTGAATCGTTCGACGGGATGATGACGCATCGCACCGTAAAAGGTGAAGGTGAAGGGATTCGAATGCAAACCGTGTTTGCCAAAGTTTTTTATGTAATAGCCACCCTGCACGTAATGAAAACCGCGCGTGTCGCCGCCGTTGTGTCCGGAGTAAACACGTCCAGCCGAATCGAATTCGACTCCGAAAGCATTGCCGCCACCTTCGGCAAAGATCTCGTATCGATGTTGCTCAGGATGGTAGCGCCAGACGTTTTGGCCCATTGAATGAATTGGTTTTTCACCGACATTCGGTTTGCCAGCCCCATCATAACGAACAACGGCCGCGCTCACCGTGCTCCCTTCGGTTCCGTAAATCCAGCCATCCGGTCCCCAGCGCAACGAATTGCCAATCGAGTGCGTGTCTTCGATTCCGAAACCCGACAGGAGAATTTGCGGCTGCAAGGAATCGGGCACATCGTTGTCATCGCGATCAGCGTAAAACAAAAGGTACGGGGGGTTCATCACAAACACCCCGCCGCGACCTTTGAGAGCCGCTGTTGCCAGATTCAAGCCATCGAGAAACGTTTTGTGTTGGTCGAAGGCCCCATCTCCATCCGTGTCCTCATGAATCGTGATCAGATCTTTGCCCCGAAAGGGCGAACGTTCATCGTGAGGCGGCGGTGGCGGGAACGGAGGTTGATAGACATTCCGCCAGACATTGTCACGACTGACAAGTTTTAGACCCGCGGGCCAGGGATATTGTCGATACTGAACGACCCACAAACGGCCCCGTTCGTCGAAATTCAGGTATAGCGGATTCGCAACTCTTGGTTCTTGCAGCAACAGGTCGAGCTCTAACCCATCCGCCACATTCAAGGACGGTACATTGGAACTCACATGTAACGTCGGCGGTGACTCCTGGCCCAATGATTGTTGGCTTGCGAAACAACCGGCGATAATCAACCAGGCGACGACTTCGGAAAACCAAGGGGTCTTGGCGCGACGCCGCGGGTTGTCAGAACAAATCACCAGTCTCATTGTCCCACTTTCTTTGGCTCGACGAACTCGGCCTTGTCCAACCCGCTGGCCCAGACGAGAGAGTTAAACAGCATTCTTTGAAATGCTGGGTTCTGAAAATCATCTTTGTGTCCAAGCGACGTGTAAAACGATCGGCCACCTTTGGCACGAATAAAAGTCCAAGCCACAGGTTCCGCAGGTTTACCTTCAATTGAACCCATCATCAAAATTTCCGTGTTCGCCGCGAGGGGATTTGTTTTGTACAAGGAACCTCCTGACGGAAACGTCTCCGCAACAACTCCAGCCAGAATCTGATGATTCGTGTTTGCGGAATTGATCGAAATTTTCGGAAGCAACTCGTTTCCATGATGACCACTGTAACTTCCGCCCCAAACTTGGGCGTCAAACTCCGGCCAGGCGACCAAGCCCTCGGGAGGTGACTCGGTGCGCAAGGAAAACGCATGACTCGCCGTTCGAATACCAACCATTGGTTTCCTAGAATCCACGAATCGACGAACGATTTCGAGTTGGTCTTTCGAAAGCGGCCGACGCCGCACACTGATCAGGGCAACATCTGTCGAATTCAAGATCTCCAGACCGGGGAGTTCGTTCGGTTGGTCTTCTTTCGAATACACGAACGCCACTCGAAAGTGTTGGCCCAGGAAGTTGGCCGCGTAATTGGGCAGAGTTTGGTTCGTTTCATATTCGTCCTCGGCCAGCACGATTGCTACTAAAGGCCGGTTGTCAGACTGAAATCGGAAGGGTTTGCCCCCCAGTAGTTGGTCGCTCGTGATCGTCGAGCAGATGCATTTCTCGATATGTTCGACGATCAAATCTGTCCCTGTGTGATGATTGACGAAGGGCCAGCGTTGAGGGTTGTACATGGTGTCCGTCAAATCGCGAACTAAGACCACACGTTTGCCCGCAGTCACCATGTTTCGCAGACCAAACGGCCGGCCCAGCACACACATGTTGGTATGAACCCCGCACAAAATCACGTTGTCGATTTTGCGAGACTCCATGAGGCTCCAGATTTCCGGTCCTGAATCGGAGATGAAATCGCGTTGGTCATCGATCGAGATCAATTTCGTTTGCATCTTCCAGGGACTGCGGGGGTTCAGGCCTTTGGCCTCCAGCTCCCGGGCCCACGTTGCGTGTTCGCCGAGATCGTCGTCTTCGCCGCCATCCGACTGGTCAATTGGGTAGGTGAAGGGTTTTTCGGCATCGATCTGATTGCACCATTGCTGCAGGTTGGCCGGTACGTTGTCCGATTTGGGCAATTCAAGGGCCCGTTTGCGCGCGGGATGACCGACGTAGCTGGCCATGCAATCGCTGGGAGAATGAACGATCGTCGCGCCGGACTCACGCGCTCGTTTAACAAATTGGTCTATTCGGGGAGCCATTTCCTCCACGCGGCGCACCGCATTGATCGAATGGTGAGCATCCCAGACATCGCAAACGATGACCGCCGTCCGCTTTGGGTCCCAATTCTCGTTCTGCGTCAATGTATGAAAGCGGCCGCTTCCGGCCTTGGTTTCTGCTCGATGCTGCAGGCTTAAGTGCCACGAAATTTTCGGGTTGGATGCGGTTTGGGCGAAAGCATTGTTCCCAAATCCATTTCCAACTCCGAACACCAACAACAATAGCAAAAATCGCCGCGAATGATCGCTGCTTTGGAACATCGTTATTGCCTTTGAAAAGTAGTTGCCGATCGATCGTGAAAACCGCATTGCAAACTCGTGTTTTGTCGCCTTGTGAATGACATAGCGACCTTGTCGACGAAATTGTACATGAACGATCGCCACAAACGAGTTGGCTACGGGCAAGGAATTGAAATGAAGACCATCGTCTTTGCCCAACTGGCTGCGAAGCCGGGCTACGCTGGATATGATTGAGGGTGAATTGAAAAAACAAATTGGGATAACCACTCCATGCGATTTAGCCCTGCGATTTTTGTGACTTTTGTATTTGTCAGTATTGGATGGTCAGGAATTGGGATCTCGCAGGAGCCGCGCATCGGCGGGCAAGCACGGCTGGAGGCTTGGTTGCAACATCGGTCGCTGGCCCAAACCTCTCTGTTCAAGGAACTTGTTTGGCAAACGATGGGGCCGAAATTTGCTGGTGGACGCATTGAATCGATCGCAGCGCCGCGTGGTGATTTGGGGACGATCTATGTGGGTGTCGGTGCGGGCGGAGTCTGGAAATCCGTCAATGGCGGCCTGACTTGGAAACCGATTTTCAATCATGAATCGACGTTCACAATTGGTGATTTCGCAGTTTCTCAGAGCGATCCCAACATTCTTTGGGTGGGCACAGGTGAAGCCCATCTCTCGCGAACATCGTATGCCGGCAACGGAGTCTTCAAATCAACGGATGGCGGCGCAACTTGGACGAATCTCGGTCTGCACGAGTCCGCGCACATTGGTTCAGTGGCAATCGATCCCAAAAATCCGGACGTGGTGTACTTCGCCGCGATGGGCCGCAAAAACGGCGGCGGCGAGCGAGGTATTTTCAGAACGCTGGATGGCGGGAAAACATTTGAACATGTGCTAGACGAAGGCCCTGATGTTGCGTTCGTGGATTTGATAGTCGACCCCAACGATTCGAAGCGACTGTTTGCCTCTGCCTGGGATCGTCGCGGCGGTTCAAAGAGCGGCGTCTTTCGCAGCGATGATGCTGGGGCAACTTGGCGACGATTGGGCGGAGGTTTGCTCGATCAAAAAGTCGATCGGGTTGCGATCGATGTCGCGACGGATGAGCCTAGCGTGGTTTACGCACTAATGGCTGACGCATCCTCGCCAGAATTATCCAAACGTGGCAACGCGTCTATTTTGTTTCGATCAAACGACGCGGGCGAAACCTGGACGCGAACGCATGAAGGCTACGTGCCAACTTATATCGGTTGGGATTTCTGTGACGTCCGAGTTGCTCCTGACAATGCCGATCGGATCTACGTTGGAGGCACACGGCTGATTGTCTCAACAGATGGTGGCCAGACCTTTCAAGGCGAAGGCGGCTTTGCCGTGAACACGCAACGGGACGAAGTCTTTCGGCTACATCCGACACGCGGAATTGGCATGCACTTGGACGTGCACGACATCTGGATTGACCCAGTCCATCCGGAACGGGTCATGTTGGGAAATGATGGCGGCTTATATGTTTCGAATGATCGTGGGCAAACGTGGCTACATTTGAATACGTTGCCGATCGCCGAGTTCTATAAAATTCACCTGGACAACCAAAAACCCTTCAACGTTTGGGGTGGCACGCAAGACAACGCTTCGTTTGTCGGTCCCTCTACCGCTCGGCATGCAGACGGAGTTGAGGATCAATGGCAACAAGTGTTTCTTGATCCGTGGAGTGGCGGAGATGGATTCGCAACCTTTCCCGATCCCAACGATTCGCAGACGATTTTCTACACTCAGCAGATGGGTGACTTGAAACGAGCTCGGCTTGGTCAATTGACGGCTGAGAAAGGCATTCAGCCTGGCAGGGGAAGAGGCAAGTCGAAGTTTCGGTTCTCGTGGGACACACCCTTCTTTTCCTCTGCGCATCCGGGCAAGACTGTTTTGTATTGCGGAGCACAATGCGTGCTGCGTTCGGAAGACCGCGGCGACAACTGGGAAGCAATCAGCCCCGACCTGGTGGACCGCGATGCATTGTTGGCGTTAGCCGAATCACCAGTCGACCCGCTTCGTTTAATTGCTGGAGCCGGGAGAGGTCAGTTGCATTTGACCAAAGACGGAGGCAAAAACTGGCGTCCGGCTGGCCCTGGACTTCCCGCGGTGCTCGTTCGCGACATCATACTTTCGGCGCACGATGTTAACACGGTATATGCCGTTCTCTCAGGAAAAGAGGATGAAGACTCGGCGGGTTATCTCTATCGTTCAGCCGATTTTGGCGAAACTTGGAATTCCATTGCTGGCAACCTGCCTGGAGAATCATGTAACGCACTTGCCGAGGACCCCAAAACGAAAGGTCTGTTATTTGTAGGCACGGACTTGGGTGCGTATGTTTCGCTGGACGACGGCAAGCAATGGGAGTCCCTTTGTGGTACGCTGCCGACAGCATCGGTGGTTGACTTGCAGGTTCATGGTCGCGATGGAATGTTGGTCGCGGCAACTCATGGGCTGAGCATTTTTTCTTTGGACATCGAACCGATTCGAAAGTCCAACGAGCAACCGCCGTCAGTTCCAACCAGCCCGGGAAACAATCGATGAAAACGGGCGTCTTGGTCCACGGTTGCAATTTGAACGCCGAAAACTGGCGATATTTGGCTTGGGGCAACGCACCAGGAGAGTTAGGACGGATTCCCCAAGGCCTGTTGGCGGCACTAGAGTTTCAAGCCGAAGTAATTGTTTTCGGTACAGGCGCGTCGCGGAAGAAATACAACTTTCCAGGTTCAATTCATACTGGTTCCATTTTGTTGGAGTCCGAATATACCCGCGAATTCCTGGTGACGCATTTCGATGATCTGAAGCGATTCGAGTCATTTGCAGAGGCCTGCCCCGTTCAATCGGAGGTCGAATGGAACGCGCAAAAACAATGGCTATTGGAACGGATTTGGCTGGATACAAAATCGACCAATACACTTACGGAATTGCGCGAGGCGGGCGAGATCTTTCTACGCCATGGATGCAAGCAAGTGGTGCAGGTGTCGAGTCCCACACATCTAATTCGAGCGCTGCGCGACGCTTCCGTTGTTTATCAACAGGATGTTCGTTTCCAGCAATTTCAGGCTCGGCTGTTAGCAATGCCCAGCATGACTTGCTACGAAGGCAGCACGGCCGCAGATGTCGTCGTCGTCGAACCGCCCCATCGTCCTGATCGGCATGTTGTTCCCACTCATCGCCGAATTGCTCGGATGATGACCCTGCAACAACTCGATCAGCAATCTTTGGTCGAGTTTCTCGGTGAATTGGATGAATTGTTGCAACGTTATGAAGACATCAGACAGAACGGCCGCCGGCAAGAGCTCTAACGAGCGGGCACGAATTGCTTTTGACTTCGCCGCGCCGGTAGCGGGCCAATATTTCCTTCGAGCGTTGGGCCAGCATCCGTCGGACTTCGCGACGTTTTCCTTTGACCCGCGGAATCGCCATCGAGTCGTACGACGTCGTTTGATGACGCATCCAGGCGATGACAGCAGCTTCCGCCCGTTGCTCGACGGGGATTCGTTTTGTTCTTGCGACAGTGCCGCTGCCAACTGGTGTGGCATGATTGGCCACGGCACGAGCGAGTTGTTGGGCAAGTTCGGAATAGGCCGGGTGAAAGCCAAGGAATTTCAAAACCGCACTGGTGAAGTCTTCGACGTACGAGTTCTGAGCTTTTTCCCGTCTCTGAGCAGCCGCTTCCTTTTTCTTGGCGAAGCTCTCGGTGGATCGCTCGGCGATAAGTTCCGAACGGATGCGGTCGATCGTAGACGCTGCTGTCCACACGCCCCTTGAGAAAAGTTTCCGACCTTTTTTTTCTTGAACAACCCAATGTTCGCCTGCAGCTTTTACGCGGCGAGTCAAAGCCGCATCGCCAGGCGGCAAAAGCACCCAGCCGATGGGCACCGTCAAAATTTTTCCTTCCGATGTCCGGACTGTGTTTGCTGCCGGGCCGGGCGCGTATGGATTACTCATTCTAATTCCGCTTCCTTAAGCGGCATCGTCTTGGTCGTTTCAGAGAGTAGGTTTCTACCATCATCCTTTTTTCTCAGGTGACATGTTTTCTCAGGCGGCATGCACCTTGCTCACGATTTTGTCCATTTCCGCGGCGGTGAAAGCCCGGCAAGTGCTCGCGCTGTGTGCTTAAGCTTGATTCTAGCGAATGAACGTTACCTGTAGGTTTGATAATCGTTCCAGATCGACCCGTCAAGGATTGAGGAGTGATTTTCACCGTAGCACGTTTACGTATGCAAAGACCATGATCCGGCTTGGTGTTTCTCTGGAACTAAATGGTCCAGTCTCAACGGCTCTTTGGCGACTGAAATAATGGAATCCAGCATTCTTGAAACCGTATTGACAGACGCTTCTCAACCGCTACTATATCACATGTAGTAGTTGTGGCGAATGGTGGCGGGATAAGCAGAACTGGAGTGGTTCAATGGCTTTCGACATGAGTATCTGGAAGAGTGAGATACGTCGTGGAGTCGTGGAGTTGTGCTTGCTCAAAGCCGTCAAAGAACAGGAAGGCTATGGCTATGAGATTATTCAGCGAGTGAAAGCGCAGTCAGGCATCGAGCTCACTGAGAGCACTGTGTATCCAATGTTGACGCGGTTGGCCAATCAAGGCCTGCTAGTCACTCGTCAGGAGCCAAGCCCTCAAGGACCCTCTCGACGTTACTTTAGGCTGACCTCCGACGGCAAACGGAAGTATGAAGACATGCTTGTGCATTGGAAATCATTCACTGAGTCGGTTTCACAAATGATTGCTAATTAACCAAAGGAAATTTCAATGATTACTATTGATTTACCCGTTACATTGCGGCAAATGATCGACGCCAGGTTGGACAGCATTGAGCGGGCGCTCTTGACCAAGGGAATGGGTCGCGGAGATCGACGCCAGGTTCTCTCAGCGATCGAAGATCAGATCTTGGAAATGCTTGGTCAATCCGCTGACGACGAACCGACACGTGATGATGTCCTATGCATATTGTCCAAGCTTGATCCACCTGAAGCCTATTTGGAACTCTCGGAAATCGAATTCACTGGCTACACGATGGTGAATACAGGAAATCGCCGCAGCGACGCCGGAGAAGGACTTTCCACTGAAAAAAGAAAAGCCTTCAATATTCTGGCCATCATTGCCTTTTCCCTGATGTGTTGTGCATTGATGGGAGCGTTTACATGGTGGATTCTAGGTTTTTATGGCCTGGCTGTTTTGGGCGTCGTGACCATCGGAGCTGGCATTTGCGGCTCTGTTGCTCTATACCAATTTGCTGTGGACCCAAATCGCCAACAGGGACTTTGGATGGCAATCATCGTTAGCTCATGTGCGCCGGTTATCGGATTTCTATCGTGGATTACGTTTTTTGTTATCAAGGGATAGTATGAATTGCAGCCACATTCGTCCGTTTCGAGAAATCCTGTTTGACTAAAACGCTAACGGATTTCAATTGCCTCGCGGCAAAAATTTGGTCGGTTTGTCTAATGCTACCAAGGGACCGACCGTTTGGGTTGCACTCGCTCGCAAGATGGGTGTGGAATCGTACCGGAGTTGCCGGGACCGGTTGTGATTGGTCTGGATATATTACGATCGCAAAGCTTTGATGCGTTCCTTCAAATCTCGCAATGTCGAAAGTACCTGCTCAAAGTTTGGCGCAGTGCTAAAAATCATTTCCTGCATCGCTTGATAGTCGTCCGCGATCGTTGACTCGATATACGGATGCCCTACCTATTGGGCTACTTCAATCGATGTCGTTTCTAGAACCCGTATGCGGAACAAGAATCGCTAACTGTTGATTGACAGAGCTCATCGCGACGCCGTAACCACATCGACGAAACGTTTGCTAAAACGCAGGAACGCAGTGATTCGAACACTGTCAATCGGCATTGGAGACCGAGTCCGCTCCCAGGCGAATATTCCTGTGTACAGACCTGATAGATAGCCGACAACACCATTGGTTCGACTAAAATATTCGATGCGAGATTCAAGGCTTCAAGTTTTAGGAGGTGCCTTACCCGTTTGGATAAACCGGCATAAGATCACGTTCAGGTTTCGATTTCAACTCGGTGGAAATACTCTTTGAACCTCACTTTTGAATTGTCAAAGGTGCCCCTTGATTCAACCAAGTTCGCGAGCTTCCATGAGCAATATCCAAGACTTCTTGAATGCGTCCACATTTGCAGTAGCCGGTGCCTCGCGAGACAGAAACAAATACGGAAATCGAGTGTTTCGGGCATTACTAGAGTCTGGTCGGGAGGTTGTTCCTCTCAATCCCACGGCTCGCGAGATCGAAGGTCGCCACACCTACGCTGTTCTCCAAGATCTGCCGAGCGTTCCTGAGGCACTGTCTATTGTCACGCCGCCCCAGGTCACTCGCCAAATTATCGCGGAAGCGATTGCTGCTGGTGTCAAACAGGTTTGGATGCAACCGGGAGCGGAAGATCCCGAAGGCAGCGCGGCAGCACGAGCTGCAGGGCTCAACGTTATCGACGACGGGAGCTGCATCCTCGTGTTGCTGGAATTGGAAAATCGCAGGAGATAATCAGCCGTTTATTATCGCGTTTTCGACAGCTTCGGGACTGTCAGCTTGGTTGTAGTGGTTGCGACAGTAACAGGACCAAAGAAGAATACGATTTTTTTAAGGGAACTTCCACTTCCGGCTACCGGTGGCCTATTTTCCCAGAGAGGAAAACTTCCCCTTTAAGGCGTTTTTCCATTGCAGCTTATCTCGGCAATGGTGTGTCGCCTTGGCCTCTTCTTTTCTGCCTACAGCCTCCTACTATGCTCAAACCCAAAATCTCAAGCAACCCGAATGTCATGACGGCTACTTCGACAGCCGCCGCTCGCCGGACGCTTCGTCGAGCAATCCACGCCATGATTCGAAAAAAACCATCCTGGAGTCTCGGCCTCCGAGCCCGAATTGTATTACCGTTGTTGGTCATTGGCCTGCTGTTGACTGTCGCCGGCGTGTTTTTGATCAATCGTGAAAGCGAGCGAGCGTCACGCGAACACCTGATTGCCCAGGCCGGTGTGATCGCCCGTTCCATCTGCCACATGGCAGAAACAACTACGGACGAAGGCTCGCTCCAACGCTTCGTCGCCGCAATGGCTGCCGATGCTCAAGTCAAGCTCGTCGTGGTGGCAGGCGGTGATCCGATGACCGTGGTGGCTTCCTCGCGGGCTGACTGGCTGGACACGCCGGCAGCGCATTTGCCCGATTCGGTGAACGCTTTTCGCGATCTACACCGCGCCGTGGAATCTCAAGAGGCATCGATCGAATTCCAACACGATAGCGAAAACACGGTCGACTTTACCGTTCCCTTGCGCACTTGCTTGCCAGCTTCAACGCCTCTCCGATGGACCAATGGAGCGGTCACGATTCATTTGGATGGACGTCCTTTGATTCAGCAACAGGCTCAAATTGCAAAAGGTGCAATTGCCACATTCGTCATGGCAGTGAGTTTAGCGGCCCTGGCTGTCTACGGTCTGTTGCTGTTCATTGTGCTTCGGCCGATGGAGCGAATTGCTAAAGTGGCTCACTTGGTGGCCGATGGAGAAAGAACAGCTCGCATTCGCAGCACTCGACGCGACGAATTGGGTAATCTTGGCGACGACGTGGATACGATGCTGGAAGAACTGATCCGGCGGGAATTGTTGGAAGCGAATGCCAAACAAGAATCGCTCTCAGCCCAAAAGAAATTGGAGACAGCGCTTGCTGAATTGTCATGCTGCAACTTTGCCATCGATCAACATGCCATTGTTGCGGTGACTGATTTGTCGGGAACGATCACGTACGTCAATGATAAATTTTGCCAAATCAGTCAATACACACGCGATGAGTTGATTGGTTGCGATCATCGTACAATCAATTCGGGCCACCACCCCAAGTCCTTTTGGGTGGAGATGTGGCGAACCGTTGTCTGCGGAAACGTTTGGCGCAACGAGGTCTGCAACCGAGCGAAGGATGGGACGATATTTTGGGTTGATACAACCGTCGTGCCTTACAAAGATAGCCAAGGCCAGATTACGAAGTTCGTCGCGATTCGCTCCGACATCACGGCTCGCAAGAAGGCCGAAGCCGAATTGCTCCAAAGCCGCGAAAGATTCGACTTGGCGGTCAACGGATCCAACGATGGTATTTGGGATTGGACCGTTTCGACGGACGAATTTTACTATTCGCCTCGATTCAAGGAACTACTTGGCTACACCGACGAAGAGTTCCCGAATCATCTTGATTCATTCAAGAGCCGTCTACATCCAGATGATGCTCCGTCAACTTGGGAAGCCATTCATCAGCACTTAGATTTCAGAATTCCCTACGATGTAAGTTACCGCCTACTAACGAAATCAGGTGAATGGCGTTGGTTTCGAGCCAAGGGGGCAGCAATTCGCGATGCCGACGGGTTAGCACGGCGAATGGCAGGTTCAATCTCCGACGTAACGGAGCTTAGGACGGCCGAACAACGGCTCGTCAAGGGCGCGCTCATCGACGGATTGACAGGATTACCGAATCGAACGCTTCTCTTGGAACGATTGAGAGTCTGTATGGAACAGGCAAAGGTATCGGCACCCAACTACGCCCTGCTTTTTCTTGATTTCGATCGCTTCAAATTGATCAACGATAGCCTTGGTCACGAGGCAGGCGATGACTTGCTCCAGCAAATTGCTACCCGTTTGCGAAAAAATGTGCGGTCAGAAGACTCGATAGGCTGTACCACTTTGGGCAACACGAGCGCGCGACTTGGCGGGGATGAGTTTGTCGTGCTACTTTCAGATCTCAAAACTCCGGACGATGCCGTGTCCGTTGGTGAACGGCTATTGACCGTACTTTCCGCGCCGTACCAACTGAATGGACACGAAGTGTATTCGACGGCGAGCATCGGCACGGTCTTCGGACATGTCGGCTACGATCGCGCCGAAGATGTGCTTCGTGACGCAGATACGGCCATGTACGAAGCCAAACGCGAGGGCAAAGCCTGCCAAGTAGTATTTGATGAGGCCATGCGTGAACGAGTGACGCGACGGCAGCAATTGGAAAGCGATATGCATCGAGCAATTGAGGCCGGTGAACTATCGCTGGACTATCAGCCCATTGTAGATGTTTCTTCTGGAGCCGTTCATTCCTTGGAAGCTCTCTGCCGCTGGAAACATTCGAATCTAGGTTTTATCAGCCCCGCAGAATTTATTCCAATCGCCGAGGAATCGGGTCTTATTTCTGGCCTTGGAACCTGGGTGCTTCGTACCGCCTGTCGACAGCTTGCCATTTGGCAAGATGAACTCGGGCCGTTTGCGCCGACCAAGTTGGCCGTCAATCTCTCGCGTAAACAGTTGGGCCAACCGGGGTTCACCGAAGTGATCCGTGAGATTTTCCGCGAATCAACCGTCAAGCCATCTTCGATTGAATTGGAGGTGACGGAAGACGCTTTAGGTGGAGACCTGCCAACCGCCACGCGGATTCTTCAGTCGCTCAAAGATGTGGGCGTGAAACTGGCAATTGACGACTTCGGCGTGGGCAGCTCGTCGTTTGCCTCACTTCATCGGTTTCCTATCGACACGTTGAAAATCGACCGAACCCTGCTAACCGATTTTCCAAAATCAAAAGAAAGTGCCGCAATGGTCCAAGGACTCGTTGCGATCACCGATAGCCTCGATATCATGCTCGTGGCAGAAGGCGTTGAGCAACATGAGCAATGGCTTGCTCTACAAGGTCTCGGATGCAAACTGGCTCAGGGCTATTTCTTCGCCCGACCGATGCCCGCCGGCAAGGTCCCCGATTTCTTGCTAGATCATGCGCAGCCCAAATCGTCAACGGTGCATTTCGATCAATTGAATCAGGCTATCGTCTTTGATGTGCCAGATCAGGCCATTGTTCAAAAGTAACCGCTTCTTGGAGCCACTCCCCCCCGAGCGCATTGGAACCTGAAACGGCTGCATGAATTATAGCGGTCGCCAATAAGGCACCAGGGGCAAAACCAGCAAACAGTATGGTTTTGATCCGAAGGCGATGGCTTTTTTTATTGCGGCTCTACAGCTTTTCTAAGGCATCGTTGGCTCGCGTACGCGGAAATCAAGTGCGCCACACTCTTTGCACGGCCGTGTTGACCGAATCGCGGCAAGTTAAGTTTCCATTTCAAAGCCGCCTGATCCTCGGCTCCGGCTCTCCGATTTGTTCGGCACCGTTTTTGCCATGGCAAGTCACGGACGTTGCCCGAATGCGAGTGAAAGGACTCCTCCTGCCAGTGCTGCCAGGAGTGCCATCCCAAATCCAATGAGTATGGCAAACGACCATGACCATGCATGGCCTTTTCGCTGTTGCGCCTTTACTGCTATTGCAAGAAGAACGATGAATCCTCCAAGGGTTCCGTAAAGGGCAATTTCGGTGAATGCTTTAGGGAAATCTTTCAGCATGGATGCAATTAACACAAAAACTGGCAATGCCGCGGGCCGGTAGATCATCGTCGCAATCCCTTTGGTCTGCTTTGACCTTTCGTGCTGGATTACCCAGTTCGCACTGGCAAACATTGGCAGTGCGGCCGCACCTGCTGCGACGATCCCAAGTGCATAGGCAAACCAATGCCCAACAATTGGTTCGCTCCCTTGGCGGACGGAGCTGACTAACGGTTCGACTGCGCCAACAACCAATACGATAGCTAGGTACCACAGCCATTGACCTGGAGAAGGCTTGAAAGGTGATTGATGACCGTCCGGTTTAAATTCGCTACTTGCCACAAACGTGTCCTCTTGGTTTGCCGAACGGTTGCATCAACCGAATGCGAGCGGGTGATTCAACGCAAGTCAAAAAATCGCCCGATCGAGCACTTCCGTCCGACGCTTTGTTCGGGTTTCTTCTCGTACTCGTCCTCAGCATCACGGTATTCGTAATCGCACTCGATTGCTCCCTCCGCTACCGCAGGTCAGCCAATGCGGCTTCCACGGCGGCGAGTTGCTCGCGACTTTGGCCCAGTTGCTCACGAAATTTTTCGACGACGTCCGCTGGGGCCTTGGCGACGAAGGCTTGATTGTTGAGTTTACCTTCCGTGCCCGCAATCAATCCAGCCAACCGCACGCGTTCTTTCTCCAGCCGCTGGCTTTCTGCCTCTTTGTCGATGAGACCAGTGAGATCCACGCACAATTCCATCTCCGGCAATGCGATCGTTGCTGACGGCTTGGGATTTATTACGTTAGGACCTGCGGCAATCAGTTTCGCCGCAGCCATGGACTCCAGATAAATACTCGTCTGCTCGAGCAATCGTGCAGTGTGCGGCTGGCAGCGAACGACAAACTGGATTTCGCGGCGTGGTGCGATATTTTGTTTGGCCCGGATTTCACGCAGGGCTCCTAAAGCACCCTGAAACAGGGCAAACTGCGATTCGATTTCGGGGCGTTGACATTGTTGATCAGCCAGCGGCCAGTCCGCAACAATCAACCACTCGCTGGACGAATCCGGTTGGGGCAGGCCACGCATCGGAGCAATGCCGCGCAGCAATTGCCAGATTTCTTCCGTAACAAACGGCATGATCGGGTGCAACAGTCGCAACAATTGATCGAGAACGTGGGCCAACATTCTTTGTGCCTGAACCTTGGTCGACTCGTCGGAGAGCCGTTCCTTCAGCATTTCAACATAAAAGCTGCAAAAGTCCTGCCAACTAAAATCGTACAAGAGCCGGGCGACTTCGGCGAAAGCGAATTCGTCGAGCCGCCGAGTGACTTCAGCAGTGACGGTTGACAAGCGGCTGAGGATCCAACGGTCTTCGATCGTCAGTTGGTCGAGGTCGATGGGCCCTGGCGCGTAACCTTCAAGGCGGATCATCGCAAAGCGGGCGGCATTCCACAGTTTGTTGGAAAAATTGCGTGCCACCTCAAACCGCTCGGACAAAACGGGACCGCGCGGCAACGCTTGGTCCTCTGCTGACGACGCCCATTGCGTGCTGAAGGGTTTCTTGCAGGCAGGACATTCGACGCGCGGCAAAATTCGGTTCTTTTTGGTTTGCTCGATCGAGGCCGCACAGTTTGGGCATTCGAATTGAACTGGCATGCGGACATCTTGGGTTTCCGTTGTCAGGTGCACCATCGAGAACCGCAGGGCGTCGGCCCCAAACTTGTCGATCACGTCGAGGGGGTCGATGCCGTTGCCTTTCGATTTCGACATTGTTTCACCGAAGCCATCGAGAATCTTGGGGTGGATGAAGACTTGATCGAAAGGAATTTGACCAACGTTGTTGAGGCCCATCAACACCATCCGGGCAACCCACAGCGTAATGATGTCCCTGCTCGTCACCAACGTATTGGTTGGGTAAAAGTAGCTCAACTCGGCAGTTTTCTCTGGCCATCCCAGCGTGCTGTGCGGCCATAACGCCGAACTGAACCATGTGTCAAGCACGTCGGGCTGACGTGCAAAGCCGAGGGATTCGATTGCCGTGGCAAACGAATCCGCTTCATCGCGAATGGCGACATGGAGATGTCCATAAGGCAGGTTTAATCGCGATCGCTTTTCGGAGTCGGTCTCGTCATGCAGTTCCAATTGAACAGCAATTTTTGTTTCGTCAAAATCGGCGAGACTGCGGACGTTGGCCAACAATTCTTCGGCTTCGACGTCGGTCAACGCGGCCAGCGACCAAACCGGAATTTGGTGGCCCCACCAAAGTTGCCGGGAAACTGGCCAGTCGCGTTTTTCACCCAACCAATCAAGGTAACTTCTTTCGTATCGCTTGGGCAATATTGAAACGCGGCCGTCGGACACGGCATTCATCGCCGATTGCGCGAGCGACTCCATTTTTACAAACCATTGGTCGGCCAGGTAAGGCTCGATCGGGGTCTTGCTGCGGTCCGAGACCGGCAACTCGATTTCTTTGTCTTCGACACGATCGAGGAGCCCTTGGGCTTCCAAATCGGCGACGACCTTTTGCCGGGCTTGCTTCAGGGCCAGGCCTGCGTAGGGACCGGCCTCAGCGTTCAAGGTTCCGTCTGGATTCAAGATATTGATCAATGGCAAATTGCATCGTTTGCCAACTTCATAGTCGTTGGGGTCGTGGGCCGGTGTGATTTTTACGCAGCCCGATCCGAGCTCGGGCTTGGGCCAAATGTCGGCGATCAGGGGAATTTCGCGATTGAGCAGAGGCAGAAGCAAGCGCCGTCCGTTGCGGGCCATCAATGCCAACAGTTGCAGTGACTCCAGATGCGTGGAGCGGCGTTGTCGGGTCGCTTCGAGGGAAGCCTCCAGGGCCGGTCGTTCGCTCGCCGAGGCTTTGGCGAGTCGTTCTTGCAATTCCAGTTCGACCTTGTGGAGTGCAGCCGCGGGGTCCGGATGAACGGCGACGGCAGTATCTCCCAACATGGTCTCGGGACGCGTGGTGGCAACAATGACGAACTCCGGCTCGCCCGGTTGGGGATCAATCACCGGGTACTTGAGATGCCAGAACTGGCCCTTGACGGTTTCCGTGTTGACTTCGTCGTCGCTAACGGCCGTTTGTAGAAACGAGTCCCAGTTGACAAGCCGCTTCCCGCGGTAGATCAGGTTCTTTTGAAACAAGTCGAAGAACGTGTAGCGAACGGCTCGTGCGCATTGTTCGTCAAGCGTAAAACGGGTTCGTTCCCAATCGCAACTTGCACCGAGACGCTGGAGCTGGCCCAGGATTCGTTTTTCGTATTCGTCTTTCCACGACCAGATGCGGCGCACCAATTCCTCGCGGCCGAGATCATGGCGGGTTTTGTTTTCATTATCCTTAAGGCGTTTTTCGACAACGGCTTGTGTTGCGATTCCCGCGTGATCGGTCCCCGGCATCCAGAGGGCGTTGTAGCCCTGCATGCGTTTGAACCGGATCAGGACATCTTGCAAGGTATTGTTCAGGGCGTGGCCAAGGTGCAGGGCACCGGTAACATTGGGTGGCGGAATGACGATGGTGTACGGTTTCCGCTGAGGATCGGGGACGGCATGAAAGTAGCCTCTTTCACGCCATTGTTGGTAAATTCTCGCTTGAGCGGTTTCAAAATCGAAGCGATTGGGAATTTCTGCGATCGTTGACATAGTTATTGAATCTTAAAGAAAGGTTTCACCGTTGAAACAAAGACACGCGGCAAGCGTTTGAGTTCGACCGGCAATCGACTGACCCTCAACTATAAGCGATTTAAGCCCTTTGCCCAACCGCAACGCGAGGGTGCGGCTGCCCGATCCATAGTTGAAAGTTGAGGCACCTTACACCAAGATAGTGACGTCGTTTTGTGGAATCGCAGGTCGTCAGGAAGGCTATCGAGCAGGTGCATTTCGAAAACGGCGCGACGTCGGTTCATTCCACTCCCTGAGCTGCGAGCAAGAGAATGCCAAAATGGTGCCCTTCGAAAGTCGTCGAAAAACAGCCGTGGGCCGAAGGCCTGTTCACGTTGAAAATTGAGGCGGCCGGCGTGCAACCGTTTGAGGCCGGTCAGTTTCTTCACTTGGCTGTACAGGACGGCGAAGACATTATCAATCGCCCCTATTCCGTGGCCAGTCCGCACGGGGACACGATCGAGTTCTTCATCGTCAAGGTCAACGATGGGAAACTGACGCCGATTCTCGATCGATTGAGAGTTGGCGATGCAATTATGGTCAGCGAGCGAGCCGCCGGAAGTTTCACCCTCAAGAAAGCTCCGCAATCGAAAGACCTTTGGTTGATCGGCACCGGCACTGGGCTGGCACCGTTTATCGCGATGCTACGTGATCATCAGGTTTGGGAACGCTACGAACGAATCTTCGTGGTGCACGGCACTCGACATGCGACCGATTTGGGGTACCGCGAGGAGTTATGCCAATTGCAACAAGAACGGCCGAGTCGATTCCGCTACCTGCCTGCAGTCACCCGCGAGCAGAAAGATGGCCTCCTCCACGGACGCTTGACCACACTTTTGGCAGATGGAAGACTAGAGCAGGCGGCTGGGATAAAAATTGATGCGGCATCCTCGACCGTTATGATTTGCGGGAATCCAGACATGCTGGACGAGATGGAAAACGACCTCGTTAACCGCGGGCTTAAACGCCACAAAACAAAAGAGCCGGGTCACATTGTGGTCGAGCGCTATTGGTAAAATCGTTGCCGGCGGGCACCGCATGAATTCGAATTAGGTAAACTTGTTCTGTTTTCATTCACTTTTTTTGATAAAGATGGCAATGACTTCAACGAAACTCGGTGCGGCTCGAAAATTGGTCTTGTTTCTTTCGTTAATACTGATTGCTCTGACGGGTTCAACGGGCCTTGCTCAATCGGATATTCGGTTGGATCAACTGCCGGGATTTGCCGGTTACCAACAGGCAATAAAGAACCGCCAACGCCCACAGCGATTGGGTAATGTGGTTTGGACAAACGACGGCAAGGCGGTCAATTTCAAAGTTGGTGACAAGGAAATGGTCCTTGACCTAACCAGTTTTCAATTCGGTGCGCCACAGCCGAAAAATGATGCTGCGACAGACGCCACGAAACCAGCGCCAACGCCCCCCAGCCAACCGACCAAGAAGCCGGTTGCACGTGCCGAACAGCGCACGATTGAACCGTCGCCGGATGGAAAATGGAACGCCGTTTTCCGCAACAACAATGTCGTTCTTGAACCGGTTCCCGAGGGAACTGGCGAAAAAATCCAAGTCACCACGACGGGTACTGATCGTTTGCGTTACGGAACCGGTTGTTGGGTCTACGGCGAAGAATTGGATCAGAACGAAGCGATGTGGTGGTCGCCGGATTCGAAAAAATTAGTGTTCTATGAAGTCGACGAGCAAGGGTTGAAGGACTACCACCTGACAATCGATAACTACTCGCTCTATACAAATCTTCACACGACTCGTTATCCAAAGGCGGGCGAAGACAACCCGCAAGTCAATCTGATGGTTTACGACATGGAGACCAAGGAAACGAAACGCCTGGAGATCGCTGGCGAGCCCCGCCAATACTTGTTTAATATCAAATTCGCGCCCGGCGGCAAAGAACTGCTTGTGAATCGAACGAATCGTCACCAAGACGTCCTCGACGTTCTGGCAATCGACTTGGCGACCGGCAAAAATCGCATCGTCATTGGAGAGAAGCAGAAGACTTGGCAAACCAACTCGCCGAAAATGAACTTTTTACAAGACGGGCAACGTTTTGTTTGGGAAACCGAAGCAAATGGTTGGAAGAATTTCCAATTGCGACACATCGATGGGCGATTGCTAAATCCGCTGACCAAAGCCGATGGATTTCCTTGCGAGACCATTGTCAAGATCGATGAGTCGAATGGTTGGTTCTATTACACCGCTTACAGCGACAAGATCCCGTACAACGAACAATTACATCGCGTGAAACTTGATGGTACGGAAGACGCGCGGATCACGACATCGCCGCTGCATCATTCGAATTTTGAAATTGACCCCCGGGGCCGTTTTGTGATCGCGACCCGGCAGCAAGTCGACGTGGCGCCAACATCGGTCATGTATTCCGTCGCCGGAAAAGAAGTGGCGGTGTTCCCCGCCAGCACAGACAAAGAAACAAAAATCAACTCGGAGCTGTTTTCCTTTACGGCTTCGGACGGCAAGACGACCTTGTATGGAACCTTGCAAAAGCCAGCCGATTTCGATCCGCAGAAAAAATATCCATTGCTTATCGATGTTTATGGTGGTCCGAATTCTCGCGGCCTTTCCAACAACTTCTCGCCGGGCCATCCCCTGTGCGAACTGGGTTTTCTGGTGGCGAAAGTCGCCAACCGCGGTACGGTGGGACGTGGGAAGGAATTTGAAAGTGCAACCTATTTGCAACTTGGACTGCTCGATCTGGACGACCAAGCGGGCGGGGTCAAATTCTTGAGCCAACGTCCCTATGTGGATTCGACTCGCGTTGGCATTTATGGTCATTCGTACGGCGGTTACATGTCGGCCTTGGCAATGCTCCGCTATCCGGACGTGTTCCATGTGGCGGTGGCCGGAGCGCCGGTGACGGACTGGAAAAACTATGATTCGATTTATGCCGAAAGGTACATGCGCACGCCGAAGGAAAACCCAGAGGGTTACAAAGTTGGATCTTGCCTGGAATACGTGAAGAATCTTTCGGGGAAGTTGTTAATCGTCCATGGTTTGATCGACGACAATGTGCACCCGTCGAATACCTGGATGTTGGTCAAGGCCTTACACGATGCCGATAAACGGTTTGACCTGATGGTCTATCCGGAATTCAAGCACGGCATCCGCAGCACCTATGAAGCACTGAAAATCGAATACCTCTACCGCCATCTCATTGCCAATCACACCGGCAGTTGAGCCACCTAGATGACGAAGGCTGCTTTGAGGCATCCGTTCCGGCGATTCGCGAAAATATCATAGGCTTCGCGGCATTCGTTGAGCGAAAAGCGGTGGGTAATGAATGAATCGATCGCTTGGCCTTCCCTAGCGAATTCGCCGCTGGCCACTCGATTGGTTAGCAACTCCATGTAATACCTTGCCGGACAGCGGCCGGTTTTGTAGGTGAGATTTTTATCATAGGCGGCGACCGGGGAAAACGCAAAGGTCTCCGTGCAATGGCAGCCGATCACCGACATGTTTCCTCCAGGACGAATCAGTCGATAGGCCAACGCTTGAGCTTCCGGAAGGCCGACCAATTCCATTACCGCATCAGCGCCGCGACCGTCGCTGAATTCACTGACGCGGGACCATGCGGACTCGGGCGTTGATGAGATCGCACCAAGTCGTTCGGCTTGTTGTCGACGTTCCTCGACCTGATCGATGGCAACAATGTTCTTCGCGCCCATTGATTTCGCGGCGATAATCGCTAACAGGCCAACCGTTCCGCAGCCAATAACAGCATACGTTCCCGCTGACGACACGCCAGCCATTTGCGCGCAGAAGTACCCCGTGCTGAAGTTATCGCCCAGCAAGAGTGCGGATTCTGGCGTTAGCCCGTTCGGAACCAACTTGAGAGTTCCGTCGGCCAGCGGCACGCGAACAAATTCGGCTTGGCCGCCATGCAGCCCCTGTTGTTTGCTCCGCCAACCAAACAATTGGTTTTTCTCGCAACGACTGGGTAATGCCGAACGACAATAGAAACACTCCCCGCAGGAAGTGGAAAACGGCGAGAATACTCGTTGACCCAATCGGACTTGTTTGACCTGTTCGCCAATGGCAACGACTTCTCCGACAAATTCATGGCCCATTACAGTGCCTGGATCGAGGCCCTGCTCCCGACCAAAATACGGATGCAGATCCGAACCGCACAGTCCAGCCAATTCGACACGAACGATTGCATCGGTCGCCGTTTCCAATTGCGGTTCCGCAATCTCTCGACAAGACACATTGCCGATCGAATCAAAACAAATGGCTTTCATTTTTTCGAAAGTGATTGAAGGAAGGAATGTCGAACGAGAACGAGTATCGAGTGACCACCGATGCCACATTTCCGCGGCCGACTGCCACACGCGTGCGGGCTCAGCAGTTGTCTTTTTAAGTTATAATGTGCCGTTTGACCACTACGTCGCCGCCATCAATTTTCACGGGTCATCATGACAAGGGCTTTGGTAACGGGAGCTAACGGCTTCCTTGGATCCTGTTTGGTTCGCTATCTTCTTGATCGCGGCTACCAGGTGCGCGCCCTTGTCCGTAGCCAAAGCTCTGCGGCGGGCTCAACTGAAGTCGAAATGGTTCATGGCGACCTGCGCCAGATCGAGTCCGTGGAGGCTGCCTGTCGCGAGATGGACGTAGTTTTTCATGTTGCCGCGGTTTCGGGAATTTGGGGTTCGTGGAAACACTTCCATTCCAACAACACGGTGGCGACGATGAACGTCGTTGAAGCCTGTTTGAATGCCAAAGTTCCAAAACTCGTGTACACCAGCAGCCCAAGCGTGACCTTCAATGGTGAACACCAAATTAATATTGACGAGTCCGCTCCTTATGCCAAAAAATGGCTTTGCCACTATCCGCATAGCAAGGCCCTGGCAGAACGGTTTGTGCTCGATGCCAACGATAACGCGCGTCTGCTGACCTGTGCGTTGCGTCCGCATTTGATTTGGGGACCAGGAGATCATCACCTCATTCCCCGATTGATTGCGCGGGCCAAGGCAGGAAAGCTGATGCGGGTTGGCGACGGCACCAACCAAATCGATAACATTTTTATTGACAACGCGGCAATCGCCCACATTCAAGCCGCCGAAGCCCTGCGAGTTGGTTCGCCTGTTTGCGGGAGTGCTTACTTCATCTCTCAAGGGGACCCGGTCAATTGCTGGGAGTGGATCAATGACCTATTGAAGATGGCTGGGCTGGGCAGGATCAAGCGATCGATTGGTTATTCTTGGGCCTATCACTTAGGGCACATGCTGGAACTTTATCACGAAATGTTTGACATCCAGAACGAACCTCGAATGACGCGATTCTTGGCCGCACAACTTGCCAAGTCGCACTACTTTGACACAACGCGCGCCCGACGAGATTTTGGGTTCGAATGTCCCATTTCGTTTGACGAGGGTATGAAACGATTGGAGGCGACAATTGGACGCGGAGAATGACGTGAAACAACCGCGAAGAAGTCGTTGAAAACTGAAATCCGGTAATTTGCGTACAGTAACCGTGAAAACAAAGATGAATGAAAACGCGTCGTTCGCGTAACGGTTGATTTTTTGGGCTTATTTGCAAAAATCATCACAGCTAAAACAAACTAATTGGAGAGGGCAATTTCGTGAAGAATGTCTTTTTGCTCTGTATCGTATCGGCTTTTCTCGGCGGAATTGGGGCTTTGACGGCATGGAATTTCGCGCAAAGCGGGAAATTGGTTGCCGCCCACGAACAGGCCTTGGCCGACGCCGCAGTGCTCAGTGCAAATCCGCCCAGCGTTCAACAAGCCGCGGATCCGATTTCGCCCGAAGAAATGATTAATGTCAAAGTTTACGAAGCATGCAATCGCAGCGTCGTCAACATCAACACCCGAATCGTTCGCACGGACAGTGTCTTCAATATGGCGGTCCCTGCAGAGGGTTCAGGATCGGGTTGGGTTCTCGATGCGCAAGGGCGAATCGTAACCAATTTTCATGTCATCGAAGATGCGGAAAATATCGAGGTTACCCTCTTCGACGGTAGTTCCTACCCCGCGAAACTCGTGGGGACTGACCCGGCAACCGATGTCGCAGTGATCCAAATTGAGGCACCCCAGGCTTCGCTCATCCCACTGCAGTTCGGTGACTCTACTGAATTAAGAGTTGGCCAGAAGGTACTCGCAATCGGAAACCCCTTTGGTTTAGAGCGCACATTGACGGTCGGAATTGTCTCAAGTCTTAATCGCTCACTCGATTCGCGAAACAACCGTGTGATGAAAAACATCATTCAACTGGATGCCGCGTTGAATCAAGGAAATTCCGGCGGACCCTTGATGAATAGCAGCGGCAAATTGATTGGAATGAATACTGCGATCGCTTCCAAGACCGGCGAAAACACTGGTGTGGGTTTTGCTGTACCGGTCAATACGATTCTTCGCGTCGTGCCTGAATTGATAAAATTTGGCAAAGTCATTCGCGCAACAACTGGGATCGAAGCCTACTTGCCGACCAACCGTGGACTGGCAATCGGCTATGTCATTCCGGAAAGCCCCGCTGACAATGCTGGCCTCCGTGGTTTGATCGTGCGCAACGTCAAGCGCTTCGGTAACCTGATCCAAACGCAAACGGTTCGCCAAGAGCCCGATATCTTGGTCACCATCGACGGACAGCGCATCGAATCGACTGATGATGTGATGCGAATCATCGATTCGAAGAAACCTGGAGACCGAGTCAGCCTTTCAGTATTGCGAAAAGGCAAAGCAGTAACGGTGGACATTGTATTAGGTGCCGAATAGCGGCGGCTGCTGAATGTTCCATTCGCAAACAAGGTAATTTCCTACTCCGCAGTCCTGCTCCTCAGTCATTTGCGACGCAACATCACGGTCAAATTCCCGCAGTATTCAAGCGTTTTCGGCATGTACAACCGGCTTGGACATTATCACGGGTTGCGGAAAAACAACAAAAAATTTACACTCATACGCTTTCCCAGTCGCCATCCGCGACGTCCGAACAACTATTTTTCAATACGAGTATTGCATGTCCGAAAGAGCTCGCGAGTTGCGTCGCCGCCGTAAACGTTCACAGAAGATGCAAGTTTTCCGCCGCCGTCTCGAAAAAGCGACCGCGTCTGAAAAAGAAGTAATTGCCAAAAAAGTCCGCAAGATGACCACCGGCGCTATTGATGCCTTGAAGTCCCTGGGCCTGACGAAGAAGTAAGTCGCCTCCGACGAACGATCCTTTGTCGTTTCGGAATCGCAGTAGACTGGATCGCTTGCAAGAGATTCCGAATTGAAAAACATCACAGCCGACTTAAGCCATAGGTCGGCTTTTCTATGCGCACTTCCGCCAGTAGCGTCGAAACAGCCAGTGTCACGTGTCGACGAAAGATACTTAGCCAAAGATACTTAGCCAAAGTTACTTGGCTAAAGTCACGTGGCTCCTCCCTCGACTATCTTGGTTTGAGTGACGGACCCGTCTGGGCTCGTTTGATCATCGTGACCTGACGACCTTCGTCCGCAAACTCTACATCGTCCATAAAATTGCGGATCAAGACCAATCCACGACCGTGTCCCTCCCGCATTGATTCGGCCGAGCCGACTTCGGGCATTGTCGAATAATCGAAGCCAGGCCCTTGATCTTTCACCACAATGGTCACTTGTTCCGCAGTAATGGAGATCCGCAAATAAACATGACGTTCGCGAAATGGTCCTTCGGAAATTCGTTCGGCAACGGTTCGGGACGTGCAGACGGGAACCAACTCGCGACTCAATTCCAAATTCCCCCGCACCATTGCATTTGACAACGCATGTTCCAAGGAAATTCCTAATCGAATGCGGGTGGGGTGATCGTATCCTCGTCGTGCCGACAGCATCTGCTGAATCAAATCCAGTACCGGTGGAATCAACGACGGATCATTCTCCAGCCGAAATTCAAACTCCGTCTTGAGTGCACAGCTCAATAATCGTTTGTGACGTGACTCCGTTTCCGACATCGCCAAGACGTGCTGGACAGTTTCTACCAAACTGTTTGCCAATTCTGATTTGGGTACAAAACTCGCTGCGCCATTCGCCAACGCTTGCGCCGCAATATTTTCCGAGCCATGGGCCGTCATCAGGACGACCGGCAAATCCGGAAAGCGTTCGACAATTCGATTGACCAACTCTAGACCGTCCACTTCAGGCATTTGCAAATCGGTCAAAACGAGATCGGGAAGAAAATTGGTGATCTTGAGCATCGCATCAAGACCGTTTTCGGCATAGCAAACATCCAGATCAGGTGTTTGCTCCAGCAACCCGCCGGCCAAACGTCGATCAACCGCCGTATCGTCGACAATCAAAATCGTTGCCATGAGAAACCTTGTTAGAATGGGTTGCCGTCAATTCAGTCCGACTACTTCTACCGACACCATACGTGACTCTGCGACTCAACTCGCTGCAGTCGTTTTAAACTTCTCCAATTCCAAAGTCAAATCGTGAATCGCAATTTGCAGTTCCGCCACGAGTTGCTGAAGTTTTCCAGGCGAGGAAACCGCGTTAGATTCTTCCAACTGAATCGCCAAATCAGCCGCGTGGCGTGCGCCAAGATAATTTAGGGCGCCTTTTAAACCATGAGCAGATCGCTTCAAGACCTTCAAGTCATGGTTCGTCACGGCCTTTTGAATGTCAAGCAGCATTCTCGGATGCTCGTCCAGAAACACATTAATCAGGTCCAGAAGCAATCGACGATCGCCGCCGACAGTTTCGAATGCTTGACGCCAATCGACAATTCTCGGCAAAACACTCGTTGCAGTTTTTGTTTGCAGGCCAGAGCGATGACCGGTTAACCGCTCCATCACATCAATCAACAAATTTCGGCGTAGCGGTTTGGAAAGGTATTCGTCCATCCCAGCCTCGAGGCACCGTTCCCGAAACCCCTGAATCGTGTGCGCTGACAACGCAATGATCGGTACCAGAGCATTTGACGAATCCTGTTGGCGTATTCGCCTTGTCGCTTCCAGGCCATCCAGCTTCGGCATCTCGACATCCATCAAGATAAGGTCGAACTTCTGGCGGGATGCCATCTCTACCGCCTGTCGTCCATCATCCACGGTCGTAATCTGATGCCCGAACGCCGCCAGAATCGCACAGGCCAATCGTTGGTTAATTGTGTTGTCCTCCGCCAGCAGAATTCGAAGCGGCTTATTCGACGCCGCCCGCTTATGTGTCGTTGTGGGATCCTCCTCGAACAACTGCAATTTGAAGACGGTCGCCAACCGCTGTAACAAGTCACTCGGTTTCGCGGGTCTAATGATCTTCTCGACTCCTACTTCATCCAGTGTGGTGGTCCGAGGCTGCCCTGCACTCAAAATGAAAATGGGCTTGTCCCCCAGAATCCCTCGGCTGCGAATTCGTCGGGCAATGCTGATCGCCAAATCGGAATCGAATCCTAGATCGACAATTGCAAAATCTGTTGGCGATTTCTTGGCATCCAACAGAGCCAATACTTCGTCGCGACTGGCACACAAATCCACTTGGCAATTCCAAGTCTGCAGCAACTTTGCGAGCGACTCACGGGCTGTTTTGTTCGTGGCAAAAATTAGCCCGCGACGACGATTGAAGTCAGGAGTTAAATCGATTCCCAACTCATTTGGTGCCTTGGGCAATTTCAATTCAAAATGGAATCGGCTGCCCCTGCCGACCTCGCTTTCAACATGGATTTTGGAGTTCATCATCTCCGTGATCTTTGCGGAAATCGCCAGACCTAATCCCGTTCCACCAAATTCGCGAGTCGTGGATTTGTCGGCCTGTTCGAATTTCTCGAAGATCAACGACCATTTGTCCTGCGGGATTCCCTGTCCAGTGTCGCTTACTTCGACCGACAATTTCACCTCATCAACAGTTGATTCAAGCAAGCGAATCCGGAAGACGACTTCCCCTTGTTGAGTAAACTTGATCGCATTGCTGACCAGATTAACAACTACTTGCCGCAAACGTGGGCCGTCGCCCAATACGCGAAAAGACCAGGGCAAGTCAAAGTCGGCAATCAGCTCAACGTTTTTTGCCTGTGCGCGGACGGCCATTGAACGGATTGCATCCGCAAGCAAATCCACGATATCAAATGCTTGAACCTCAAGCTCCAGTTTGCCGGCCTCGATCTTGCTGAAATCGAGGAGATCGTTGATAAGATCCAACAGCGTTTCGCCCGATTGCAAAATGATTTCCAAGTACTCCCGGTGTTCGCGATCGGAAGTCGACTCCAGCAGCAATTCCGTCATGCCGATTACGCCATTCAGCGGCGTTCGAATTTCATGACTAACGCTAGCCAAGAACTCACTCTTCGCATGACTCGCAGACTCCGCCAGTTCCTTGGCGCGCTCCAGCCTTTTCTGTGAATTGATCCGCTCCGAGACGTCCCAGAAAACCCCTTGGATGCCGATGCGGTTTCCTCGCGCATCCTTCACGGGGACTTTGACGACCTCGACATACGTTGTCGAGCCATCATCAGCCGGATGTTCCTCAATCTTGTGCATCGGCTGGCCGGAGATAATGACCTGCCGATCGTCTTCTTTATACTTGGCAGCCAATTCTGGACCAAATAAGTCGTCATCAGTCTTGCCAATTAACTCATCGAGTGTCTTGCCAAGACTCTGGCAATAGGTTTCGTTGCAAAAGACGAGTCGACCTTGCCGATTTTTACGGAAGACGCGAAGCGGAATGCTTTGGACTAGCGATTCGTAAATCGCCCGCGCTTCGTCCAACTGCTGTTCCGTGCGAACTCGATGGGTGATGTCGCGGGCCAAGACGCCTATGTGATCTGGGGTGCCGCCGGAGCCTTGGCAGAGCCGGAAACGGGCCTCCAGCCAACACTCCGTCCCGATCGATGTCAGGACACGAAACTCAGCTTGGAACTCCGGGTGCGATTGAATCCGCGAAAGTTGTTCTAAAATTGCTGGTTTGTCATCGGGATGAATAACACCCAGCCATAAGAAATCGCGCCGGTCGAGCTGTGTCGCCATTCCACCAAAAACCAAGTCCGCCGCCTGGTTCATGTACAGCATTCGTTTGCCGTCAATGCTCAGTACCCACACAATTTCGCTGACAAAATCGAGCAGTTGATGAAACAAATCATTGGGTTGAATTGAGTCACGGTCGTCCATATTGTTCGCACCGAGTTCTCGATTGAATGGCCACCTTTTTTCTTGATGCGGAAAAGTCGTTCAGCCCATCGCGTCAGCCGCTACAAAACAAGGCCGCTCAACGTTATGAACGTCGAGCAATTCACGACTTCGCGTGGCGAGTAATTCTAGGCCCGCACCAACCGACAGTCTCGGGCCAGCCACCTCGAGCGTCCAGAATTCCAGTGCGCTCGAGGCCAAGGCCGGCCGGATACTAACAAACACCGAATTTATTTAAGGGTCGCCAAAGCAGCCGCGTAGTTCGGTTCGTCGGCGATTTCAGGGACCAGTTCTTGGTGAACGATTTTTCCATCGCCATTAATCACGAATACCGCGCGAGCGTACAGGCCCTTCAGCGGGCTTTCGGTCAAGACCACGCCATACTTTTGGCCGAATTCCTCGCAGCGGAAACCGGACAGGGATTTTACATTCTCGATTCCTTCCGCCGCGCAAAATCGTTTTTGGGCGAACGGCAAATCACGGCTTACATTCAGCACAACAGTGTTGGCCAGCCCAGCAGCTTGCGCGTTAAATTTTCTCACCGATGTGGCACAAGTCGGCGTATCGACACTCGGGAAGACACTTAGAACGACGTTTTTCCCTTTGAAATCCGATAGTCCACATTCCGCCAAGTCGGTTCCCACCAAGCGAAAATCGGGGGCGCTGCTGCCTACAGTCGGCAAGTTTCCACAAGTATTGACTGGATTACCTTTTAGTTTTGTTACTGCCATTTTTCTGAACCTTTTCGATTTGATTAAAACAAGGAATTTTACGCTACTTGAGGTCGATTGTTTTGCCATCCGGGAGCACCGCAGATGCCTTTTCGACAACAAAATTTGCCGTCCCGCTTTCGACTCGGACATCTGCGATCAGTGTCGCAGAACCATTAGGACCGCTCATGGGAATTTCATAATGAATCTTTTGGTTTTGCTGTTCAACATTCTTCGGAAAACCAAAGGTAATTGGCGAGCCGACGGCGGTTTGAACTTCAGGGGAGCTCTCGGCCATGCTTTTGGCCATCTTGACTCCATCATTGTTGATCCCCAAGTTGTAAGCCCAATAGAAAAATCCAGCACCAACGCCGCCGCAAATCAGCAACAGCCCGCCGCAGCCGAGGCAACCGAACAACAGCCAACGATTGGACTTCTTAGGAGGAGATTGTGCGTTGGGGTCAAATGGTGCATAAGTACTCATTGCAGGTCCTTAGGAGTTGGCAAAGTTAGATGGGAATCGGGAACCGTCGTGTGCTTGGCCCCGACATTGGGGCGAGAGCGGACTTCCATTGTTGCTGAAAAATAGCTTCTGAGGTAGGCGGTGGCTGTCGCTGGAGGCGGCCTTGCTCAATTTGCGTTGGGAAGAAAATCCAGAAAATTACCGGTTTGAAACGGGGCGAAACTTAGAACCAGCCTTTCCTTGACATTTGCATTGCAGACTGGTAATCTCAAAGCCCTTCGCAAAGAGGATTTCTGGAATGCTTCCACTCCTCGCACACGGGCCCGTAGCTCAGCTGGGAGAGCGCTTGCATGGCATGCAAGAGGTCGTCGGTTCGATCCCGATCGGGTCCACTTCAAAAGCATGTGGGAATTTGCGATTGAGTTGCTACCTTCAAGTGTTTCGAAGTGCAGGTTTTTCCTGAAGCGTACCGTTTTGTGGAACGCATTGCCCCGCGCACAGGGCCAACCACGCGGGTGGAACAAAGGAAGTACATGAACACTCGTTGCAGCGAACAATCCGCGGTGAGGGACTGATGGAGTATTTGGCACTCGGCATTGTCATCGCCGTTGGCCTTCTTTTTTTTTGCAATACCGCTTGCTCTAAGCCTTGTGAGAAAGTCTAAGCCATGGAGTTCGATAGCTGCACGAAAAGCTTTGACTACACAAGTTTGGATTGAAAATTATTCAGCCGGAGTTTCAGGTCTCAAATTGGATGAGTTGATTCGCTTTCTTGAGTTGATATGCTCAAAGGCCAAAATTGATTGGCGGAAACTCCGACCCAATGACCTTATTGGTCCATTTATGTATTACCAATGGTGTTTCGACATTGAGCCAATCTGGGAACAAATTTCAGAAGAAGCTATTGAGCGGTGTCCAGATGTCGCCCAAGCGGCAAATTCGTTGTTTGATGCGAGTGAAAGGTTTCAGTTACAAGACCTAGTCGAACTCTTGAAACAACCGGCGAGAGAAAACTCAATTGAGTTGGGATATGAGGCGAAAACAAAATGAACTGCCGATGGCATAGACTACACAGTAAGAGGATTAGGGAAATTTGCTGCGTTAGGAAATTCTGAAACACCCAATCAGTCCAACTCCCGCGTTTTTCAAAAAAAATTCAACTGCCGTCCTTTCGCATCGACTTGATGAATTTCGAAACACTTCTCGTCTACTCTGACCTCAGTGAGGCAACGCTTCCGCATCACGAGACTTTTTCACGATCTGGACTGTCGGCGAGCGGGCCAGATCAAATGGGTCAGCGACGGTCTTAGTTCAGGTCAATAGGCGATTCGAAAAAAAAGGATTTTCGAATTCCGTTTTTTGTTGGGTTTGAGTTTTGTGGCGGGGTTGAGGTTGGGTTTTTTGAGGCATGGGTTTCAATGCATTGTGATTGAGAATAATCGTAGATTGGTAGAATTGAATGGAGCTGGAGAAACGGAGTCGGGCCCGGCAGGAGTGCAACCTGATGAAGGTTATCCAGTGGTTTCGGTGCATTGACGATTTTGGTTGTTGGAAAACGAATTTCGTTTTTCGGCAACGCGGTATTCGGCAAAATCGTCGTTGATGTTTTTTTGACGTTTTGACGGGCTGTCGTTTACGATATCGCTTTTGATTCCCTGTGGTCTTGCCAGAGCTGATCGGTGCGGACCCGGGTGTTGAGAATCGTGAGGAGTTTCCGCATGGATGCGGTGAACGCGAGTTTTTTTGGGTTTGCCTTGACCGACCAGCCTGGCGAATTCATTTCGGGTCGAGGATGCTCAGACTCTGCCACAAGAAAATTTGGAATTCTCGGTAACACTTCGAGGTCCTTCCGGCATCCGGTATTGTCTCGGTGTCATTGAGACACTTGCTAGGCATTTTCAGCATTTTTAATCGAACCGCCGAGCCGGTTCCATCAAAGGGATTCAGATCAATGGCCAGAAAACCATGCACGCGAAGAAAAATCCGAGGAACACAGTCACTTCAGTTTGAAAGACTCGAGGGCCGCTCAATGCTGGCCGTCGCGGTCAGTATCGGTCCAGCGGACACGTTGACGATCACTGGGACTAACGGCAACGATGATGTGGAGATAGCTTGGCAACAGGGAGTCAATAATGGCTTTGGCACCATCAGGGTCTTTGACCACGGCAATCAGATCTACAGCCACTATGACCGAGCGAAAACATACAATCCTGATGATCCTTTCGGTTTAGGCATTTGGCACAAGATCAAAAAATACGTTTTCAACGGCAACGATGGAAACGACACGTTTTCGGTTCGGAACAACCAGTTGCCTATCTTTGGCAATTCCTTCAGCTCGCTCGTAGCCCATGGAGGGAATGGAAGCGACACGATTTCGGGAAGCAATGGCAAAGACCACCTCTATGGTGACGATGGCAACGACACGCTGCTAGGGCGGACGGGCGTGGACGCCTTGATCGGCGGGGCTGGCGATGACCATCTGTACAGCTATAAGAACATCGACGGTCAGGACCTGAAAGGCGACTACCTGTGGGGCGGAAGCGGCGATGACACTCTGTTTGGCAGCAAGGGGAATGACATTATCGAATGCGGTCTCGGCAACGACACGGCCGATGGAGATGCTGGTGACGACAGGATCTATGGTGATTTGGGATTCGCCACGCTCGCCGACTTGGGGTCATTGGCAGATGGCCTGGCAAAGCTTGGGGGCAATGACCTGTTGAGCGGCGGTGACGGCGTGGACGAGATTTATGGCAATGCCAGCAACGACACGATCGCAGGCGATGGCGGCGATGACAAGCTTTACGGTGATTCGTTCAAACCCAATAACACTATTGAGGTCGGTAACGACACCATTTATGGCGATGGATTAAAGAAGGACTACGACAATTCGACCGATACGATTCTGGGTGGCCGGGGCGACGACAAAATCTTTGGCGGAGCGGGCAAAGACTACATCTGGGGTGGTGCCGGCAATGACCGGCTGATTGGTTATCGGGATTTGCCGGTCAGCAATCCACTCGCCGATGCTGGTGACGAAATCTCGGGCGGCGATGGCGACGACTACATGTGGGGCGGTGAGGGCAATGACGCCTTGGCGGGCGACAACGGAAATGACCAGCTGTATGCCGGCGCCGGAGTTGACCAGCTCTATGGCGGCATCGGCAATGACCAGATGTTTGGTGGAACCGAATCGGACACGCTCTTTGGCGAAATTGGCGACGACTACATGTGGGGCGATCTCGGCATCGACACACTCTACGGAGGCGAAGGCAACGACAGCATGTTCGGCGCCGACGGCAATGACACGATATCTGGCGACAGTGGAAACGACTTGCTCGATGGTGGGGCTGGCAGCGACACCCTAAAAGGCAATTCCGGCAAAGACATTCTCCACGGGAGAGAAGGTCGGGACACGCTCGAAGGTGGCACGGAAGATGACATGCTTTACGGTGGCGCGCACAAGGACACGCTACGTGGCGGTGACGGTGCCGACCGGCTGTATGGAGAGGGGGGCAATGACACACTCTACGGCGACAACGGCAACGACCTGCTCGACGGCGGCTATCACCACGACACGTTGCGGGGCGGTGAAGGGAACGATGTACTGCACGGATTCTATGGTGTTGATACCCTTTACGGCGAAGGGGGCAATGACACGCTGTTTGGCGAGGACGGCGACGATTTTCTTTATGGCGAGAAGGGTGACGATTTGTTATTCGGCGGTATCGGAAATGATTTGTTATCCGGGGGTACGGAACGCGACAGGCTTTATGGCGGCGCCGGTGATGATACGCTTGACGGCGGTGACGACTTCATTCCCGACATACTATGGGGTCAAGAGGGAAAAGACAAGTTCCAGGTTGACCTCGGACTTGCTGGAAACATTGACTTGCCGTTTGATTTCGAGGACGAGATTGACAGCTACTTCGAAAGTTAGTGCCGATGGTTTGTGCGGCGCTGGAAAATGACGGTCCGTGGAAGCCCTGCTTCTCACGGCCATTTTTCATTTTGCACAGACAATGATTCCATCCGGAGACGAGCGCTACATTTTCTGCAGCAATGAGGGCTTTGACAAGCGTTCCTGAATCATGTTATTTGGGGACAAAAGGCTGCGGGTTCACCGATTGGACAGGCTTTGGAAGTGAATCGATCAACGACTGCGCCTCGGCGATCAACAAATCCAGTTGGAGTTCCACGTCCCAGGTGAATTGACGGTCTGTGGGAAGCCCTGCTTCGCGCAGCCCCCTTTCCATTTCCAGCCATTCCTTTGCCTGTTTGTGAAAGTCAACAGCTTCGGACGAGCGTTTTTGCGATGCATGGCAAATGGACAGCCAGATCCAGTCGAATGCTAAAAGATTATCTTTGCGCAGTTCCAGGCATCGGTTTAGGGTTGCGATTGCGGTTTCGACCTTACCGGCCCTGTATTGAGCTGCCCCCAGTGTGTTTAGGAAACCAACCGACAATGTGTCTCCTTGGGCGCGCTCAGCGACGGTCAAAAGTTCTGTCGGATCAACCGATGAATCTGGGCTAAGCGAACAGGTCCATGCGATCCGATTCAGCTCACCATTCGTAGCATCCTCGTTTCGCTGAAACAACTGCATACAAAAATCTTGATACTCCGGCAACCTTTTCAAGTGCAATGCCAACAGCGCTGCCCGATGTTGGGCTCCCGCCGGCGAGTCCCTTGATGCTAGGTACGTGTAATCGGCCAATGACTGTTCATACTGACCCAACGTTCCATACGCGACGGCGCGCTTTTCGAAGTACGTAGGATCGGCCAGCCCATGCTCCAGCAGCCAATTCAAATGAAAGACAGTTGCAAAAACGTTTCTGCGAAACTCCGCAAGCGCGAGTTCCTTCTGATGCCAGTCGAACAATTCTGGATTGTCAACGTCACCGTCAGTTTTGGCTGCTGCCGAATGATCTCGTAGATGAAAGTGCACGATGGCCGTTGGGAATACAAGCACGATTTCCGGGCGCTTTGCGCTGACCAACGGCTGGGCTTTGGATTCGATATCCTCGGCTGACAAACTGAGCAATTCCTGTCGCGATTCGACGTCCCAAAGTTTGGTTGTCCGGTCGAGGCTGGAAGATACTAACCGCGCACCCGTTTCATCAAAACAGACGCTGGTCACGAGATCGACGTGGCCGACAAAGACACCAGTGGGAGAATGGTGGCCAGCGGTCACATCTCCAACCTCAAAAAGCTCGATCTCATTTTCGCTATTGCCGATTGCTAATTGACGACCGTTTGGGCTTAACGAGAGACATTCCAGGCGGCCAGACGAATGAAACTGAGCAACGGTCGTGAGTAATGGCAGCTCCAGCAGTTGCACAATTCCGCTTGCTGAGGCGACGGCGACGACGTTTGTAGTCGGGTTGGTCGCGAGATGAATCCAGGGCCCGCCGCTCAATTCCAACCGATTTTGCAGGACCCCGTTCAGAGGATTCCAAACCAACAGTGATTGGTCATGGCCTAACGAAACCAGACCTTGAGCCGTTCCGCTGAAGCTGACTTTCCGAACTGGGCCGACGTGCCCTTTCAGCTCAAAAACCGATTGTCCGGATTCCACGTTCCACAAACGAACGGTTTGATCTTCGCTGCCAGTTAACAGCAATGACCCCGATTTGTCGAAGGAAACGCAAGTAAGCCAACCGGAATGCCCAATCAGCGTCTTGTCTAGTTTTCCTGTTTTCAGGTCCAGAAGTTTCGCGGTCGTATCTTTGGGGTTGACGACTGGTCCACTTGTACCACCCGACATCGCCAGGGCAATTAGTTGCCCGTTGGGATGGATCGCGGCGTCGGCCGGCACCGAACCCGGAACGCGGATTCGGCGCGGAGAAACCGGTAAAGCCAAATCCCAAATTTTGACGTGCCCATCGAACCCGCTCGACGCCAGTAGATCGCCGGCGGAATTGAAATCGAGCATATTGGCGGCACCATGATGGCCATGCCATACACGCTCGATCTTTCCAGATAGCGGATAAATAAGCTGAATTCCGGCGTCAAACACGGAGACCGCCAAATGCAGACCATCCGGCGAGTAACGCAAGGCGTTGATACGGCCCGATGCTGCGAAACTGGCGGATTCGGCCAGGACTCCCTCGTTTTGCCGAAAAACCTTGATCAATCCGTTGAATGTGCTACAGGCAATTTGTGCTCCATTTGGTGAGAAATCGACGAAGCGGACGTCGGCCAATCCCGTAATGGTGGAAACGCTTTTTTTCTCGGCAATGCTCCAGGTTCGGATTGACCCATCGCGGCCTGCAGAAGCAAGCCAAAGACCGTTGGGTGACCAAACAAGATCAGCAACATTGTTTGTATGGCCGGAAAGTTCACAATGGATGGCACCCGTTTGTAATTCGAAGATCGTGATCGAGCCGTTAACTTGGCCTGCCGCAATCAACCTGCCATCGGGACTGAACTTGATTGCAGCACCGTTGATCTTCTCGAAATGAAAAAGCTTGGTCGACTTAACCCAGTCCCAAACAACCAGCCCACCTGCTTCGGTTGAATTCGAATTCGCCAGTGCTTCGTCGCGATTTCGCCAAATGACTCCAATCGATGCCAGCGACTTCCCGTCGGGACTGAAATCCAATCCCATCGTCGAGCTCGTATGACCTTCCAGAGTCTGAATGACGAGTCCGGTTTTTAAATTACGAATTTTGATTGGACTAGGGTTGTTCATTCCCCACGCGGCAGGTGCCGAGGCGACAAAATGCCCGTCAGCGCTGATCGTGCAGGCTCGAATTGGCAGCTCGAATTCGGAAAAGTCCCATCGTTCCTCCGAACATTGGTCGGTCAGGTAATTCCATTCCCAGTTTCTGAGATGCTGGGGTGTCCCTTCCAGTAACTGCCTGGCGCGAATCGTATTGTCAGCTTTATACTCGCGCGCGGCCAGCGAGATGTCGTGCGCATATAGCGCGCGTTCCAGTCGCAAACGTTCTTTCTGTTCTCTTCCTTTTGCATCAACAGCCAATGAAGCTTGCCGATCAGCATTCACGCGATGAATTTCCGCGCGAAACCAAAACCAGGAAATGGCGAGCGTGGCAACCATCAGGGTGGCGAACATTGCTGCAGCAGCCGGGTGGCGGCGGGTCCATTTAAAAAGCCGCTCAATCGGTCCCGTCGGTCGGGCGTGAATGGGACGCCTTTCCAAAAATCGATCCAGATCGTCTGCTAGCTCAGCGGCAGATGTGTATCGACGATGAGGGTCCTTGTTCAGGCATTTGAGACAGATGGTTTCGATGTCGCGCGGTAAACTGGACTGAATACTCCGTGGCGCAACGGGTTCGGCGGTACGCACCAGTTGTAGTGTCTCCAGTACATTGGCTGCATGAAAGGGTGGACGACCCACGAGCATGTCATACAAGATTGCTCCCAAAGCATAAATGTCACAGGCGGGGGTCACGGTCGACGATTCGCCAGCAGCTTGTTCAGGCGCCATGTAGCTGGGAGTGCCGAGCATCGCCCCGACGACCGTGTGCTGAGACAAGATGTTGACTCGTTTGGCCAATCCGAAATCAGTAATTTTTGGTTCAAAGCGCGAAGCCCCTTGTTGTTTCACAGCTCCAGGAAGCTTGTCCTGCAGTTCAATTGACCCCGATCGGTCACTGGTCGCCAACAAGATGTTTGCAGGTTTTAGATCGCGGTGAATCACTTGATTTTGATGCGCGAAGTGCACAGCTCGAGCCAGTAGTGTCAACAAACGTGCGGCCGAAACGGCGCTCAGCGGATTTTGACGGATCACCTCAGCCAGGTTGCCACCAGCCACATATTCCATCGTCAAGTATGGCCGACCCTCGTGAACGCCAACTTCGAGAATCTGAACGATGTGTGGATGTTGAAGGCGCGAAGCCGCTTCGGCTTCGATTCGAAACCGGTTCTGGTTTTCGATTGCAGTCGTGTCGTGATGCAGTGTTTTGAGAGCCACAATTCGACCGAGCGCCAGGTGACGGGCTCGATAAACAGTCCCTCCACCGCCCTGCCCAATCATTTCCAGCAATTCGTATTTTCCAATTTGTCTATTGAGGCCATCACTTTTACCCGTAAACCGAGTCCAAGAGTCGAACGAAAGGGCGGGTTGCGCAGTTTCTAAACCATCAAATTGGTTGGAGGCATGGTCATGGACCTGAAATAGGACTTGCAGATCCTCTGCATAGCCAGGAAATCGAGTTAGCCATTCGTCAGGCTTCATGGCTTGCCCTCGTTCCTCGCAGACAACATATTCGGTGTAGATCAGTTCAAGCACCAATTCCCGGTAAGTGGACAATCGCGAGAACTGTGCGAAGATTTTTTCGCATGGGCACGGATCGTTTTGCCGGATCAATCGGTGAAGTTCCGCAACCGCCTGGTCAAATTCAATGCGAGCCTCGGTATCAGGTTCCGGTGTCTCTTCGGGATTCATGGCTCGAAACGTCCCCCGTAAGCCAGGATTGGCTACATCGCTCAACTAATTGACAAGAATTCTTAATTCTTCAGTTCCAGGTATTAGAATCATTTTAAACGACAACTGACTCGCCTTTTACGTAACCGCATTTCGTTCGCTCCTTTTGAATTTTCATAATTATGCCATAATCTTGAACCTGACAAGAGTTCACATTGTCTTTTCGCGAATGATTCAATGGACAAAACTCCGATTTCGTCACCGAACGAGTTCGATAACTTGATGAAACGGGCAGCTGCCGGCGACCAGCAAGCTCAAACCAGGCTCTGTGAAGAGTACGCACCAAAAGTACGAATCGTTGCCCGGGTTCTGCTTGGTCCCGCGCTGCGCTCCCATTTTGATTCGATGGACTTGGTTCAATCGGTGCATCGCAGCCTCTTGGTTGGGATGCGGAATCAGAAGTTCGACATCTCCTCTCCTGAAAAACTGATTGCCCTCGCCAGCACGATTGCCCGACGAAAAATCGCCCGAAAATGGCGTCGTGCTCAAAGGCAAGTCCGTCCAGTCTCAGATTCGAATGACTCAGGTGATGTTGCAAACCTATTGTTGTCGTTGTCCAGCCCTGGACCGGGACCGGCTAGTATCGCAGAATTCAACGAGCAAATCGGACAGCTGAGCCAAAGCTTGAGTGAGATGGAACGGAAGATGCTCACGATGCGGCTGGAAGGATACACCGCGCCCGAAGTCGCCAATGCATTGGGAATCCAGCCGGTCGCGCTGCGAGTTCGCTGGACGCGGCTTCGTCAAAGATTGCATGAATCCGGCGTTTTGACTGACTGGATTTAGGCGAGTTTCGGGTAGGCCAGGCATTCAACTTCAGTTGCCAACTCGCCCACCGTATTGGGCTTTTTGCAACCTTTCTTCTGGTCAATTTTCTTTGTGCCAAAAACAAGAAAGTCGTTTTTCTAAACGCATTTACGTTCGTGCGTCGGCCTGCCTCGGGCATGAATTTTCAAGAATCTCTGCTGAAATCTGTAACACTTGGACGAACGGCCGGCATCTGAGAATCGAAGCGTTTTTTCGCGGTTAATCAGCTCTTTCACCGAGGCCAGGCATGCATTTAAGAAGTACCTTATTCTGGACGTTTATTTTCCTAGGAATCATTTTTTGCATGGAGTTAAGCGGACTGGCAGATGACAAGTTTTGGCAAATTCCTGGAGGCGGGATCTTTCAGGACGGCGCGGGTTGGTCGCCCAACGGTATGCCGACAGCCAGCGATCACGCCTGGATTGGCAATCTTCCGGATGTAAAAAATAACGAAGTCGAGTCTTCGACCGACATCACCATGGGAGGGCTCTCCATTTCGAATGGAATGCAGTATCACACTGGCGTCTGGCAACTTGGAATATTTCACAAAACAACGGTTCTGGGAATCACCTCGATTTCTGGCTTTAATCAAAGTAGTTTTTTTGCCTATCTATCGAAAATAGCGGTCTGGAACGCGGCGGGCAGTGGGCCGGATTTTACGACTGGGGGTTTGACGATCAAAGATCGAGCCGAAGCGGTGCTCAACGGTGGCACTTTGCAAGTCAATGGGCTGGCCTATGTCGACGGAACAAGTGCAATCTCGGGGCGCGGTACGATTCGCCTTACGTCCAATCAACCGACAGCATTGATTCTCGACGGCGACTTGTTTATCAATGACCAGGGGATGACTATCAATCAACTGGGCAGCGGTCGAATCGATTTAGACGGTGGTTTGGCCGGCGACAAGACGATTCGCGTGAACCAATCCACCGGAAACACCTATTCATTTCTCACGATCAACGGAACGCAATTAGCCGATGACTTTGATGACCATTTCAGGATTGCTGGCGGGCACCAATTGAACATGAACCTTGCGGGCGGCTGGACGATGGGTTCTGGAGGAGAATTGACGTTTGAAGGCGGAGCAGAGAACGCTCAGGTCAACGGTGGTGCCTTTACAATGAACGGCAAGATTGCTTTCGCTGGTACTGGGCTCCACGGACAGATCAACGCCCCATTGACACTCAATCCGACAGCCTCGATGACGCTTGGAACCCAGAATCGCCTGGAACTCGCCAACTCGATTATCGTCAACGGTGGCAGCTATTCCGTCGGGGCCGTTTCACAATTGGATTTTGGCGGCACGACCACCGTTCGTGGCGGAATTTTCAACACGGCTGGCACTGGAATTTCCAGCGGTGCCGTCAGGTTTCTAGGTAGCACTGAATGGAAGGGCGATGTCAATATCGATGGCTTCGCGATTCAGCAGGGAAACGCGACCGTTTCAGGCAACACGACGATCACAGCAAATCGATTCGATTTCGACGGTGCCAGCGCTTCGAGCTGGACGATCAACTCGGGATTAACGGTCAATGCGGATGCGGTTGAATCATTTGGCGTCAATTTACAAAACCAGATCGACGATGCCGTGATCATCAATGGAAACAACTTGTTGGCTCCCGCGTTCTTGCAAATCAATTTGCCTGTTGGTCAAAACTGGGTGATGGCTGGTGATCTAACCCTGGTTGGTCCTGGGGGTTCATTCTCGCAAACAACCCTGCGCGGTTCGGATGTAGAAATCGCCGGAGCTGCGGTTGCCCTGGGTAACAACACTTCAACTGCCAGGATTACCCTCGGTTCAGCAGGCGTATTTGGAATAGCGGATGCATCAAGTCTGCGTCTGGAAGGCGGATCGCTGGCGGACACAAACAGAATTCGTGGCGGTGAGTTTGTAGGTCCAGGAACGCTGGCGGCAGGCAGCGGTAAATCCCTTTCCGGATTTGGCACGATCAACAATTCGATCGACTTCGACGGCACCGCTGAGCTGCGCGCGGCCGGAGGAAAACTGACTCTTAACGGGACGATTACAGATGTTGGCACGATTGGCACGGGCGATGCAAACGGAGATTTACATTTCAACAGCGCCTGGAACAGCAACATCGCCGACAAAGTCCAATTGCGCGGTGGAATGATTAGTGGTGGCCAACTGGTCAATGACGGATTGGTTACCGGGTTCGGCAAATTGGCAATGCAACAATTTATCAACAACGGAGAACTGTCGGCAGTCGATGGTTCGCTGCACGTTGAACTTCCAGGAGGCATCAGAGCCGACATGGATGGTACCAATGGGCAAGGCGTTCTGCGAGTTGAAGCAGGCAATTTACATTTGAGTCGTGCCCCGGCTGACGCCTTTGATGGAACGGCCTACGTTGGCCCCGGCCGGACCCTCCAGCTGGACGAAGGCTGGGAAATGCGCGGCGACCTGTTCCTGACGGGCGGCCCCGATCACCGAGCGTTGATTGCCGGATCAATGGTTCAAGAACTGGGCGGAAAAACAAACCTCGATGGAACGGCCGAATTTAGAATCCCGACCGTACTGGCATCGAGTTCCCATTTGCAGTTCAGCCTCGAAGGCTTTGCCCAAGGCGAAGAATTCGACTGGCTAATCGCCGATGAATGGATGTCTTTGGATGGAACGTTGGACTTGTCACTGGTTAATGGTTTTGAATCACTGCTCCTGCCTGGGCAGACATTTGAGATCATTTCAGTCCAGGGAGCACTGAATGGAACGTTTGATTGGATAAATCAACCCGCCCAACTTCCAGTCGGCTGGCACTTGGACGCGGTCTACGGCCCACACTCCGTGCAGCTTCTTGTGGTAGGTGTGCCCGAACCGGCTGCTTCCATAATTCTCATCCCAGGATTGTTGGCGGGACTGGCTTGCTCGCGATTTCGGCGGAACCCGATTTTGCGATAACTGCAGGTCGGAAATTTGACACTTCAGAAAACAACCAACTGCGATTTCAAGATTTTCAAACTTACGGCACCTGGCCTTAAGACACGAAGGGGTTGCCGGAGTTTGAAGCCAGAACCGAGAAAGCTATTAAACATCCATAAGGTAAAACATGAATCTTAGAAACATACTTCAAAAACGACAAATTGTAGTTCTCACGCGCCATCCCAATTCAGCTTCGGCAAATACAGCACAGACGAGTTTCTGGACTCCCATCCGAGTTTCCTATTCGATCCTGATCCTCCTCCTGGTGGCCATCGGCTGTCAGCGTCCGGTCACGAAAAACCCGGGTTCCGAGGGTGCAACCAAGAGTGCATCTGACATGCCCGGGATTGCCGCTGATGCTTCTCCAACCGATGTCGCTACGGCAGCGATCGTGGCCATTGAGGCCGACGACAATGCAGCACTTTTGAAATTGCTTGCCAAGGAAAAAGTTCAACAGGATGTTCAGGCTATCACAGGTGGCAGGCCACGTTTTCAGGTCATGGTGGACAAGGCCATTCCCACGGCGCTAACCGCGATCTCAAGCGAGATCAACCATCTCGATCGAAAAGGTCGAGAAATAGGCGAAGCAACAGTTACTGGGGAAACGGCGCTCGTGATAGTTAAGGGAATGCGGGCGGGCCAGGGGCAGGTGCGACGGCTGTTTCTGGTTCGGGAAAACAACCAATGGCGATTGGTTCCGAGTCATCGCTGAAGAAGACTCATCGATGTCGCGAAATCGACGGAATGAAGTCACGACAAACTCTGCAATGTGGCAGGGTGGTTTCCTACTTCAAGTGCAATGAGGTATCAGTAAAGTAACGCGAAGTAGACTTCATGCGAGTCGCGAGCGTTGACGGAGGGGGTCTTTCGGTCGCGGGCTTTCCGAGTGATAGTTCGTCCCTACGGGACGCAGATGATTGAGGGAATTCGTTTGTGCTACCGATGGTTCGTCCTACGGGACGCAGATGATTGAGGGAATTCGTTTGTGCTACCGATGGTTCGTCCTACGGGACGCGGAAGATTGAGGGAGTTCCCGGTGAGCACGCATCGCTAGCACAATTCCGCGGATGCCAGAATTCAATTCTCCATCAGTCGAGCTTCCGTTAAGCTACGTGTCTGACGGATCGAACAGGCAATGGAGCGTGGAATGCCATCAATGATGAATCGTGAACACTCACCCTTCGATAGCTCTTTTGTCGATGAGCTCACGACTATGGAGCCCAAGGCGGCCGCCAAACGTCTCGACTGTCTGAATGCCCACGATGTTGCGGCAATCCTTGTCTCGCTCAGTCCCGTGGTTTCTGAAGAAATCTTGCTGGCGATGGCGGATGAACGTCGCGAGGAGATTATTAGCGCCGCACCCGCCGCAATCGCGCATCAATGGGCCATTAATTTCACCTTTCCCGAGGATTCGATCGGGCGACTTCTGGACCCGCCGCACGCGGTGTTTCGTGCCGAGATGACCGTCGAAGACTGCGTCGAGCGAATCCGAAAATTGGCGAAGAAGCTATTGATCACCTACGGGTACGTCGTCGATCCGCAAGATCGACTGATCGGCGTTGTTGCCATGCGTGATTTGTTGCTCTCCAATCGAGAAGTTCGCTTAAGTGAGATCATGTTGCGAAACCCCTTCTTTCTGCGGACGACGGACACCGTACTGGAATCGATGAAGTTGGTTGTCAACAAACATTTTCCGGTCTACCCTGTGTGCGACGGTGAGGGAAAACTGATTGGCACCTTACGTGGTCCGGCATTGTTCGAACAACAGGTGATTGAGATTAGTGCCCAAGTCGGCAAGATGATGGGTCTGGAAAAGGAAGAACGTCTAACGACGCCGCTGGCCACCAGTTTTCGTTTTCGGCACCCTTGGCTCCAGTTGAATTTATTGACGGCATTCGTTGCCGCCGGCGTGGTTGGTTACTTTCAAACGACGATCGACAAGATGGTGGTTCTGGCAGTTTTCTTGCCCGTTCTTGCCGGACAATCGGGGAATACGGGTTGTCAGTCCCTGGCCGTTACGTTGCGAGGGCTGACGTTGGGCGAGCTAAAGAGCGGCAATGAAAAACGACTCGTTTTCAAAGAAGGCCTTCTTGGCTTTTATAACGGATCACTCGTCGGAGTTTCCGCCGGGCTGGGGATGTTTGGTCTTGCTTTTTGGCAAGGCAACCCGAAAGCGTTGCAGTTGGGGTTGATTGTTTTCCTGGCCATGATCGGCAGTTGTATCGTGAGCGGAGTGGCGGGAGCGTTAATTCCTTTGATTCTCCGACGCTTAGGAGCGGACCCGGCGACATCTTCAAGCATCTTTTTGACGACGGCAACGGACGTCGCGAGCATGGGATTTTTCCTCACTTTAGCCTCGTTACTTGTTTAATTAAGCCGTTCGGGTTGTTCAATCCGCAGGACTTTTCAACAGTTTCGCACGGCGCGCTGAATTCTGGTTTAATTCGCCTTGACTCAGGCCGCTTACGAAACAAACTCTAGGAAGTCACACTGAGGCCTTTGGCGGTTGCGCGGCGGATGCTGACGGACCGTATCTAAGATATTCTGCGAAGAATTCGTTCGCATTTTTTTGTTGGGAGAGTTTGGATGAAGTTAGCTCAATTACTGGGTACATTTTTGGTTTCGTTCGCGTTGGTTTCTGTTGTTAATAGCCAAGAGAAATCGGCGGCGGATGAAAAAGGTAAGGCGGTTCCAGACAAAGTCGATTCGGGGTTCCTTTCGGCTCTCTCGTTTCGTAGCATCGGGCCGGCTCTCACTTCAGGCCGCGTAGGCGATATCGCTCTTGATCCCAACAGCCCCAATACTTGGTACGTTGCCGTAGGTTCCGGGAATATTTGGAAGACGACGAACGCCGGGACCACTTTCACAACGATTTTCGACAACTATGGCTCCTACTCCATTGGGTGTGTCACCATTGACCCCAATGCCAGCAACACCATTTGGGTCGGCACGGGAGAAAACGTTGGTGGTCGACATATTGGCTTTGGTGATGGTGTCTACCGCAGTCGTGACGGAGGAAAGTCCTTCGAGAACTTGGGGCTGAAAAATTCGGAACACATCAGCAAAATCATTGTCGATCCCCGCGATTCCAATACGGTTTTCGTGGCATCGCAAGGACCGCTTTGGTCCGCGGGTGGCGAGCGCGGCTTGTTCAAGTCGACGGACGGCGGAGCGAGTTGGCGCAATGTACTCAGCAAGGGTCCTTACACTGGCGTCACGGACGTGGTGATTGATCCGACCAACCCTGACGTCATGTACGCCGCCACTCATCAGCGCCACCGCACCGTTTGGGCTTTGCTCAATACCGGCCCGGAATCTGGAGTGCACAAATCGACGGACGGCGGGGAAACCTGGCGCGAGCTCGGTGGCGGACTGCCGGGTGGCGAAAAGGGCAAAATCGCATTAGGAATATCGCCTCAAAAGAACAATGTCGTCTACGCAACGGTTGAAACGGTGAATCGCAAAGGCGGATTCTTTCGCAGCGAAGACTTCGGCGAATCCTGGACGCAAATGAGCGACTTCGTTTCTGGGGGAACTGGTCCGCACTACTATCAGGAAATTTACCTTGATCCACATCGCTTCAACGTCATCTATCACGCCAACAATTCACTCGTTCGCAGCATCGATGGCGGAAGGAACTTCATTCCAGTGGAAGGGGGCACAAAACACGTTGACAACCATTCCGTCGTTTTTCACCCCAACGATCCGGACTTTGTGTTGGTCGGCTGTGATGGCGGCGTCTATCGCTCGGATGATTTCTGCCAGACCTACCGGTTCTTCCCCAATTTGCCGGTGACCCAGTTCTATAAAGTCGACGTAGACTACGACACTCCGTTTTATCATGTCGTTGGAGGCACCCAGGACAACTTCTCGCTTTATGGTCCAACAGCCACCAGAAACGTCCAAGGCATCACGAATGAAGACTGGCGCGTGACGATTGGTGGCGACGGACACGACAATGCAATCAACCCCAGCAATCCAGACATCATCTATTGCGAATCTCAGGAGGGATTCATCCGTCGATACGACCGCCGTACAGGCGAGTCAGTTGATGTGCGTCCTCAACCGGGTGCAGGCGAGGCAGGCCTGCGGTTCAATTGGGACTCGCCAATTTTGATCAGTCCTCATCATCCAGCCCGCGTTTATTTCGCGAGTCGTTTTGTGCACCGCAGTGACGACCACGGCGAATCTTGGAAGAAAATCAGCCCAGATCTCTCGCGAGGCAAAGACCGTTGGCGGTTACCGATCATGGGCCGGGTTTGGGGCATCGACGCTGGCTTTGACCTGTTGGCAATGAGTATGTACGGCAACATCACCTCGATCAGTGAATCGCCGGTGGTTGAAGGGCTGATTTACGTTGGGACGGATGATGGCTTGATCCAAGTGACGGAAGACGGCGGGGCCAACTGGCGCAAAATTGAAAAAATCTATGACGTCCCCGAAAACGCCTTCGTGAACGACATCAAAGCTGATCGGCATGATGCGAACACCGTTTATGTTTGCCTCGATAATCACAAAACCGGCGATTACAAATCTTATGTTCTGAAAAGCGCGGATCGCGGCAAGACTTGGACCTCAATCGCGGCGAATCTGCCCGAACGACATCTCGTGTGGCGTCTGGAGCAGGACCATGTCCGGCCCGAACTTTTGTTTCTGGGTACCGAATTCGGATGCTTCGTTTCGCTGGATGCGGGACAAAAATGGATCAAATTGAACAACGGTCTACCGACGATTCCAGTACGCGATTTAGCCATCCAAAAGCGAGAAAATGATTTGGTGTGCGCCACCTTTGGACGGGGCTTCTACGTACTCGACAATTATTCGCCGATGCGCGAGCTTACCACTGAAAAACTGGAGCGGGCAGCATATCTTTTCCCAGTCCGTGATGCTTTGTGGTACCAACAAGCCGACAGAATCGGCGGGCGCAAGGGATTCCAGGGCGATAGTTATTTCAGTTCTGACAATCCAACTTTTGGAGCCACCTTCAGCTACTACCTGAAAGATGGATTCAAGTCGAAAAAAGATGCGCGCCTAGAAAAGGAAGGGACGGCCAAACAATCTGGTACGGACGCACCGGTGCCCACCTTCGAAGAACTGGAAGCCGAGAAGAATGAAGTCGTTCCGATGCACTATCTCCAAATCACTGATTCAAGTGGCAATTTTATCAACCGCATTGAGTTGCCCAATTCGGCAGGCCTTCACCGCGTCAGTTGGGATTTTCGGTTCGCGCCAATGGGCATGCCTGGGTTCGGGGCATTGGCGGCACCCGGTGAATACCGCGTGACCTTGTGCAAATTGTTGGATGACAAAGTCGAAAAGTTGACCGATGAAATCAAGTTTAACGTCAAGTCAATCGTCGATCCGGCGCTGCCTGCAGGAAACTTCAATGAGGTCGTCACGTTTCAGCAGAAATTGTTTGCCGCACAGGGAAAACTGTCGGAGATCAATAAGCACCTTGGTGATTCGGCGGAAATCCTGGTCGCTGCTCGTCAGACCGTAAAATCATCTTCTGCAGACCCGAGTGAGCTGCTGAAGAAAATTCGCGAAACGGATTTGGAACTTAGATCATTTCAAAGACAACTGAATGGCGATCCTGAAAAACTAGAGCGGCGCTACGAAGAAATTCCTTCGATTGGGGGAAGGCTGTCCAATGTACTTTTCAGTGTCGCAACGTCCACACATGGTCCCACAAAAACGCACCGCGAACAATTTGAGATTGCAGAGAAGGAGCTGAATGAAGTGGCTCCCAAAATCGAAGTCTTTAGATCAAAGGTCGAGACCCTCAAAGCGGCGCTAAAATCTGCGGGTTTACCAATTGTGGCGGGCGAACTCTTGCAATCCAAGAAAGACTGAGCGAAAAGCTAGGCGCGGCTTCTTAACGATCGAGACCGAGCACGGCAAACCACGCGATGCCTAAATAATGAATGACACTGGCCACAACGACCATCACATGCCAGAGCGGATGGAAATACCAAGCCTTGTGATCATTTTGTAGAAATAAGACTCCGAAGGTGTAAAACAGGCCGCCAAACAACATTGTGGCAAAGCACAGATAGGTAGCGGACCAGATCATGATCATCGCTGGAACCCATCCCATTAGGACGTAGTAGACGCTGGTCATGTTATCGATTCGGTGTTTGGCCAGAACCTTTGAGTAAAATCCCGCCGCGGCAGACAGCCAGACAAACAGGAGAAGTCCAAAACGAAGCCAACCCGTTGTCTGGCTCAAAATAAAGGGAGTGAACGTGCCCGCGATCAGCAGGTAAATAATTCCCTGATCGAGCGAACGCATGCGATGACGCAAGACAGGTTCTCGCACCGCGTGTGACAAAGCAGAAAAAAAGTACATGGCCGAGAGACTGACCGCATACACGATACTGGCGAGCACCATGCCTCGCTGCTGGTTTCGAGCCATATTCGCTAGATAAATACCTGCGGGCAGGCTTGCCAGAAAGGCGACGCCATGGATCCAGGCATTAACGGTTTCGACGAAGGCATTATCTTCGGTCAGTTCCTTGGCCATTGAATTCGCGAAATAGGTGATTGGTGTATGTACGACGCCTTCCATTCTAACCGGCCGAGGCCTTCCGCCCATCGGACAAGAAAGCTGAAAGATCTCGTTCAGGTCTACAGATTTGTTCTCCGAGCGACGATGAGAATATCGCCGTCGAGCAATTGAGGCGGTTGACTCTGCAGTTGTAAAGCGTCAGCCAATTTCAAAATTCCAGGTCCGCCAATCGGCGTAGGGGCTCGTTCGCCCCCCAGCAATTTACTGGCGATGTAAACATGAGTCTCATCGATCAAGCCTTCGGCCAAAAACACGCCCAATAGCTTGCCTCCGCCCTCGACCAGGACATTGGTCATTTGCCGTCGGCCTAATTCCATCATCAATTCGCGAATCATTGCGCCTTTGTCACGGTCTTTCCCGCGCCAAATCTCGATGCCGCAGTTCTGCAACGATCCTATTTGTGACGCCTCGGCATCCGGACCGACCGCGACGACGGTCGCAACTTCACGAGCAGTTTTTGCCAACTTTGAGTCAAGCGGTAATTTCGCATTGGAGTCGACGACAATCCGTAGTGCCGTTCGCGCGCCAGATGGACGAGCCGTGAGTAACGGATCGTCAGCCCGTGCCGTTCCGCTACCGACGATGATTGCGTCCACCCGACCTCGCGTCGAATGGGCATGGGCGCGAGAGGTTTCATTCGAGATCCATTGGCTCTCACCGCTCGTCGTAGCGATTTTGCCGTCGAGAGACATCGCCCACTTGGCGATAATCCAAGGGCGTGATTTCGTCATGAAGGTTAAGAAGGGGAGCAAGAGTTGACGCGCTGCCGCCTGTTCAACTCCCTCGACAATTTCAATTCCTGCGGCGCGGAGTTTTGCCAATCCAAGTCCGTTGACTTGTGGGTTGGGGTCCGGATGGGCGACGACCACTCGCGAAACTTGAGCGGCGATCAACGCGTCTACGCAGGGCGGCGTTTTACCGAAATGCGAACAGGGTTCCAGTGTGACGTAAACTGTCGCACCGCGAGCTTTGTGGCCGGCAGCTGCCAACGCGTTAGCTTCTGCATGAGGGCCGCCGAACCGTTCGTGATAGCCGCTGCCAACAATTGTTTCATCGCGAACGACAATACAGCCAACCATCGGATTCGGCTCTACAACCCCCTCTCCTTTTTGGGCCATCGCGAGCGCGAGTAGCATCCAATGACTGTCGGAATTGGCTGGCATTTTTTGACTTGAAAAGTGAATGAAGTTCGCTGGGAGCAGCACGTATTTTAGGCGGGTGTGACCTGGGAAATCAGTTGAAAACGCCAGTTTTTTTGGGTAATAGTTGAGAAATTGGGCCGATTTTGCCACTTTTTTCCGAAAAAATCGCAGATTTGGCCGGTTTTTGACCTAACTCCGCTTGTTCTTTTGGACTCAATCATTCTAATTCTCGTGTTTTCACGCACAATTGACTACAAACCGTTTTCACTATTTCACAATCTTTGGAGGACTCCCAAGTATGGCAAAGAAATCTGCCGGCGCGAAAGCGCCATCGAAAACCGAAGTTATGAACAACATTTCTGAAGCCACTGGTTTGGCTAAGAAGGACATTGCTGCCGTTTTCGATGCGTTGACTGCTGAAATTGCAAAAAGCATCTCGAAAAAAGGTGGCCCAGGAATGTTCGCAATTCCTGGTCTTTGCAAAATCGTGGTGAAGAACAAGCCAGCTCTGCCAAAACGACAAGTTCGCAAGCCTGGCACCAACGAAATGGTTTGGGCTGAAGCTCGCCCAGCAAGTCGCGCCGTACGCGTACGACCATTGAAGGGTTTGAAGGACATGGTGAACTAAGGTTTGCCTTAGGGAATCGCGTCACTCAATCGAACAAGGAACTCGGGCCATTGGGTCCGAGTTTTTTATGCGCTCCATCCGTCGCCCGCAATTGCAGGGTTACAAAATCAACATCGCATCGCCGTAGCTGAAGAAGCGATATTTCTCGGCAACCGCCAACTCGTAGGCCTGTCGCATCAATTCGTCACCACCAAAAGTGCGCACCAAAACCAACAAGGTGCTGCGGGGCAAATGAAAATTCGTCAACAACGCATTGATCAATTGAAAGTCAAACCCGGGTCGAATAAACAAATCCGTATTCCCCTCCCAGGGCTCGAGCGGCAATTGACGCGCCGCTGTTTCCAGAACACGAACTGAAGTCGTTCCGACAGCAATCACTCGTTTGCCTTTTGCCTGACATTGCTCAATCTGTCGAATCGCCTTTTGGTCAATCTGTCCCCATTCAAAATGCATTTCATGCTGAGCAAGCGATTCGGTCGCCATGGGCTTGAATGTTCCTAAGCCCACATGCAGCGTAACTCTCGTAATTTCCTTCCCGCTGTTGATCAGTTTTTCGATAAGCGACTTGGTCAAATGGAGACCGGCCGTAGGTGCAGCGACTGAACCTGGTTTCGCTGCGTAAACGGTTTGGTACCGACGGACGTCTTCGTCCATCATATTCCCTTCGCGAATGTAATGCGGCAGCGGCACTCTCCCGACCTCTTCGAGCAATTCCAAAAATGGGCGATCCGATTGTGGCATCGCCGCCCAGGCACCGCCATTCAGCTTCGCGACCATCACCAAGGTTAGCGACTCTTGGCCCTTGCGATCCTGCAAGATAACTTCTTCACCAGGCTCGAGCTTGCCGCGGGTCTTACTCAGAACCTTCCACACACCATGTTCGTTTTCCAGGAAAAGGCCCTGCCATCTTCCGCGGGTTCGAGCGCGAAAACCAACGAGCTTCGCGGGAATTACTCGCGAGTCGTTGAGCACAAGCAGGTCGCCGGACGAAAGAATTTCTGGCAAGTCCCTGACGTGCCGATGCTCAATCGTCCCCTGCGAGCGATTGACAACCATCAGGCGCGCGTCGTCGCGGCGTTCCAAGGGTTGTTGGGCGATCAGGTTCTTGGGCAATTCAAAATCGTAGTGCGAAACGCGCTGTATTTCTGCCGACATTTCCAGTTCACGGGACATTGGAGAGGGTTACCGATTTCACCAAATCTAGCCGAAAGTGGCGGAGACCACGAGCGGATCAATGCGCCAAGCAACTGTTTCGAGAAGGACAAAACGTCCTGCCGGGCAGCCTTTTGCAAAAACCCGATTTTTGAGAAGATAGCAAACGAATCAAAACAACTGGATTGAATTGTTTAAGCGTTTCCGGAATTTTCATGCCTCGTTTGCTTGCGATTGGTGATATTCATGGCTGTGATGCGGCCCTAGAGACATTGCTGACGGAAATCTCGCCGAAACGAGATGATGTCATCGTTGGAATTGGGGACTACGTCGATCGTGGACCAAATTCGGCGGGCGTGTTAGAGATCTTGGTTGACCTGGTTTCTCGCTGCCGGTTCATCCCGTTGATCGGCAATCACGAGATCATGATGTTCAAGGGAATGTCCGGGCGCCGCGACTTCGATTTCTGGATGACTCACGGCGGTCAGGCGACACTGGCCAGTTATGGCGGCGATCCGCGGGCCATACCCCAGCATCACATGCTGTTTTTAAGTCATTGCGTTCGATTCCACGAAGAAGAGAATTTCTTTTTCGTTCACGCCAACTATGCCCCCGATTTGGCTTTCGACGAGCAACCGGACGACTTGCTGTTTTGGACCCATATTTTCGAAAACGTGCCCCCACCGCATCGCAGCGGCAAGACAGCCGTCGTGGGACATACGCCGCAAGTCACCGGCGAGATTCGCAACATCGGGCATGTTTTGATGATCGACACCCATTGCTTTGGCAACCAATGGTTGACTGCCGTTGACTTGAATGAAAAAACGTTTATTCGAGCGAATAATCTCAAGCAAATCCAGACTGGACCGCTGCCCGACGTAACTGATTAATCGTCTCGAGCTTCATTCGCCTTTTTTCCTTGGGATTGCTGCGTTAAGATACCTCGATGACCGAAGTGACGCCTCACGCTCGCGCGGGGCAACAACTGCAAGAGATTGCAACGGAAATTTCCAAATCAGCGGACTTCGTGGAAACCTCTCGCCGGCTATTGGCTGGCGAGGCGACGACTTTCGACGAAGTGTGGGGTTCGGGCTGCGCGCTGCTCGCAGCGGCCCTGGCGAAACTTGGTCGACCGTTGCTCCTGGTTACTTCGAATCTGAAAACGCAGGATGATTTGTACGACGATCTGGAAACGTTCACGCTTGTCAAAGTTCAAAAATTTCCCGCGTGCTCCATTGGCGTCGGGCAATCCATTCTGGTCGATCAGGAATACGGCGACCGTTTGCGATTACTCAAGGAGTTGACAAGTGGCGAGCAGTCGCCGATTTTGGTTGCCAGCATTCAATCGTTGTTGCAACCGGTGCCTACTCGTTCGTCCATCGAGTCGCATTCCCGAACTGTACGTGTGGGCGAAAAAACCGACGCCGTGGCACTCGGTGAGTGGTTGGCATCCCATGGCTTTCATCGGACTTCAGCAGTCGAAATGCCCGGCGAGTTTTCGCAGCGAGGCGGAATTGTCGATGTATTTGCGCCGGATTGGTTGGGGCCGGTGCGTATTGAATTGTTTGACGACGAAGTGGAATCATTGCGGCAGTTTGAAATTGCGACCCAACGAAGCACTGCCAGCATTGCCCAAATTGAGATAACAGTCTTGTCGCCGGACTACAAGGAACGCGGCAATCTGTTTGAGTTGATATCGCCGCAGACCATTGTCCTGCAGATCGAACCAAGTGAAATCCGCAAGGAAACCGATACCTATTTGGAGCGAATGCACAGACCTGCTGACCTCTTTAGTTTGCCGGACGTCTGGCGGCAGACTGCAGCGTTCCCTCTGGCGACTTGTGAGCGGATGGCGGCAGGCCGCAGCGAAAACCATTTTGCTCTGACCGCTGAAGCAATTGGCGAGTTTGGTGCGGATTTTGCCGAGCTTCGCGAATCCGTAGATCGAATGGGGGCGGGCCTTGAGGTTTTTCTGGTCGCGCGTGTCGATGGTGAATTGGAACGCATCAACGAAATTATGTCGAGCACAAAGACCGGTCGCGATGGGCGGTTGCACCTGTCGGTTGGTTGCGTCCATTCGGCATTTCGGTTGCGACGCAATCGGGTCTTGGTCATTGGTTGTGACCAACTGTTTCAGCGTGGTGAATTGCGCCGCGCTGCAAAGCGGCGTCAGGGCAAGGTAATCGATAGTTTCCTTTCGCTGCGCGAGGGAGACTTGATTGTCCATCTGTCGCATGGGATCGGGCGTTTCCGCGGCTTGAAGATGCTCGACAAGGACGGCCAGTTCACGGAGCATCTGGAGTTGGAGTTTCATGGCGGGACACGCATTTTTGTGCCTGCCTCTAAGATCGAGTTAGTACAGAAATACGTTGGCGGAACGAAGACGCGGCCAGTTCTCGCAAAGATTGGCGGCAAGGCCTGGATGAAGCAAAAACAGGCCGCGGAGGAAGCTGTAACGGACTTGGCGGCAGACATGCTGGAGCTGCAGGCCAAACGAGCCGCACGCCCGGGAATTGTTTTCAAACCGGACACGACTTGGCAAATGGAGTTTGAGCACGCTTTTCCGTACCGTGAAACACCTGACCAAAATGTCGCCATTCAATCAATCAAGAAAGACATGGAGTCGCCCCGCCCGATGGACCGCCTGTTGTGCGGTGACGTGGGATTCGGCAAAACCGAGGTAGCAATGCGTGCGGCATTCAAGGCCGTCGAGAGTGGTTACCAAGTCGCGATTCTGGTTCCCACGACGGTACTCGCTGAACAGCACTTTCGCACTTTTGGCGAGCGGATGTCTGAATTCCCATTGACGATAGGCAAGCTTAGTCGTTTTTGTACCACTGCCGAGCAGAATCAGACGATTGAAGACCTCAAGGCTGGCCGCGTCGACATTTGCATTGGCACTCATCGAATCGTTTCCAAGGACATCGAGTTTTACAACTTGGGACTCGTGATCATCGACGAGGAACAACGCTTTGGGGTGGCTCACAAGGAACGCCTCAAGGCTCTACGGACAGCCGTGGATGTGCTCACCATGTCGGCCACGCCGATTCCCCGAACGTTGCATTTGTCGCTGGTTGGCGTCCGCGATATCTCGAATTTGGAAACACCGCCGGAGGAACGGACGGCAGTGGAAACTCGCGTCAGTCGCTTCAACCATGAATTGATTCGGACCGCAATTATCCGGGAACTGAATCGGGGTGGCCAGGTTTACTTTGTGCATAACCGGGTCAACGACATCGAACTGGTGAAACGAAAACTCGAATTGATCGTCCCAGAGGCGACAATCGCGGTCGGGCACGGTCAAATGCAAGACGAAGAGCTTGAAACGGTGATGACTGAATTTGTTCAAGGCAAGTACGACGTGTTGTTGGCAACCACCATTATTGAAAGCGGGCTCGACATTCCGAATGCAAATACGATCTTCATCGATGAAGCGGATCGTTATGGCTTGGCCGATTTGCACCAACTTCGTGGGCGTGTTGGCCGTTACAAACATCAGGCGTATTGTTATCTGTTATTGCATCCTGAGCGGCCCATCACGCCGAATGCTGCGAAGCGACTACAGGCAATCGAGACCTTCAGCGAGATGGGCGCTGGGTTCTCGATTTCTATGCGCGATTTGGAAATTCGCGGAACGGGAAATTTGTTAGGCACCGAACAGAGCGGGCACATTGCGACCGTGGGCTATGAACTTTATTGTCAGCTTTTGGAGAAAGCCGTCCATGCCCTCAAGAAACTGCCAGTCCGGCTGTCCACGGACATCGACATTGATCTGCCCATCGAAGCTCACTTTCCTACGGAATACGTGGGAGAGGGGCGACAAAAGATCGACCTCTATCGCCGTTTGACGCGCATCGAATCGTTTGAGCAATTAGGACTATTGTCTGAGGAATTGAAAGACCGGTTTGGCCCTCCGCCGCCACCTGTCGTAAGGCTCTTTGGGCTGGCAGAACTCAAGCTGGAAGCGGCATTGTGGCAAATTGAAGGGATCTTTATTGAAGATAAATACTTGGGATTTCGTTTTCGTGATCGGGTGCGTTTTGAGCAGCTGGCAGCGCGAAACCTGAAGATTCTGCGAATCGTGGATGATCATAAGGCTTATGTGACGCTGAAGTCCACGAATATCGATCCTTCAAAACTGCTATCACTGGTTCAGGCGATCTTGCGTAACAACGCCTGAAATTCTACTTTTCCTCGAAAATTCCCTTCATGTTTTTCATTGCGGCGCGGCCATGTTTCGAATCGCTTGCTTTTGTTGTTTTGTTTTGTTGCTGCACGTAACGGTAAGTCGTGCGCAAAATCAACCGCTGCGCGCGACCAATGATCCGTATGTGAAGAACTTACGACAGTTGGCAGAGCAGACCCAAAACACGACTGTCAAACCGAAACTGAAAACGCAAGAAGTGGACATCTCGATCACGACGACCAAAGAGGATCGGGATAAAAAACATGAAGGTCAGCCGTTTGAGGCAGGTGAAGTCGTAGCGATCGTTGGCGGACAGCCCATTCTCATCGGCGATATGTTGCTCGAAATCAACCAGTTGTTCGACAAGCACATGCCAGGGGCCAACAGGGAAATTCGCAACCGAGAAATGCCGAACGCCGTCAAAGCTTTGACGCAAAAGTACATCGATGCCAAACTTCTGTTCATCGACGTTGTCCGAAAGCTGCCTGAGAAAGCCAATGTCGACAACATCATGGAGGAAGCGGCAAAGGAATTTGATACTAACGCGCTCCCTAAAATCATGGAAAAAGCCGGTGCTAAATCCCCCAATGAATACGACGCCGCGTTACGTTCCAAAGGCAGTTCGCTGCGACAGATGCGTGAGAATTGGTCTCGCGAACAGTTGGTGAGTTATTTTGTGATGCAAAATTTGAAGTACGAGAAGGATATCACCCACGAACAACTGCTGAAATTTTACCAGGACCATCTGGCGGACTATCACGAACCGTCACGTGCCCGCTGGGAGGAATTGATGGTTCGCTTTGACAAATACCCTACCCGCGATGCGGCGTTTCAGGCGCTCGTCGAAATGGGCAACGAAGTGGTTTACGGCGCGAAACTGGATGCGGTCGCGAAACGTTCTTCAAACGGCATTACGGCCGGCGAGGGCGGACAGCACGAATGGGTAACGAAGGGAAGTATCGCTTTTGAAAATTTGGACCAAGCAATTTTTTCTTTGCCGCTAAACGAACTTTCAGAGATGATTGAGACGAAGTTGGGAGTCCACATCGTTCGCGTCCTGGAAAGAGAAATGGAACATAATCGTCCCTTCACCGAAGTTCAATCCGAGATCAAAGAAACGCTCGTTCGCGAGAATCGTTCCAAGGCTATCGAGGCCCACATCGCAAAACTGCGAGAAGAAATTCCGGTTGAGATCCTGCGGTAGCCAATTTGGCCACGTTTGCTTTTTCCTGAATTCACTGGGTTCTTCCCGAATCGAGTATTTGGTTGAACTCCTGAGCGACCCAACTCTCTAATCCGGCAAATCCTCTGCAATTTGCCCAATACACCGAATGCCTGGCACGCTGGTGGGCCAAGCGACCGGTATTCAGCGCGATACACATTACGTTGAATCAACAGCCATTGGAGTGCTGGAATGGCGGGGACGTAAACCCACGCGTCTTTGGCCGAAACTTTTGCCGGCTCGCCGCCGATATTCAAGTCACTTCGTACGGCAGATTTAGGTGAGCTCGGCCACCAAGAAATCAATCGGCGGTTGCTTTCCATTTCTCTTGTTCGCGGGTAGACTGAGGGCTGAAAATTCGCAGCGCTGCATTTGCGGATTGAGCTCTATCCGGCCCTCTGGATTTGATGGTGAAAAAGTGAGTATTGCTGAAACTGGAAAGACTACGATGAATGATGCCGCCAAACTCTCATACAACGGCAAAGAACTCGAAATGCAAGTCATCGAGGGGAGCGAAGGCGAATTTGGGGTCGATATTTCCAGCCTGCGTGGCAAGACTGGATTGATCACGCTGGATGAAGGCTACGTGAATACGGGGTCAACGACAAGCGCGATCACCTTTCTGGACGGGGAAAAGGGTATCCTGCGGTATCGTGGATACCCAGTCGAAGAATTGGCGGCAAATTGTGATTTCGTTGAGGTTTGTTATCTCTTAATTTATGGTGCATTGCCCACCAAACACGAACTCGAGTCCTTTCGTAACTCGATTCGCATGCACACGATGATCCATGAGGACATGAAATCGTTTTACAACGGGTTTCCCCGCGACGCGCATCCCATGGCGATTCTGTCGAGCGTCGTCGGTGCAATGAGTACCTTTTACCAGGACGCTTTGAATCCTGCCGATCCCAAACAGGTTAATGTCAGTATCCATCGACTGATTGCAAAAATCCCGACGATCGCGGCGTACAGCCACAAGAAATCGATCGGTCAGCCCTTCATGTATCCCGACAACAGTCTCAATTACGTTGAGAATTTTCTCCACATGATGTTTGCAGTGCCGGCCGAAAAATACCCGGTCGACCCTGACTTTGTGAAGGCTCTTAACTTGTTGTTGATTGTCCACGCAGACCATGAACAAAACTGCAGCACCTCCACAGTGCGGATGGTCGGTTCATCGAATGCGAATTTGTTTGCCTCGATTGCTGCCGGCATTTGTGCCCTGTGGGGACCGTTGCATGGCGGGGCCAATGAAGCGGTAGTCGCGATGCTGGAACGTATTCGCGAAGATGGCGGCAATGTCGAAAAATATGTCAACCTTGCCAAAGACAAAGACGCAAATTTTCGCCTGATGGGTTTTGGTCACCGGGTCTACAAGAATTTCGATCCGCGAGCCACGATCATCAAAACGGCTTGCGACCGTTTGTTGGCCAAATTGCAATTGAATGACCCTCTCTTTGAGATTGCCCAAAAGCTCGAAGCGGTTGCACTCAGCGATGAATATTTCATCCAACGCAAACTGTATCCGAACGTCGACTTTTACTCGGGTGTGATTTATCGGGCTTTGGGGATTCCGGTTTCCATGTTTACGGTGTTGTTCGCCATGGGGCGACTACCTGGATGGATCGCACATTGGATTGAGATGCACGAATCGCCAACGAAGAAGATTTGTCGTCCTCGCCAAATTTACACTGGTCCCCAAAAGCGGAAATTTGTACCTATCGAAAATCGCGTGAACTAAGCTCACGGCGACAAACTCCGACGGCGAGCAGTTTTATGCAAGAGTGGTTTTTGGTGGCGATCGGTGGTTCGGCTGGCGCATGTTCTCGTTTTGCTGTTGCCAATTGGTTCGAGAATCGCAGTCAATTCCCATTGGCCACGCTGTTTGTCAATCTAAGTGGTTGTTTTCTCGTTGGATTGTTGGCAGGAGTCGGTTGGCTGACCCCCGACAATCCTCGCCGATACTTGCTGGCAGTTGGATTTTTGGGTTCGTTCACTACCTTTTCAGCCTTCGGATACGAAACTTGGCGGATGATTGAACAGAATCGACTTTTGGCCATCGGCGCGAATGTGGGCCTAAACGTTATCGCGGGCGTTGCCCTGGTTGCACTAGGTGCTTGGTTTGGGAAATCGTTATCGACACAGAATTTGACGGGGCTTTAGAACGGGCTTTATGGATGCACTTCGTTTAACCATCGCAATTGTTCCGCTCGCTGTTTACTTGGCGACGTTGGGATTGATCAATTTGCGGCCGCGACCGTTCGTAACAACTGGTGCGCGCGACATCGGGGCGTTGGGGATTGGGATTCTCGGCTTGATGATCGCCGGTCCGTTGGAGTTGTTCTTGCCAGAAAGTGTTGCGATTCGGTTTGGCGGGTTGGTGTGGCTGTTGTTGATTGTTTTCTATGGCCTATGTGTTTCGCTTGTGGTCTTGTTGCTCCGTCCGCGACTGGTGATTTACAACGCGACCGTGGACCAACTGCGGCCGTTGTTAACTGATATCGCGAAGAACATGGATCAGAAGAGTCGTTGGACGAGCGACAGCATGATCATTCCCAACCGTCGCATACATTTCCACATGGAATCTGTCGATTGGCTGAGCAATTTACAGATCATTTCGACGGGAAATCGCCAGAGTTTTGAAGGTTGGCGAGAGTTGGAATTGAAATTACGCCAGGCAACCGCCGATGCACGCGTGCCGCCAAACTTCCTCGGTTCAGTGTTTTTGCTTGCGGCGTTAGCGTTGGCTGTGATTTCAGCCGTCGAGCTTTACGTGCATCAAACGGACGTGGCGATCGCGTTCAAGGATTTCTTGAGGCTGTGATCGGCCAAGAAACGGCTGCAACGGGATCGCAAGTAAACTAGCTGCCGATGGCGACGCGTTGGAGGCGTCGTCGATCGGATTCCTTCAGTAGGGCCTTGCGCAAACGAATCTTGGTCGGGGTGATTTCGACAAACTCGTCGTCCTCAATGTATTCGAGGGCGGCTTCGAGTGTCATCACGCGGGGTGGCTTCAGCAAGATGTTGTCATCCGTTCCGGAAGCTCGCATATTCGTCAGCTTCTTTTCGCGAGTCGGATTCACCGGCAAGTCGTTATCGCGGGCGTTTTCGCCGACAATCATTCCCTCGTAGACTTCATCACCAGGGGCGACAAACAGCTCGGAACGCTCTTGCAACGTGTCGAGTGCATAAGCATTCACACGGCCCGAAACCATGGAAATCAACACGCCGTTTGTGCGACGGGGCGGATCGGCATCCACCGGATGATATTCAGAAAATCGGTGATTAATGACGGCCGTCCCCTGAGTGGCATTGAGTAGTCGAGTTCGCATCCCGATCAAACCGCGAGAAGGAATCAGGAAGGATGCGAGCGTGAAATCGCCGCGATACTTCATTTCCTTCAATTCACCGCGACGAGCACCGACCATTTCCATAACGGGACCGAGACGGTCTGATGGCACCTCCACCACTAGAATTTCGAAAGGTTCACAGCGCTGGCCATCGATTTCTTTGAACAGAACTTGCGGCTTACCCACGGACAATTCGAAGCCTTCGCGCCGCATCGTTTCGATGAGCACCGCGAGGTGCAAGACGCCGCGTCCCGCAACGCGAAATGCATCCATTCCGGTATCGCCCGGCGTGACGCGTAAAGCAACGTTTCGCTCGAGTTCCTTGTTCAGCCGCTCGCGCAGTTGTCGGCTGGTAACGTATTTGCCTTCTTTGCCTGCGAACGGAGAACTATTGACCGTGAACACCATTTCGAGAGTTGGTTGGTCGACTTGAATGCGTGGCAGCACCAACGGGTAATCGACCGAACAAATCGTGTCGCCAATCTCAACATCGCCAAGACCGACCAACGCCACAACGTCACCAGCCGAAGCGGATTCGACTTCCGCTCGACCAAGATCATTGAAGACTAGCAAATTTTGCAGTTTGGCAGTTCGTTGCTGGTCGTTGTCTTCCATCAGCAGAACCGTTTGACCGCGAGTAAAAGTCCCCGAGAGGACGCGTCCAATTGCGATTCGTCCAACGTAATCCGACCAATCCAGCGTCGTTACCATCAGCGATGGACCAGGGTGTTCTGAAATCTTCGGTGGCGGTACCTTTTCGAGAATCAAATCCATGAGAGGCATGATGCTGGTCGACGGTTCGTCCAGCGAGCGCGTGGCAAAGCCTTGTTTGGCCGAGGCAAAAATGTGAGACAAGTCCTCCAGATAGGATTCACCGCCGAGTTCCAAAATGAGCTCAAAGGCCTCGTCGACCACCTCCATCGTTCGTGCATCGGGACGGTCGATCTTATTGATGACCACAATGGGGCGAAGTCCGCACTCAATCGCTTTGCCTAAAACGAAGCGGGTCTGCGGCATGGGACCTTCTGCAGCGTCGACCAGGACCAGAGCTCCGTCAGCCATGCGCAACACACGTTCCACTTCACCTCCGAAGTCGGCGTGGCCTGGCGTGTCGATGACGTTAATCTTCACGCCCTTATAATTGACGGCAATGTTTTTGGCGAGGATCGTAATCCCGCGTTCTCGCTCCAAATCATTGCTGTCGAGAATCTGGTCGCCCATGAGTTGATTCTCACGGAACGTTCCACACTGACGAAGGATGCAGTCGACGAGCGTAGTTTTGCCGTGGTCAACGTGGGCGATAATAACGATATTACGAATGTCTGAACGAATCATGGTGACTTCAACGAGAGCGGTGCGGAAAAGCGAGCCGTAATTTGACTGGAAACACGGCTTACCGGGCAAGGCCAAAAGCGGGTGACGAACGGAAATGACGCAGTCGATTCTAGTCGGAAAGCGACAGAAAGAAGCGACTTTTTGCTGCGTCTTAAGCGCACAGGGTCAATCCGAACCATTCTATCTGCGAACCAGCGACGAAAAGCCTACTTTGTGCCAAACGCATAAAGAGCTTTGTAGGTGCGAATAAATAGGCGGCCGTTGGACACTGCGGGAGATGCGGTAGTTTCTTCGCCCAAGGAATTCTTCGCCAGCACTTTCGGCTCCTTGCCGCCCTCGACGACCAACACATCGCCGTTTCGACCTGCGATCACGATCTGGTTGCCAACCAGGACAGGTGTCGAACGATGTTTGTCTGCAAAGAAACGTTCCTTGAATATCTCCTGACCGTTTTCCAAATCCACGACGATCAGGAAACCGCTCTCATGACACAGATAGACGAGTTTCTGTTTAACGTCGACAAGAGGCGATGCCACGTCGGGCGTCCCTCGATCCATTCGCCATCGCAACGCCTCGGCGTCGGACGTTACATCCCCCTTAAGGTTCTCAGGGCGCAAGGCCAAAACCGGTCCATTCTTCGCCGAAGGCACAATAATCGTGCCCGGAACACAAGTCGGCGACGAAACGAACCGCAGATAAGGGTTGTAAGAACCCTTGTCATTCAACCCACCCATTCGCCAAAGTTCATGACCATCATCGAGGTCGTGCCCGATAGCGTAGTCCGCTCCGTGAGTGATCAGGAATGAGCGGGAATCGTCACGGTAGATCACTGGCGACGTGTACGAGTGCTTGTTCTCGACCGTGGCCTCGGTCTCTCGTTTGAACTTCCAGAGCTCTTTACCGCTGTTGCCGTCCAAAGAAATGACCCAGCCGACGCTCGGAGTCTTGTCGCGCATGCTGCCATGAATCAACTGCAGGTACAAATGGTCGTTGTCCAAAATCGGCGTTGTCGACAAGCCAAATTGAATATCGAATTCACCGTATTCTTTTTGCAGGTCTTTTTTCCAAACCGGTTTTCCATCGAAAGTGAAACAATGCAGTACGCCCGCCGCCGAAGTCGCCCAAACATGGACGCCATCGGTGATCGGACTAGGCGAAGCATAATTCGCGTTGTCCATCCGAATTGCTTTGTTCTGTCCGTCCAGAGTTTGCCGCCAAAGTTCTTTGCCAGCAATATCCAGGGCCATCACAAGCAGATTGTCACCATCGGCAGACGTTACGAAAACCGTGTCGTTCCAAACGATGGGGCTGCTGCCTGCAGGGCCAGGCATTTCGACGCGCCACAACAGATTTCTGTCGGTCCCGAATTCCACAGGAATCGATTTCTCGGTGCTGACGTTGGTCCAACCCGGTCCACGCCATTGCGCCCAGTTATCTTGGGCAGACGAGTTGTCGGTCAAAACCACAAACAGCCAGGTGCAGACCAACAACAAAAGGCCAATCATTTTCATTTCAAACTCATTTGGATCACGTAATTTAATCGGTGGAATCGCCGGGTTAGCAAATTGGTAATCAGTGTTTGATAAGTTATTGTGGGTAACCCATTATACGAAAAGACTTGCGCAACCCTGCTCATGAATCATCTTAGCCAGACAAAACCGGAAGCGAAAGCATGGAAAATTGGATTGCATACTTCAGTGAAAAGGCTGCCGACGGGATGTTAATTCTTGGGGATGCAGAACGTGAAAGAACTCCAAAACGACTCCCATTCGTATTCGTCAGTTTTAGGTCGGGTCATGTGCACCAACCGTACTGTCATCAGACCACTCGCTGCAATTGGAATGATGGCTCTGCCGTCTTCACCCGTTAGAGTTTGTCCTGAAAAGGCTTCACCATTGCCGGGGTGGTCCCAGCAAAGATTGGCTTTTGTTAGCGGCTCACCCCGGAAGAGAACTTGAGCAGACAGGGTATCGCCAGGTTTTTTGTTCAAGGGGTTTTCCAGAAAAACAATTTCCAGCGTTTGGCCAACGACCTTGGCCGCTGTATTGCCCTCGCCGATTCCGTTCACCGAAAAGACGGTCTTGGTGTATTTGCTGTATTGCTCTTTTGCGTCCCGGTCAAGTTCGTCGGCGTCTAGTCTTTGCGCCAAAATTTGAGGCAGGCCATCATGTAACAAATAGTCGTTGAAAGCCTTGGCCTTCAACTCAATACGATTTGGTTTTGTCGTGCAGCAAACCAGCCAAGTTCCTGGTTCGTCAACGACAAATGAAGCCTTCGTTTGTTTGTTGGCCTCGTCCGGTGCAACGATCACACTCTTTGACGAGACATTTCCATTACTTGCCGAAACCGAGAGCCGTTCTGGATTGGCCGAATTCAAGCTTATAGGAAAGTCCATTCCAACTGAGACGATAACCTCGGCTTTTCCGCCTGCCGCCATTGGGCTGGAGGGTGGGACCAGCCACATGTCATGTGCCTGCACCGCATTAATGAATGACAGGCAAACCGCCGAAGCACTCAAAAGTTGTTTGTACATTTCCGAACCTAACCTCAAATTCGAACAAAAAATAGTCTCTTGAATTGACCGGTGCTCAATTGTAGTTCCTGAAGCCGTCCGTTTCAGGAGACTTCTAAGATACGAGGCCCCAAAACCTCGAATCGCGGCGTGACACCCAATCCAGGACTGCTGCTGGCCGTCATGAAACCCTTGTGAAATTGCGGTGCTCCGGTCGCCAAGCTGACGGTCACGTAGCTGTTGAAATCGGTACTTGTGAAGCGATATTCCTCGGGAGTGCTGTGAGCAAGATGAGCGATGGCCGCAGTCGTGATGTCACCGCCCCACGAATCTTCTAGCGTCATTGCAATACCCATCGACACGCACAAATCGCGGGCTTGTTTGGTTTTGGTCAGACCACCAAGCTTGCTGATCTTCAGATTGACGACATCCATCGCCAAGTCGGATTTGGCCCGCAATAACATGTCAAGGCCGTCAATGTTCTCGTCGAGAATAAAAGGATGATCGGTATTGCGGCGGACTGCTAGGCATTCTTCGTAAGTCAAACATGGTTGTTCGATGTACACGTCCAGGTCGCGCACCGCACGAACGACCCGCATGGCCTCGTGTTGGGTCCAACCCGTGTTGGCATCTGCGACCAATCGATCGCTCGGCAGCAGCATCGCGCGAACGGCATGGATGCGCTCGATATCGGTGTCCGGGTCGCCGCCTACCTTTAGTTGAAAACGCGTATAGCCTTGCTGGCGATAGCTCTCGACGTTCTTGGCCATCAGTTCCGGCGCCTGTTGCGAGATCGCCCGGTAGAGTCGAACCGCTTCTCCATATCGTCCACCCATAAGCACGCAAACTGGCAGTCCAGTGGACTTGCCCAAGATATCCCAGCAGGCGATATCGATTCCAGATTTCACGTAAGGATGACCTTTGAGCGCAGCATCCATTCGCTGATTCAGCTTTGCCAATTCCCGGGGATCAATGCCCAGCAAGTGCGGGCCAAGTTCCCGCAAGCCGCTGCGCACGCCTTCCGCATAAGCCGGCAAGTAAAACGGACCCAACGGACAAACCTCGCCGTAGCCAACCAATCCAGAATCTGTTTCCACGCCGACAATCGTGCTGTCGAAAACCGAAACCGATTTCCCCCCCGACCATTTGTAGGAACCTTCAACCAACGGCAATTCTACTCGATGGGCAAAAATTCGAGCGATCTTCATGAAAAACCTCGGCAACTTGGAATTGGAATGCCAATTAATGTTGCACATTTTGGCGCTGAAAGATATTCCCGGTCGAACTGCCCTAACGCTGTCGGCCGTTATTGCCAAAGATAGCCGACGAATTGATGGCCCAGCGATGACACATGGTTGAGACGTGCATAGGCCCGTTGACCACAGCGAACGCGGACGCTGTCGGCGGGGCTCAATTCGACAGTGGCGCTACCGCGAGGTTCGACCAAGACAAGATCACCTGCCGAGTTTTTACCGACTGCGAGTAGTCCACCATGGTCGGCTCCCAGCGAGATATCCGGTGGATGAACTCCGACCCGCGCATCAATTTGTTGCACGCGACCCTGCAACGCTCCGATACCCGGAACAACTACTCGAACAGTCTGGTTGAGCATGGTCTCTTTACGGCTCAACTCGGATTGACTCAGGCATATTTTGAGCTGTTTTCGATTTTCCATTCCAACTGCTCCGATTTCCACGCCCTTTTCCAAATAGGTTCCTGCCAGTGTTGCCAGCTTTCGCGAAACGACGCGTCCATCACAAGGCGCTCGCAAAATCAGATTATTCACCTGATGTTGAGTTTCCTGTAACTGCTGGGTCAGGCCCGCGAGTTGGCTTTCGGCGTTTTGCAGCATTGACGAGTTTCCCTGCCAACGCGACGAGCGAATCAGCTGTTCCGTTTGGCTAACCTGTTTCTTCAAATTGGAGAATTGAATATACAATTCGTCATTTCGCAGCGTGAGGAGCGGTTGTCCAGCAACTACCGCTTCGCCATTCTCAACATGGATTGCCTCAACAAACGCGTTGAGGGGCGTGCGGATGACTGCAGGTGGCGAATACTCTACGATGGCAGGGGCCGTTTGTCGAAACTCAGAAGGTATCAAGAAAAGGCTGCACAACAGCAGCGCAACAATAAGCCCCACCCTCATCGCCATTTTTACTGGGAACAACTCTCCCTGCCGATTCAACTTGACGAGACTTTTGAGCAGGTTGAGCAATGGCAACACTGCAAACAAAACGAATCCCGCCAAAGCAATGACAACACCGGCACCGCGAAGCATCGTGGCCGCTGCACAAATCAGACTAACAACGACCGTGGTGCGCCAGACGGTGGCCGCCAGTCCATAGAACTTGATCCAGACGGAATACCGAGGCGGCAACTCGGGGCAATTTACGTGCAGTCCGAGAACGTATCGCGACCCCCAATACTTGGCGTAACTGTGGCCATGGCTGCATAAATTGGCAATGCCCGTGAAGTCCGACAATGCAAAATAACCGTCGAATTTCATCAACGGATTCAAATTGAACAGAAGGGTCGACACGGACGCGATCAGGGCGACATCGGCGGCTGCCTGTTGAACAATCGCCGAACTATTTATTTTCCAGATTACCAGCGCGAGACCCGCAACAAACAACTCGGCACAGACTCCCGCCAACGTCACGTGCAGGCGTTGCCATCGTGAAGCAAACTTCCAGCTTGAACTTACATCAACAAAAGCGATCGGTACAAACAGGATAAAGGCCAAGCCAGCTTGGCGAACTTCTCCACCATAAGATTTACACGTCGCTGCATGGGCCGTCTCATGTATGAGCTTCAGACCAAACCAACCGACGGCCATCCACAGCCATCGCCATGGAGTAAATAGGTTATCGTAACTACGAAAGAACTCTGTCCATTGGCCGAACAACAGACTGCAGGCAACCAAAAAAAAGGCGACGCCCATCGTGCTGGCCTGCCAAGTCCACACCCCTCGCGAAACGTTTGCGATTTTGGCAATCCAACAATCAGGATTGAGCAAAGGCACTTCCCAAAAGTATAACGCCGAAAAAAACCTGGCAAGATTACCGCTCCGGGGAAGCCGAATTTTTTCGCCTGGAGGATCACCCGCCACTAAGCCAGAATTCCACAACCAACGACAAAGCATTGCCGCTTGCAGTCGCGAAAAGTTGGCGGTCGCCGAAGTGGCAACTTCAGCACTCATTTTTTGCCAGATTGCTTCTGGGTCCGGCACCACTTGCAGTTCGCGGACGAAAGCCGCTTCAGCATTGCCGAGTCGATAGTATTTCCCTTGGGATGAATCCTCCAAAACAAAATAGTCGGCTCCTTGCTGCCAATGAAGCGCAAGGTCCGCTCGGAGCACCAATTGATCTGGTAAATCACTCTCAGCGGAATTGAAATTTTGCGAAGCTTGCGACATGCTACCAACCGATCGTTTGTCGAAGCGCGTTCCAAGGTTTATGGAAGATGATCCAGCCCAACGTTTGCCAACCGGCTTGGATTCGCGCAACGCCAGTCATGCCGGGGCGAACGGTTTCGTCGCCATTGAGAATATTGGCTTCGGCGATAAAAACGCTATTGAAATCGCGGATTTCATTTCGAGGATGTATGCGTTCTATTTTTGATGCGTGCCATTGACCGGGGATGGCATTCAACGAGACTCGTGTGTTCAATGCCAATTTGACATAAGCGATTTCATCTTCGGGAACTGCGATTTCAGCAACCAATTCGTTGAGAGGACCAATTTCGAAAAGGGTTTGTCCGACGGTCAAAGTGGCCCCCACCGCCTTGCGCAGATCCCCCGATACCACAATTCCCGAGATGGGTGAGCGGACTTGCAGGCTGCGTTCGCGATTCTGCAAAAGATCAATTTCTTCCTGTAAGTGTTTGGTTTCCAATCGCTCAAATTCAGACTTCGAGGCATCGCGATTGGCGAGGGCAGCGTCGCGGCGCTGATTCGCTTGGGATAGTTTGGCCTGCAAACTGGCGATTTGCGATCGAAGATTACTGCCGTCGAGTTCCGCCAGGACTTGGTCGGCTTCAACAAGTTGCCCAACTTCAACATGGGTTTTGAGCAAGGTTGATTCAAACGGAGCGACAATGAACCGGCGCGTCGATGGTTCGCATTGAACTTGGCACTTGACCACATGTGGCCATGGTAACAAGAGAAAGACGATCAATCCTGCGAGGCCAGCCATATAGGTTTTCCAACTTGCCTGACGTTGCCGGAGTGACTCCGCCAGAAGCTTGTTCAGAGCTTGGCGAATTTCGCCCCATGAGTTCTTGGAATTGGTTGCCGGTGGCGAAATCGAGTTTTCGCTTGGACTCGAGGCAGACGTCGTTTTCGATTCGTGGTTGCCAATGGACTCCTTCAGCCAAAGGACACCCAGTTGCGCCGCAGCCAGTTCCACCTCTGTTTGTCGTTGGCGAATGAACTCTGTTCGGTTGTCGGTCGCACCTATCTGAAAGTGAACCGTCATGGCAACGCCCGAGAGTCCGAGACAGGGTACCCCGATAAAAATCGTCGGCTGGGACAGGGACAAGACTCGAATCTCGACCTTTTCATTTTTCAAAACTTCGGCTGCAACAAGTTGTTCTTGTTTTTGAATTTCATCTGATTCTTGGGAGCGAAAGACACGCCCTGCGACGCGACCATTCGGCAATGTGATCCATTGCGTGATTCCCTGCGCACCCTCCTTGACTAATCGGCCAACGATTGGCTCAAAAGGTTGACGCGATTTCTCGCGGGGGCGGTTATGAATTGCGCCGGCTATTGCTGCTGGTAGCGGTAGGTCAACCGTTGATCGGCGGTTTGCATCCAAGCCGAATGTCGTTGCATCCATGAGTCGACCTTATTATTTCTCGTGCAAACTTATGCGGTCGGAAATTCGCTCGGAGCTTGCAGGTGAGTCAAGTTCTATTTGACAGCGTTCCCCCGCACTTAACTTTCGCTCCGAGTTGTCGACGCGAATTTTCACAGAGTAGGTATTGGTTTCCCCGTTCGGATACGGCGAAACGTAGTAGACGATGCCCCGCACCGTCTTTTGCGACTCGGTAAACACCACCTTGATTTCGCTGTCGACCTTGATCTCCTGCCGGTAATGCCGGGGCACCAAGAAGTCAACGGATAGTGTTTTCAATTCGGCAATTGTGCAAACGCAGTAGTCGGTAACTCCGACGAATTCGCCTTCTACTTTGTTGAACTCGGTGACGACGCCATCGAAGGGAGCGCGAACGCAAAACTGTTCGGTGGAAACTTGGAGCTTTTCAAATTCAAGAGTGCGAAGGATTTGTTTTTCGCGGGCCATTTGCAATCCGGCTTGAGCCGTTTCAAATTCGCTTATGGCTCGTTGGAGTTCTTGTTCGGAAGCGTGTTGCCGACGAGCAAGGTCGCGCAAGGTCTGCAGCCGCATTTCGGCGTTCTTCACTTCGGATTCGGAGGCCAGTAACTCCCCTTTGGATTCGCGATTAATAGCCGCAATTTCCAGCAGTTTTTCTTGGAGTTTTGAGTCCATCCGACACAGGCATTCGTCTTTTTTGACTTCCTGCCCCTCACGAACCAACAGTTCTTCAACAATTCCGGACGTCGATGCCGAGACCTTTGCAATTCGATTTGGCTGACTGAATCCCTCGATAATGATGGCTTCGTCGGAAAAAACTGACGGCGAAATTACAGACGCTAAAGCAAACGCCAGGCAACTCCAAGGTTTCAAAGTTCGTTTTGCGATGCGTGGGGACATTATTGTAGAAAAGTCAGAAACAGAAGATGAGGAAGGCTGGAGACGAGAACGCCCGCAGTAAAGTAGACGACGATTAGAATTTTGTGCGAAGATTTAATCGTCGCACTAAAGTTTGTCGATTTTGGCAGAGGGACTATTTCGACGTTAACGATTGCAACGTCGGGGCATTCGATGGTTGAGGGATCGATTCGCCTGAAAGAGCGGTTATTCGGAAAACTGAACGAATGCTCCAGTAGCTCGTTGAATTTCGATCAACGAGAGGTTGTATTCGACCATCGAGATCAACAGGGCCTGCTCCTCTTGCAACAGGCGAGCTTGGGCGTTGAGCAGGTCATCAAGCTGGAGTTGTCCCAAGCGTGGATCACCGGTCAAGGCACGCCAACGATCTTCGATATAGTCAACCTCAGCGACCACGGCCTCTAGCGAGGCGTGCCGACTCAGAATTGCCTGATGGGCTGCATCCGAATTCCGAATTGCGACTTCGACTTCTGACTGGATGTTGGCTTGAGTTTCGCGGAGCAGATTTTCAAAATGCGCGATTTCATACCGGCGTTGGTTCACGCGCCCTCGAGCGGCTCGATTGCGGTAAGGCATTTCCATTTCCAGCCCACCTGCATATCCCGGTTTGCCGTCGATGAACTGGTTATTCCAGGCGCCGAATACATCCGATTCACCCTGCAGGCCGGCGACGTAACTCTCCATCAGCAAATTCAATTGTGGGCGAGTCTGATCTGCAGCCAATTGGAGCCGAACATCGGTTGCGTCGATCTTTCGCCGGAGTTCTTGGATTTCGGGACGCCGGTCGAGCGCCACAGACAGCTCCGCGTTGGGATCGAAGTGAATGTACTCGAGTGTCAGCGGTTGTATCGTGACGATTTCTGCTCCCACTCGATCGCTAATTCCTGGAGCATTGAGGAGGGCTCGAATACGTGACTCGATGTTCTTGATTTTCGCAACCGATAATGTCATTTCTGCCTTGCGATTCGCGACGGCGGCGCGTGCGCGCAAGATTTGACTTTTCACTGAATCAAATTGGCCGCGAGCTTCCAAGTCGTCGGCAATTTTCGTGGCACGTTCCAAATGTCGATGGCGTTGTAAGAGATTCGCCCGTTCGATATACAGCTGCCAATACGCAGTTGCGACATCAGAAAGTTGTTTTTGAACGGCGGCCAGATAGATCGCCTGTGATGCTCCGGATTCAAGTTGTGTGGTTAGAATCAGGCTGCGATTAACGTCAATTCGGCGGCCTTGTAATAAAGGCTGTTCGAGTTTGGCCGCCAATCGCGAAGTCCCCTGATTGTTCGGGCTGAAGAATAGAGAGTTGCTGTTCGCCAACCCCAAGTCTTGACCGAGTTTGTACTTTGTGCCCCGTGACAGTTGACCTCGCAGTCCTGTTTCCAACGTCCAAGCGTCCTGTTCGAGACGCGATGGGCCGCCTGTCAGGAGTGTGTTGCCTACGGGATCGTTCTTGCTGTCGAATTTAGATTTGCTGAACAGCGTTGGGTCAAATGCCGTTTGTGCTTGATCGTATTGCGTTCCGGCAATCCAGACTTGTTGGCGAACGGCTTGAACACGTCCCGAGTATTGGGCAGCCAGGCACATTAATGTTGCCGAGTCGACGGGGATTGATTCGGCCCCCGCATTCAGGGGTTGAGAGGTCGGTTGAATCCACCATGACAACAGGTCAGCCCCGTCCAAAACGCGTTCGGTTTGACCTGGGGGAACAAAATCATTGGATTTCTCAGGCATTCCCAAATAATCGGGGGCGTCTGTCGTTCGACGGTAGTTTGGGGAAACGGATTGTGCAGTTGGCAATGGCCGAATTTCCACTTGCGCGCAGCAATCGGCGGCGAGGGCGGTGGCAAAAACCACTCCGCTCCAAAACTTAAAATGGCTTTTGGGGAAATTGGACTGCATTGATCGTTAGCAAACAGGAAAAGACTCCGTTCTTCGTTTATCGGCGTCGCGCCCGACAACTGCTGAATCCAAAAAAACCGTACTCCATGGAATATTCGCATCGCTAGATTCATTCGGTGTAACAAGTTTCCTAACCGGGTTTTCTTACCCGTTTGCCAGCGGCATTCCCGGCGAAAACCGTTGCGAGTGGTAGGTTTTGCCGGCTTGCGCTCATACTTTTCCACTTTCAGGCTCCTCTTACTGTGTTCCGAACTTTGCTCGATAGCATTGACGCGCTTTTGCGTGCCCAGAAAGTGCCGCTCGTTCCGGTCAAATCACCAACGATTGACGTGATGAGCCTGGAACGGCGTCTGCTCTACAGCGCAGTGCCATTGCTGGAGCCCCCGCATGAAAGCATTACAAACCTCGCGGAAGTGGGTTTGACCGAGGCACCGAATGAGCCCCTCGATTCGGACAGCCAAGGCGGTGACGGTTCGACACTGCCAAATTGCTCGGGGGACGACCCGGCCCGTGGACCGTTGGTTACTGGGTTCGACGCCTCGGCAAATCAGTTGAGTCGAGAAATAGTCTTCATCGACACTGGCATCGAAGACTTTGAGCAACTGCTCGCCGATGCGTTGTCGAGAAGCGATTCAAAATGCGATTTGGAAATCGTGCTTTTGAGTTCTGATCGCGATGGCGTAGAACATATTTCCCAAGTTCTTTCAAAACGATCTGGCCTCGACGCCATCCACATTGTTTCGCACGGATCTGCCGGCCGAGTGCACCTTGGAAATGTTGAGTTAGACAGCCAAACTCTTCCTGGATATGCCGGTCAAGTGGCCAGTTGGTCGCACGCATTGAATTCAAATGCCGATGTGCTGTTTTATGGTTGCGAACTAGCGTCCGGTTCAGCCGGACAGGAGTTCGTGGAACAACTCGCTTCCCTTACTGGGGCTGATGTGGCAGCCAGCGAAGACTTGACGGGACAAGAGGCCTTAGGGGGCGACTGGGATCTGGAATTCGCTACCGGGGCGGTTAATAGCGAATTTGCGATTTCAATGGACTCTCAAGCGAATTGGCAGGGCATTCTCGCAACCTACACAGTCACCAATACCAATGACGGCGGTGCGGGCTCGCTCCGTCAGGCATTATTGGATGCCGACAACAACGCCGGTGCTGATAATATCGTCTTCAATATAGCTGGGACGGGCGTTCATACCATAAACTTGGGAAGTGCACTCGCCGTCAATTCACAAGTTTCGATTAATGCGACGACAGAGTCAGACTTCGCCGGCACGCCGTTAGTCGTTTTGAATGGGGGTGGAACCGTTGCCACTGGAATTGGTGTCTACGCAGGCAATTCAACGATCCGCGGTCTTGTCATCCAGAACTTCACCAACTCCGGGATCGATATCAATAGTTCAGGAAACTGGATCGCGGGCAACTACATCGGCACGTCGTCAACCGGAAATACCGCTGCAGCGAATTGGCTTGGTATCAACATCTGGGATAGCGCGAACAATTTGATCGGTGGTACGACGGCGCTGGACCGCAACGTGATTTCCGGAAACTCCAACATTGGGATCAATCTCAATGGAACCGGTTCCAATCTTAACAATACAATCTCTGGAAACTACATAGGGATTGGTGCAAATGGCACGTCGGACGTGGGGAACCAATGGTTCGGAATCTACAGCAATACCGCAACCAATAACACGATCGGTGGAACAACGAGTGGTGCTGGCAATGTCATTAGCGGACAAGGAACTTCTGGGACAGTTTCTTACGGCGTTTACCTCGCAGCCAGCTCTTCGGGATGGACAATTCAAGGTAACACGATTGGCCTGAATGCTGCCGGAACGGCGGTAGTGACGAATCAAGGATCAGGGCTTACTGTTTTGTCGGCCAACAATACGATCGGTGGTACGGGAAGTTTTGATCGCAACGTCATCAGCGGCAACACCACAATGGGCATCAATTTGACAGGTGCCAGCGCTAACAACAACACGATCCTCGGCAACTACATCGGAACTTCTGCGTCCGGCCTGATCGATCTTGGCAACGCGGAAGACGGAATTCAATTGGACACCGGCGCGTCGGGCAACACAATTGGCGGATTGACTGCAACATCCCGCAACATCATCTCCGGCAACGACAATGCCGGGATCGCAATCGATAACGCCACCTCAAGTGGCAACAGTGTTCTTGGCAATTACATCGGTCTGGGAAGCGACGGAAGTACCTCGATCGCCAACACGCACAACGGCATCAACATCAACGCTGCTGCCGGGACGATCATCGGTTCGACAAATGTCCTAGGCCGCAACGTGATTTCGTCCAATACGATTCACGGCATTGGAATCGCCGACGCCAGTGGCACTGAGGTGATCGGGAACTACATTGGTCTCGATGCCACGGGAACGACCGCCAAGAATAATTTGGGCGACGGCATTCGAGTCAGCGGCCTATCGACCGGTACAAAGATTGGAACCGCGACTGCGAATTCAGGAAACGTAATCGCAAACAATACGGGTGATGGAATCCTCGTGTCGGCATCGTCCGCGACGGCCGCGTCGATCCTGCAGAACTCCATCTACTCCAATGGAGAACAGGGTATCGATCTGGGGTCAGACGACGGCTTGACATACAATGATATCGGCGATGCGGACGGTGCTGGTTCCGCAAATGGGCTACTCAACTTTCCTGTCCTGAAAATTGTTGCAAGTTCCGGTGGCAATACAACCATTACCGGCAAGGTCATTGGCTTGGCCAACACGACGTTTCGAGTCGAGTTTTTCTCCAATGGGTATGGGATTCAGGATGCGAGTGGTTATGGAGAAGCGAGAATCTACATCGGTAGCGTCAACGTCACGACCGATGCGTCGGGCAATGGCGTTTTTTCAGCGGTTCTCAATGGTGTAACGTTAGGAACCGTAGAAACGGTCACGGCAACATCTACGCAACTGAGTTCAGGAATATCCATTGCGACGTCCGAATTCGCTGGGAATATCCGCGCCAACCTAAAGTGCTTGATGGTGACCGGGACTTACTCCGGGACAGGTGTAGACAACCGCACCTTTACGGGCCTTGGTTTCCGCCCCGAAGCGCTCGTCATTATGCAGCCAGGCGGAGGGACGTCGACACCCTCGTACATCAAGACTTCGGCCATGGCCGGCGACTCGGCCAAAAACATGTACACCGCAACCTCGCTGCAAGCCGACTTCATTCAATCGCTAGATGGCGAAGGCTTTACCATTGGAACGAGCCTGAATACAAGTTCCGCAGTCTATCATTGGATTGCGTTTGGCGCTGGTGACAACATCGACGTTGGAGCCTATGCCGGAAACGGAAGTTCTCAGACGGTCGCAGGCGTCGGGTTTTCCCCCGACATGTTGTGGCTCGCAAACGGTTCGACATCGTCCATGCGATGGGAATCGTCGCTTTCTCCCAACACCTACGATTTCTACACCGGAAACTATTCAACTTTGAATATCACGACGTTGACCAGCGACGGATTCAGCGTGGATTCGAACGCTGCCGTCAACCAATCGAGTCAAAGTCTGTACTACATCGCGTTCAACCAGAGCGCCAACTACTTCTCGCTTGGAAGCTATATCGGCAACAGCACTAGCGGTCAAAACATCACTGGAGTTGGCTTCGAGCCCGAGTTCGTGATGACTCGCGAACTCAACAATTCGAATTGGGCAAACGTCAAACCCGAATCGTCGGGCTACAACGTCGATGCCACCGGGAATTTCGTAGGCTGGGGACCAACTCATGCGGGATATATCTCGGCTCTCCAGTCAGATGGTTTTCAAGTAAGCGCGAACTCCGAAGTCAACGGAAACGGGCTCTCCTATGGATACTTTGCCTTCAAACAAAACGATGCGCCGATCATCGTGGATACGACCAGCGATACATCCGATGGCGCGTTGACATCGATCAACGCCCTGCGTGCCAGTCGCGGTGCCGACGGCAAAATCAGCCTTCGTGAAGCCATTGCAGCGACCAATGCGACTCGCAATGTCAACGGAATTATTGATGAAATCGACTTTGCGATCAGCGGAACCGGGGTTCAAACGATTACCATCGGCACAACGGCACTACCGAACATCACTGACGCCGTAAGGATTGACGCTTGGACGCAATCTGGCTTTTCAAGCTCGCCATTGATCGAACTTGACGGCAACGACTCAGGTACGCTCAAGGACGGTCTCAAGCTGGCCTCCGGCAGTGCCGGCAGCACGATCCGGGGCTTCATCATCAACCGTTTTACCGGCGACGGGATCGAAATCAACTCGTCGAACAACAATGTGATTGAAGGGAACTGGATTGGACTCGATGAAACGGGAACGGTCGCGTCCGCCAATGCGTTACGAGGCATTTATGCGATCAACAGCACCGGATTGATTATCGGCGGCTCCACGGTAGCTAGCCGCAACGTGATTTCTGGAAATACGCAACAGGGGATCTACTTCGATAACGTCGACATTAGCACCATCCAAGGCAACTACATCGGCACGAATGCCAATGGAACGGGCGACGTCAACGGTTCCACAGCGAATACGAGCCAGTCGGGCTTTATTCTTACCAACGGTTCGAGCAGCAATCAGATTGGCGGAACTTCGGCATCTGCTCGTAACCTCATCTCCGGAAACAATCACTACGGACTGGAAATCCAGACCTCGACTTCGACAAATAATTCCGTCCAAGGCAACTACATCGGCACCGACGTCACGGGATTGACGGCACTGGGGAATGACAATGGCGGATTTTCGTTTTGGGGCGCTGGCATTGGAAATACGCTCGGCGGTAACGTCACGGGAGCCGGCAACGTCATCGCTGGAAATACGGGTATCAACGTACTCGTCGGCAGCGCTTCGTCAAGTGCAACAATTCAAGGGAACAAAATTGGAGTCGGCTCCGATGGTTCGACCATTCTCAGCAGCACGGCAACGGGAGGCTGCGTTGCCGGTGTGTCGATCAATACACTCATCGGAACGGACGCGAACGGCACGAACGATACTCTGGAGCGGAATGTCATTTCGGGTAACCTCGATGGTGTGGTCATCACCGACATAGGCACTACAGGGACCATCGTCGCTGGCAACTTCATCGGTACCACGTCTTTGGGACTGGCTGCGGCGGCGAACGCTGGAGACGGCGTCCGCATTCAGGCGGGAGCGACCAGCAACACGATCGGCGGTTCAACTTCAACTCGCCGAAACACCATCGCAGCAAATGGTGGTGACGGCGTGCAGATCGACGGCGAAGCGACCGACGGCAACTTCATACAGAACAACTATATCGGCCTGGGTGCTGACGGCCTAATCGTCCTGGGCAACGGAGGCGATGGAATTTCGATTACGAGTGGCGCTGACAATACAACCATTGGCGGAATCAATCTTGGCAACGTCATCATGAGAAGTGGTTTGCGTGGCATTCTGGTTGATGGAGCATCGACCGGTACAGTGATCTACGGCAACTACATCGGAATCAACCCGGCTGGGACCGTGGTGTCTGGCCAGCAGCACAGCGGTATTCTGATCCAAAGCGGTGCTGGCTGGTCAACGATAGGTGGAACGACTGCGGGTCAAGCCAACACGATAACCGATAGCGGATTGGGCGGCGTCTACACTCAAGGTGTTTGGATTGGCGCGAGCGCAGGTACCGGCAACACCATCATCGGAAACTCGATCTATGGTAATGCCGGGATTGGCATCGATTTAGGTGCAGCGGGTACGACGGGCAACGACGCCGGCGACGCTGACACCGGCGGCAACAACCTTCAGAATTTCCCGGTACTGACCACGGCGCGCACCAACGCCAGCAACCAGCTCAACCTGACCGGCACGCTGAACAGCACCGCCAACAGCTACTACCGCATCGAGTTCTTCTCCAATGCCAGCCAGCACGTCAGCGGCTACGGCGAAGGCCAGACCTACCTCGGCTCTGCCAATGTGGCCACCGACGCCTCGGGCAACGCCATTATCAGCACCACGCTGAACGTGAACGTGGCCCCCGGCGGCTTCATCAGCGCCACCGCCACGAGCAGCGACGCCAGCTACACCACTTTCAACGACACCTCAGAGTTCGCGCAGAACGTCACCGCAACCATTACCCCGGTCGTGACAACCACCGGCGGCACGCTGGCCTACACCGAAAACGGCAACAGCGCTGTGGACAGTGGCCTGAAGGTGGTAGACACCGACAGCTCCAACCTCACCAGCGCCACGGTCTCCATCTCGTCGGGCTTTATCAGCGCCGAAGACACGCTTGACTTCACCAACCAGAACGGCATCACCGGCATCTGGAACTCCGGCACCGGAGTGTTGACTTTGACCGGCAGCGCCACGGTGGCCAACTACCAAGCGGCGCTGCGCACCGTCGCTTACGTCAACAGCTCGGACAACCCCAACACATCGACCCGCACGGTTTCGTTTCAGGTCAATGACGGCAGCGGCAACAGCAACAACGCCACACGCAACATCAGCGTTACCCAAGTCAACGATGCACCGTTGCTTGATAACACTGGCGCGATGACGTTGACTTCGATCACCGAAGACAACACATCCAACAGCGGCATCACAGTCGCATCGATCATCAGCGGTGCCGGTGGCGATCGCATCACCGATGTTGATTCTGGAGCCACTGAAGGGATCGCGATCACCGCCACGACCAACGGCAATGGTTCGTGGGAGTATTCGACCAATGGTGGATCGAACTGGTCCGCCGTTGGCTCGGTCTCTGATTCATCGGCTCTGCTGCTGCGAAGCGCAGATCTTATCCGATTCGTACCCGATGGACAAAACGGCACGACCGGCGACATCACTTTCCGAGCTTGGGATCAAACCTCAGGTAGCACGGGGACCAAGGTCGATGTAAGCGTGAATGGTGGATCAACTGCGTTCAGTACCACCACAGAAATTGCATCGATCACCGTGACATCGGTCAATGACGCGCCCGTTGTCGACAATACCGGGTTCATGTCTCTGACCACGATTACCGAAGACGATTTGAGCAACAGTGGAAACACAATCGCTCAGATTGTTGCAAGTGCCGGCGGCGACCGAATCACGGACGTCGATAGCGGAGCCATGGAAGGGATCGCGTTGTCAACGGTCAGCGGCGCGAACGGAACTTGGCAATACAACACGGGCACAGGCTGGACAAACGTCGGCCCCGTCTCGTCAACCAATGCCTTACTCCTTCGATCAACCGATAGCTTGAGATTCCTCCCCAACGGCACCAACTCCGACACGGGAACGTTGCTTTTCCAGGCATGGGATCAATCGTCAGGTACTGCAGGAACCAAAGTCGACAGCTCAACGTCAGGCGGGTCAACCGCTTTTAGTTCGCAAGTCGAGGCCGCGATCATCACCGTCACGGCTGTCAACGATGAACAAGTCGTTGCTACGAATATTGGCCTGACCGTTGCCGAAAATTCAACTGGCAATCAGATCAACAATGCTCGGCTCAATACGACCGACGTCGATAATACATCGAGCCAGTTGGTCTATACCATTACAGCATCAACTAGCAATGGCATGCTGCGAAAATCAGGTACGGCGCTCGGTCTGAACAGTACCTTCACGCAGGCCGACCTCGACTCCGGCATTATGACCTATGACCACAACGGGAGCGAAACCTCCAGCGATAGTTTTTCGTTTAGTGTCGATGATGGAGCCGGCTCAACATCTACCGGAGTCTTCAATCTCAACATTACACCGGTCAATGATGCGCCCGTTCTGGCCGACACAACGTTGAGTATTACGGTCGCCGAAGACGCTGGCGTGCCAACGGGTGCCGTAGGTAGTCTAGTCAGCTCACTCGTCGGCGGCGTCACTGACGTCGATAGCGGTTCGGTAAAAGGCATCGCCATCACCGCAAGTGTCGAGACCAATGGAACTTGGTATTACACAACCAACAACGGAGCCAACTGGAAAGCTTTGGGGACCGTCAGTTCCGTTTCGTCGTTGCTCTTAGCCGACAACGGCAATACGCGTTTGTACTTCGCCCCAGCCTCGAATTACTACGGAATTTTGACTTCTGCTTTGACGATTCGTGGTTGGGATCAAACCAGCGGTACGGCTGGTACCAAGGTGGACACCAGCAGCAACGGTGGCATCTCCGCATTCAGCTCAACCACCGATGTCGTCGATGTCACAGTCACCGCAGTCAACGACGCACCGACTGCTATCCCAGATGCGTTGACCGCCGTCGAAGCAGGTGGAACCGCGAACGGAACAGCCGGTACGAACCCAACCGGCAATGTTTTGACGAATGACACCGACATCGACGCCAGCGATACGAAGACCGTTAGCGGCGTGGCGGCTGGGGTCGTCGGTTCGGCTTCAACGAACGTTGGTTCTGCAGTTGTCGGCTCATTCGGTTCGATCAAAATCGACGTGAATGGAGCTTACACCTACACCGTCGATAATACCAACGCAACGGTTCAAGCTCTGCGTACCTCGGCCAACACGATTACCGACGTTTTCACCTACACGATTCAGGACGCGGACGGCCTGACCAGCACGACACAAATCACGGTTACCATTCAGGGCGCTAATGATGCACCATTTGATTTGGCAACCACAGGTTTATCGATTGCGGAAAATGTTGCCAATTCCAGTACTGTTGGCAAAATCACTCGCAGCGACCTGGATGCTGGCGACACGCCGAGTTACTCACTGGTCAATAACGCAGGAGGACGCTTTGCGATCAACGCCACCACTGGTGAAATAACCGTAGCCAATGGGACGCTTCTCGATTACGAAGCTGCAATTAGTCATAACATTACCGTCCGCATAACCGACCTCTCCGGTGCCACATACGACGAGGTTTTTGCGATCAACTTGATCGATCTCAATGAGTTCGCCGTAACGGCACCAACGGACGTTAACGCTACTGCCAATGGTGTTGATGAGAACGTGACTATTGGAACCGTTGTTGGGATCACGGCGTCCGCCAGCGATTTGGATGCCACAACGAATACGGTTACCTACAGCTTGTTCGATAATGACGGTGGGAATTTCGCGATCGATGCCAATACGGGTGTCGTCACCACGGCGATGGCAATCGATCGTGAGACTCTTGGTTCAGTACGTTCGATTACAGTCCAAGCTGCATCAAGTGATGGGTCAACGGCAACGCAGTCGTTTGATATCCTCATCAACGATCTGGATGAGTATGACGTCGGCCCGGTGAGTGATTTGGATGGCGCTGTCAACAGCGTTGCTGAAGACGCAACGATCGGCACTGCCGTAGGAATCACGGCTGTGTCCAGCGACGCAGATGCAACGACGAACATGATTACCTATACGTTGGACGACTCGGCAGCCGGGCTGTTCTCGGTTGACGCCAACACGGGCGTGGTGACCGTGGCTGGGGTCCTCGACTACAAAACCAGCGCCAGTCACAACATTACGGTCCGGGCTACTTCGACAGACGGATCGTCTGCGACCCGGATTTTTACGATCAGCGTGATCAACGTATACGGTAGTGGTGTTGGACCTATCAGCGATGTGGATACGGGTTTCAATGGAGTGGCGGAAAACTCGGCGTCTGGGACGATGGTGGGGGTCACTGCGCAAGCTAAGGATCCCGATTCGCCAGATTCAGTCAGCTATTCGCTGGACGATGATGCGGGGGGCCGGTTTGCGATTGATTCTCTCACCGGAGCAGTCATGGTCGCGGGCGGCATCGACCGTGAAACGGCCGGGTCCTACGACATCACCATTCGGGCAACATCTTCGGATGGTTCCTTCAGTACAGTAACTCTGGCCATTGCCATTTCTGATGCCAATGAATTCAATGTCGGGCCGATTACGGATATTGACTTAGCGGTAGACGCGGTCGATGAAAACGCCGCGCCGGGAACAGTCGTGGGAGTAACAGCACTGGCGACCGATAACGACGCAACGAACAGCGCGATCAGTTATTCGTTAATCGATGACGATGGAGGCCGATTCTCGATCGACTCGAAAACGGGAATCCTGGTAGTTGCTGGGGGCATCGACCGTGAGGTAGACGGGCCATCACGAAGTATTAGCGTTAGAGCGATTTCGGCAGACGGATCTTATGTCGATCATCGATTGATCATTACGATCAATGACATCGACGAATTCGATGTAACGTTGCCAACGGACACCGACAATTCGGCGAATTTTGTGCCTGAAAACGCTGGGATTGGGACGACGGTAGGAATCAACCTACAGGCCGTCGACAACGACGCAACCACCAACCATGTGGTATTTCATTTGGTCGACAATGATGGCGGTAGATTTGCGATCGATGCCGCATCCGGAGTGGTCACGGTCGCGAGCAACATTGACCGTGAGTTGGACGGTCCATTGCGGACGATCGTGGTACAAGCCACATCGTCCGATGGGAGTTTTGCAACCAGTATTTTTCAAATCAACCTAGGCGCGGTCAACGACAATCCACCGGTTATTACCAGTAACGGAGGAATGGGGACTGGATCAATCGGCATTTTTGAAAATACGATTGTTGTGACCACCGTGGTCGCGGTTGATGGAGACCTGCCAAATCAGGTGTTAAGCTTCTCGATTGCCGGAGGTGCTGATGCGTCGAAATTCACGATCAATTCCGTAACGGGTGAACTTCGATTTGTCGATTCTCAGGACTATGAGACGCCAACGGACGCAAACCACGATAATATCTTTGAGGTAGTGATTCAGGTCGACGATGGCCAAGGCCTAAGCGACAGTCAGACATTGTCAGTTTCAATAGTGAACGTGAATGAAGCACCTGTCGCGGTCGCAGAATCGTATCTAGGCACCCCTTCGAAGAAATTGACGAAAATCTCCGCAGAAGGCGTGCTGGCCAATGACTTGGATTTTGACGGCGACCCGATCAAGGCCGTTTTGGTTTCGGGCCCGTCAAATGGGACACTCCTTTTGAACGCCGATGGTTCTTTCGAGTTCACACCAAATGGTGCCTTCAATGGAGTGGCGACCTTCCGATACTTTGTAACAGACGGAACACTGAGTTCTTCCGAAGTTGATGTGACTTTGACAATATTGCCTGTCCCGCCACCACCCGCCAATGGGTCGGGCTCGACAGACCAAGACCAAGATCTGGATCAGGAAGACAGCGGAGACTCAGATTCTCAACATGAACTAAATGTCACCAAACACAATTTGCGAGGCCTTGGCCTGACAGCCATTCGCGCTTCCGCCAATTCGACCCAATCCAGTTCCGGTGACAGGCAAAATTCCTCCGTCAGCGATTCCCCTGCCGGTGAAAATGGAAATACAACTGCCAGCGGATCGAAAAGGAGTGAGTTGGTTGGTGCTGTCGGGACAATTGGACCCGACGAAAGCCAAATTCGGCATGCACTGCCTGCGAGTGCATTGCTCAAACGACTTGCGATTCAGCGCGAGCAAATACACACCCATGATTCCGATTTGAGCCCCGTTCAATTCGAGTATCTTTTGGAGTCGTTCGCCAAAGATGTTGCCCTTCGGGAGCAATCGATTCAATTCGTCTCAGGCCTGGCAACTGCGGTGTTTATCGGGGCGGCGACCGGCAGTGCGTTTTGGTTGGCTGGCGGTTCCTATTTGGCCACGGCCATGTATTCGTCACTTCCGGTGTGGGCCAGGTTTGATCCGATTTTCGTCTTACAAAATAACCGCGCCCGGAAAATCGACGATGACCTGACCCTGATAGAAATTATCAAACAAGAAAGTGTCAACAGGGAAGAAGTTGACGAACGCCAGGAGGCGAAATCATGAAACCAGGTACTATTGCTCGAATCAATTTTGCGATTTTGATTCTTTGCGTTGCGTCGGTCATGTTTGCCAGTTCGCTTGGCTGGTTGCCAGATGAACGCAAAATAATTTCTCAGACTCGTGCGAAGATGTGCGAAGCCATGGCTACGAGCATCACTCATTTGGTGAGCGAATCCGATTTCCGGCAGGTACGTTCGCAACTGGAGGTGTTTGCCAAACGAAATCCCGAATTGATATCAGCAGGGTTACGTCGTAGCGACGGGAAAATGTTGGCAAGCACCGATCGTCACTCCCAGGAATGGACAGCTGGTTTGTTAAACAAAAACGATGGTTGTTACAACGTACCGATCCTCAGTGGCGACGCCACTCGTTGGGGCGACTTGGAAATACAATACCAGCCCGTCTATCAGGGAGTGGCCGCTTATCTTAATCCCGCAACAGTTCTTTTGTGCTTGTTGTTAACACCGATGATCGGGATTGCCTGTTGGTTGCATTTGCGTCGCATTCTGAAATACTTGGATCCGTCCCGAGTGATTCCGCCACGAGTTCGACAAACTCTAGATAGCTTCATCGAAAGCGTGGTCTTGATGGACAAGAACAATCGAATCGTGCTCGCCAATCAAGCGTTCTCGAAGCAGGTGAATCGAACGGCAGACGACTTGTTAGGGCAGTCGATCAATCAATTTGGCTGGCAGTCCGAGAGCAGCGAACCACTGCCGTGGTCGGTTGCCAAAGGAAACGCGACGCCCATTGGTGGCGCAACACTGAAACGGAGCTTGGACGACCAAACGGTCGGAGTTTATTCGGTTAACTCTTCTCCCGTCTTGGACGAAGAAGGCGCCTATCAAGGCTCAATGGTCGTTTTTGCCGACGTAACTCCACTGGAACGCAAACGTCAAGAGCTGGCACAAACGCTCGAAAAACTATTGCAATCGAAACAGGAAATTACGAAACAGAATGAAGAGTTGCGCTTTCTCGCCGCCCGGGACCCCTTAACTGCGTGCATGAACCGTCGTAGTTTCTTCGAGTACTTTGCGGAGTATTGGGAATTTGCCAAAGAGAATCGCAAAACGCTGTGTGCCATCATGGTCGACGTCGATTTCTTCAAGTCGATTAACGACACTTATGGCCACGGACGCGGCGATGAAGTCTTGCGGCGTGTCGGATCGCTGCTCAATAGTCTGGCAGGGAAGCACGACATCGTCTGCCGTTACGGCGGTGAAGAATTTAGCGTCGTAATGCTCGACAAAACGCTTGACCAAGCAACGGAATTGGCTGAAAAAATTCGCCACGAATTCGGCGAGCTGGACTTCGGCGATTTCAAAATTACTGTCAGTGTCGGGGTTTCCTGCGACGAGTTCCATGCAGCAAATCCACAGGAGCTGCTTGATCAAGCGGATATATGTTTGTACGTGGCCAAGCGAAATGGTCGCAACCAAGTGATCCGGTACGACCTGGTGCCTAACGAAGTCGTTAGCGAGAAAACAAACGTTTCAAATGCAAAGCTGTTGGACCGTGATGCAGTCACGACCAGAATTCAGTACCCCGCTGTTGCCGCCTTGCTTTCTGCGTTGTCCTACCGCGATCCGCAAACGGGTGCTCATTCGGCGCGTGTCGCACATTACGCGGCGATTTTGGCTCAACGTGTTTTGCGGCCACGGGACGTTTACATCGTCGAAATGGCGGGGTTGCTGCATGACTTGGGTAAAGTTGGCGTGCCAGATTCGATTCTTTTGAAGCCTGGTCGGTTAACTGATGAAGAATGGAAGATCATGGAGCAACACGATCAGATCGGTATTGAGATTATTACCAAGGCATTCAAATGTCCAGAGCTTACTGAGATCGTCGTCAATCACCACACACGTTGGGACGGTAAGGATCGAGAGAAGGATCTTCCGTACGGTGAAGAAATTCCAATTGGAGCCAGAATTCTGACAATCGTCGACGCCTTCGACGCGATGATTTCTGATAGACCCTATCGCAAGGGATGTCCGATGGCCGATGCCGTCATGGAACTTCAGCGATGCGCAGGCAGCCAGTTCGATCCGAAGCTCGTGGAGATCTTTACTCAGATGGTGGATTCGGGAGCGATTGAAATGGTGAAGTTTTCAGACAAACTCACGCAGGAAGAAATCCTCAATATCGGCGAGCAGGTCGAAGGTCTGGTAACGGCCATTGACCGCGGTGATCAGAAGCTGTTTGTCGCGTTAGCCGGACGATTGCGACAGACGGCTGAAAAATCAAATGCCGAGAATCTCGCCAACGCTGTTGGGCGAGTCATTGATCTGGCTAAAGAAACCGACCAGCACGAGAAAATAGCTCGGGAAACGTTAGAGCTGTTATCGATGTGTCGTTCGATTCACCGAGACATGGCGCATACGACGATTGCAGAAACACGCAATCACGCTGTTAGCGTAACATAGCAAGTTTACGCCAGGCCCAATTCTTGACCGTTTCAACGGGCTTTATTTCCCGTCTGCTAGTGCCAGTAATCGCAGGATTTTCCAGCGATTTTCGCAATATCCGTCTGATTCGGCGAAAAAAATTGACTTTTTTATTTTTTCCGCGAACCTTTTGGTCGGTTAGCCGACTTAATTTGTGGTCACGGACTAGGGACCGTCAAGAAAATGGCGGTCCCGGGACCAATACGTGTTTTTTTAGATTCTTAACTGTGCGTTGGCACGGGGAGCAATGACATGCGAAGCAATCAAAACCAAAACTTTGGCGTCAACTGCAAAGACGGCTTGGTATTGGATTGCGTCCGTACGCCCCAATCCCAACGCCTCTCCACTGGCAGAGGCAACTATACGCCCTGCACGAGCGGAGCCATTCCAGGGTTGTCGTTATCGCAGAATGCGACAGCGCAACTGGGCGAACTAAGCGCCCGTGGTGGCTTCGACTCGGGAAGCATTGTGGTGATGGCCACCATGCGCGAATCGATGCCACATCAGTGGCGGTCGACTTTCGAAAGTAATCGCTCCTAGAGCCACGCTCAGAAGCCACTTTCAAAAAAGTCACCGACCGCCATCGATTGGCGGACGCGAGTGGACCTTTTGGTCCGAAAGCAATCGCCCAGATTCTTTGCCTCGCTGTTCTCGATGGTTTTTGTCCAGAAACACGTATCCGCACACGATGGAATCATGAACGCACAAACTCAAACGATAGAAAAACTTCGAACCCTGACGGAATTGGTTCAACGAGCCCAAAGCGGTGATTCAGGCGCGTTCGGCGAACTGTTCGAGCGATTCCAACCGCTGATTCTGTCAGTTCTTTTGCGTCGAGTTCGAAACTACGGCGATGCCCAGGAATTGGCGCAAGATGTCTTCATGAAAGCATTGACCAAGATCGATCAACTACGAGTCCCTGAAGCTTTCGTAGGTTGGTTGAAGTCAATCGCCGTGCGGATGTCGATCAACTTTGTTCAACGAAAGCGATTGGCTTCGGGCGGCGAAGGAATCGTTGACGGAGTGACTTCGGACGAAGATACTCCGTTCGAAGCTGCCTTGGCCAGTGAACGACAATATGAAGTTCACCGATGCCTGGGTCGATTGCGAGATTTGGACCGAGAGACTTTGGAAGCCTTTTATGTGCAGGGCAAGTCGATCTTGGAAATGAGCGACGAATTCGAGGCGCCGGTCGGCACGATCAAACGCCGCTTGCACGTGGCTCGACATCGACTGGAAGAGGCAATCAGCGAATTTGCTGGAAACTGAGTTGGCTCACATCAAGTGACTTGTCAACCGTGCGCCTGTCGGGCATATTGCTCGGCAGGCTTTTTTTTTGAAGTGTCAACGAGGTTGCAATCAAGAACAATGGCGCCCGCACAACGCCGATACGAGTACGATCATCCCCGACCTGCAGTCAGTGTCGACGTGGTCGTGTTGCGCGCTTCCCCAAGTGGCGAGGAAATCCTTCTGATACAACGTGGTCGCGATCCCTTTGTCGGTTTGTGGGCATTGCCTGGGGGATTTTTGGAGATGGGTGAGACGTTGGAAGCCGCAGCACGGCGCGAACTGTATGAGGAAACCGGGTGTGAGGTGGACCAGTTGGTACAAATCGGTGCATTTTCTGAGGTCAATCGCGATCCACGAGGCCGAGTGATCAGTATGGCTTTTTTGGCGGAACTCGACGGGACTGCCTCCAGTAGGGTTACCGCCGGCGATGACGCGGCAAATGCCTGCTGGATTCCGCTGGCTCAGTTGCCAGATTTGGCATTTGACCATAAACAAATAGTGAATCGGGTGTTGGAAGTCCGTGCCAACTGGGGATCACGGTCATGAATCGCGATGCCGAACATCAGGACTTTTGCGATTTCTTACATCGACTTGTTGCTTCCGACGTCAACATCGACGATTGGAATCGGTTCGCCGTGCGACCGACCAACAATCCGGAGCTTGAACCTGCCCGCCGCCGTTTGATTTCCTTTGCACTCAATGTTGGACAATGTTCGGCGAAACCAACGCCCGCAGGAATTGAAAAATTGGCGGCTGCGTTGCTCGAAGAACTAGCGTGATGGCCTTCGTCGGCGGCAGGAGAAATACGCGTTTTCGACGTCGAGCGAAAGTCGTATACTAAACCAGCGGTGACATTTGGGTTGCCATCGAAATTTTGTTTCCTGAACTTCCTTCATTTCAAAGAAGCCTGATTCCATGTCTGCCAAACCTTCGGTCGCCGTCGTCCTTCCTGACGGCAAGGTAAAAGAATTCGAATCTGCCGTGACAGTTCGCGATGTTGCCAAGAGCATAGGTTCGCGACTGGCTAAAGATGCCTTGTGGGGAGATATCGACGGCCAGCCGGTTTCGCTGGACCATGTAATCGCCGAAGGATCTCGGATTCCGCTGAAGATCATTACTCGCACCGACCCGGTGGCGCTGGCGACCCTACGTCATAGTTGTGCCCACGTCATGGCCCGCGCGGTCATGCGAATCAAGAAGAAAGTTCAACTGGCGTTCGGACCGGCTTTGGAGGATGGATTCTACTATGACATCGAAAGCAGTGAGCCTCTCTCGGAGGAGGACTTTGTAAAGATCGAAGCGGAAATGCAGCGAATCATCGAACTGGATGAACCTTTTGAACGCGTCGAAAGAAGCCATGATGAAGCGGTCAAAATTTGTCTGGATCTGCAACAGCCGCTGAAAGCTGAGCATATCCAAACCGAACTGAAAAACGAAAAGTCTCTTTCGTTTTATCAACAAGGCGAATTTGTCGATCTTTGTCGAGGCCCACATATCCCGTCCCCCAAGGTCATTGGGGCTTTCAAAATTTTGTCGATTGCCGGAGCGTATTGGAAAGGAGACGAAAGTCGTCAGCAACTGCAACGTTTGTATGCGACTGCCTTTTTTAGCAAACAGGATTTGGAGCAACATCTCGAGCGAATCGAAGAGGCCAAGAAGCGAGATCATCGGGTCTTGGGGAAACGACTCGGTCTGTTTCACATCGACGAAATGGTTGGCCAGGGCCTGATACTCTGGGCGCCGAAAGGTGCCTTCATTCGCCAACAACTGCAGGATTTTATTTCGAGTCACTTGCGGCGACAGGGCTACCAACAGGTCTTTACACCGCACATCGGCAAACTGGAGCTGTATAAAACCAGTGGCCATTTTCCATATTACCAGGAGAGCCAATATCCGCCTTTGGTCCAGCGTGAACACCTGCAAGCGTTGGCTGCGGAGGGTTGCACCTGTGGCGAACTCTCCAACAAAATGTCGGCAGGGGAAATTGACGGCTATCTCCTGAAGCCAATGAACTGCCCGCACCATATCAAAATCTATTCGGCGGCCCATCGAAGTTATCGCGATCTGCCGATTCGATTGGCCGAGTTCGGTACCGTCTACCGTTGGGAACAGTCGGGAGAAATTGGCGGTCTGACTCGCGTCCGTGGTTTCACCCAAGACGACGCGCATTTATTTTTGACTCAGGAACAAGTTGCTGCTGAACTCGCTGGCTGCCTCGATTTAGTCAAAATCGTTTTTTCGACGATGGGAATGGAGGACTATCGCGTGCGTCTGGGACTTCGAGATCCGGCGAGCGACAAGTACATAGGGAAACCCGAAAACTGGGAGTTGGCCGAGCAGGCTTGTCGCGATGCAGCAAAATCTCTTGGCAAGGAATTCACTGAGGAAAAAGGCGAAGCGGCGTTTTATGGGCCGAAGATCGACTTCGTTGTCCGCGATTGCATCGGGCGACAGTGGCAACTCGGGACAGTGCAAGTCGACTATAACTTGCCCGAGCGTTTTGGTTTGGAATACATCGGCCCCGACAATCGGCCACACCGACCGGTCATGATTCACCGCGCACCGTTTGGTTCCATGGAACGATTCATCGGCGTGTTGATTGAGCATTTTGCTGGCGCGTTTCCTTTGTGGTTGTGTCCCGAACAGGCACGGATCGTCACGGTTAGTGAAAAATCCGAAGAATTCGGTCGCCAAGTTTTGACGCGACTTCGAGAGGCAGGTATTCGCGCTGAAGGGGACTTCCGCAGTGAAAAACTGGGGGCTAAGATCCGCGATGGCCAGTTGGAAATGATTCCATACATGCTCGTTGTCGGCCCGCGCGACGTGGAAGCTAACACCGTTTCTGTCCGCGATCGAGCGAGTGGTGACTTGGGAGCGATGCCGGTCGAGGCCTTGGTAGAAAAATTGGTCAAGGAAATTGCCGAGAAAACCCTTCGTCCAATCGCAAAGTCTGAGACCAAAGGAGAGATAAACTGACGACGAGATTCGCCTTGTCCCGTCCACAATTCTCAATTTGCAGGGAATTTGTCAGTCTGTAAGGCTCTCTTCCGCATTGATTCGCCGACCGTTTTCAACAAGAATAGGACAAGTTTTGAGGTTTGCAAATTTTCGAAACCTAAACTCGCCTGCTACGGTCTTCGGGAAGCGTATCCCGAGCCATCCATTATTTTGAAAGGAACAAGTTATTAGTAATAGACAAGAGCAAACGAAGGATCAAACCCGAATCAACGAACAAATTCGTGTTTCGCCGATCCGTGTTATCGATGATGAAGGAAATCAATTGGGTATTCTGCCCACCAAAGAGGCGTTAGCTCGCGCCCGCGAGGTCGGTCTCGACCTTGTGGAGGTCTCACCAGAATCCAAACCCCCAGTTTGTCGAATTCTCGACTACGGCAAATTCAAATACGACAAGAATAAACGTTCGCACAAAAACAAGTCGCACACGACAAAATTAAAAGAGATTCGCCTGCGTCCCAAAACTGGACAACACGATATCGACTTCAAAGTGAAACAGGCCATCATGTTCTTGCAACATAAGGACAAGGTTCAAGTGACTGTGATGTTTCGCGGTCGCGAACTGGCACACATCGAAGAAGGTCAAAAAGTCATGGAGAACATCATCCAACGGTTGGGCGAATTCGGAAAACTCGAAAGTCCCCCAATGCAACAAGCCAAACGGATGACGTGTATGATTTCTCCCAAGACCGCCTAAGGCCGAACACAATCCAAATAACGCAAAAAGCCGCAAGTTTCCTTGCGGCTTCTTTTTTGCGAAATCAACCCAACAGGTGCCGATCGTTCGGCAGTTTAGAAGCAGTAGTTCAAGCCGCCGTAAACTCCATGGAGCAACAAGCTCCCGTTGGAATCAATCCGTCGGAGTTCATTGGCATCGGTGAAATTGTAGGGGATTTGGTTCGGTGCCAGTGCCAAGCCGGATACGCCAATCAGGCGGTATCCAATTGTCAGTCGGCAAGACGATGACAATAGGTAACCCAATCCTAGATCTGCCTCGCCGATTGTCGACAAGTCATTCTTGCTCGAGTTGTAGTCGAATGGGCGACCGTTGGATGGCCCGGAGTTGATGTAGGAAACATAATCGTTCTCGTCAATGATTTGTTGACGATGACGAATTCGATTGTTGTACAATCCAAAACGAATTCCAGAAATTAATTGGAATCGATCTGAGATACAACGGGTTGACCGTCCGCCGAATTGGTACCCCAACAAGGTGTTGCGAGTATTGAGGTTGTAGGAGAGGAACATCGGGTTTCCTGTGGACAACGCGTTGTATTCAAAGTTCTCGTCGAATTCGAACCAACGAGCACCGTGCAGAAATTCATAGTTGACTGCCCGGCAACCCAAGCCATTGAAGGTTCCAGCATTGATCAAGCGGTTCAATTCCAGATTGTGAATTCGATTTTCCCGGCAGACTTCGTGACTGTCCGCTCGGTTGAAAACGTCCAGGACAGTAGATCCAGTTAATCCATGGAATACTTGTGAGAGCCCACCCAAAGAAGTCCAGGGATTGTTGATAGTTCCGTCATTGCAATTTGGATAAAGGCCCCAGTATCGAGCTTCAAAACCGCGTCCGTTCGAACCGCGCGACTGGATAAAGGTCTCAAGTCCACCTAATGCATTGTTTCGAGCGGATGTCGAAAACAGGTACTGTCCCGCGCCATTGCCGCTCAGACCCACATCGTCTTCATAATCGCGGAAAAAGACCAGGCCGCCAACACCGACAACGATGTTTCGATTCTTGCCTCCAACATTGCAATTGCCGCTTGCCACGGTGCCGCCATATACAGCAGGTCCGCAATTCCCTGAGTTGTAAAAATTGCGTTGGCGTTTTTGTGCGCCGTAATTTACGTCGCCGGTATAGCCGCCAGATCCTGAATCGCAATTGAGGTAACCGCGGTTCGCCTGACCAGCTTTTGACCCGAAGCCTCCTCCGCCAAACCAATTTGGCCCTTTTTGCCTTCCGCCGTCGTAATACGATGGACCGCAACCTGAATCGCAGGCAGCGTTTGAGCCATAATTGTACGCGGGAGCTTGCGGCACCATTCCGTAGCCGTTTGGAGCAACCCCAAATGCTTGTGAATCCCCACTGTAGGGTGGAGGTTGAGGCACACTCGGCATTTGAGGTGCAGGTCCATCTTGTGGCAAACCCTGGAAGTCGAAATTGTTTGGCGTGTTCGCCGGATTGAAATAGCTCGACGGAACGTGCTGAGGAGGACCTCCACCGTACGTTTGGGGTTGATCCCAGGAATTCTGAGCAGAGGCAGCCGCGGCGGTCGACGCCAAGACGAAGCCTACCAGGCCGTTGATCCAATTTATTTTCATTACTTCACTCCTATGAGATTGATTTTCGCGTGACGTGGATGGTGGCCAGTTTTCTGTCGGCAATTTCGCTGACATTGATTCCCTTGCCCTGTTGCGACGAATTCCTATTGATGTTGCCACCGTCACAACGTCTGTTTCAGAAATCGTCAGTCGAATCGTTAAAAGCCACATGCTGCACACCGCATTTTTCAAGATTTGCGGACCAATGATGCAACAAGCGGTGCAGGTTGAAAACTTTAACAGGCGAAAGATGTCATTTTCGGAATCCTGTGTTTTCCGGGATTTCTCGCCATTTCCTCCGCAGTTGTCACAGGTGGCAAAAATTCGCGCCACAAGTTAGCGAGGTAGAAGGGTTTACCAAACCCTCAAAGTTGATCGCCACTGTTGTTTGGTTGGTTCGTGGACTTGATTAGGTTGGCAAATGGCGGTTTTTTAGAAGACCAAACCGATAGCCACGACGTGATCTGGCGATCACAAATCCATGCTGTCCAGTTCGTCGATCAGGTCGTCCAAGCGATCCCGAGTTGTCGGCAATTTTTCAGCCTGGCGTTTTGGAACTCCGACAGACAATCCCACTGCGTCGCGACCGGCAATGACGAGTTGCTCATCGCGTTCAGCCGCGGCAAGCTCGATGGCCGATTTGCCCTCGGTCGGCGCTCCGAACAACTGGGACAAATCAATTTTCAAAGCTGCGGCTGAATCATTCGAACCCGCAATCGCGGGCGTTTTATGCTGGGGAAACATGATTGCGTTTTCCGGACAAACCCGGCTGCAGGCGGGGCAGCCCTTCCGGCAGTTGTCCGGTTGCTCAACCAGAATCGTCTCCAGCGGATCGATCCCGTAGACTCCAAACAAACAAAAGTCGATGCACTCCATGCAATTGGTACAGCGGCTGTAGTCGATGACTGGGTACCAGCGTCGAGTCGTGTCCGCTTCGATTCGATTGACTGTAGCGGGAGTTGAGTCGATGAGAGCGCCTGTCGTGGGAGCAGCATTGATGACCGAGTGCAATGCCGCAACTCCATTTCCGTTATGGCCTGGCGCCGGAGCCGGGGCGGATACGATCGGCAAGGAGCCCGTTCGTGTGGGAATCAGTTCAACTTGAATTTCGCTGTATAGCCTACGAATTTCCTCTATGTAATCTTTGGCCTTGGGCGAGACTCGCAGATCAAGGCAATAGAGGTAGCGGCTGACGGGCGGCCGATTGTCTAAGACGTTGGTCTTTTTGTTCGCGATGTCGGGTTCATCGCCGTTGTCGGACTCTTGCTCGTCCCCATCTTCGTCTTCCTCGTCGTCGGCTGAATTCAAGAGAACTGCACCGATCTTGCCGTGAATTCCATGGCGATCCAAAGTCCACCGAGCTGCCCGCTCAAATAACCAAGATAAAACGACAAGATTTCCTGGAATTGAACGAAGTGCTAGATGCCCGGTCGTATTCGGCTGCAAGTCATACAAATGGGGAATGATGGTAACGTCGATTCCTGGTTCGGCAATCAAACCCAGAACGATATCCTCTTCCAGTTGTCGCTTCGCTGGATTGCTGGATTGGCCTTGTGAAATAACAACCGAGAGACGTTTAGCCATGATTCAATCGAAACCAAAGAGTGAACTGTGAGTCATAAATTCTAACCGATTGGCTTTCGTTTTTCACGACTCAATAATGAATCTAGGTGTTTTCGCACACCAAAAGATATGTTCCAATGATGGACAACTGCTTCTGAGGTATTTCAGCCGGATTTTTTGGGGAGGTCGAATCTGATGGGATTGCTAATTCCGATTTTGATTGTGGGTGCTGTTGGCCTGGTGTTATTGATGTTTATTGTGGGAATTTACAACGGGTTGGTGAAACTGCGAAATCGCTACGAAAATGCGTATTCCCAAATTGATGTGCAGATGAAACGTCGGTTCGACTTGATTCCCAATCTCGTGGAGACCGCCAAAGGCTATCTGAAGCACGAACAAGAAACACTTACGAAAGTGATCGAGGCTCGAAACCAAGCCATCACGGCGGGCAAAAATGCGGCGGTGCATCCCGGTGATCCGACGGCCATGAAGCAAATGGCAAGCGCCGAGTCGCAACTGGGTGGGGCGTTGAGCCGGTTGTTGATGGTGGCGGAATCCTATCCGGATCTAAAGGCAAACCAAAACATGTTGGCCATTCAAGAAGAATTGACTTCAACAGAAAACAAGATTTCGTTTGCTCGACAAGGTTACAACGATGCCGTGACCGAATACAACTCCGCTCGCGAAGTATTCCCAGCGGTTGTCTTTGCTGGAATGTTCGGATTCACGGAAGCCCAACTCTTGGAAATCGAAAATCCGAAAGAGCGCGAAGCACCCCGAGTTCAGTTTTAACGCGACTTCCAAACGCTGATGACCTGGTTCCAATCGTCGCTTTGTCGGCAGCCGTGGGCGACGATTTGTAACGTTACTGCTTGAGAAGTGTTGCGGAGATTGACACCATGGATTTTTTTGCCAGTCAGGAGCTTGCGCGACGGAACACCGTGAAGCTCGTGTTCTTGCTTGTAATTTCGATCATGGCAATCGTTGGGGCCGTTTATGTCATTGTTTTAGTGGGCATGCATTACGTGCTCAAAAACGACAATTTTCTGTCGGATCCCCTCATTATGCTGCAAGCTTTCTTTGGGACGGCCCTTGCAGTATTGGCAGTGATTGGGGTTGGGATGGCCATCAAGTTTTCGGAGCTCAGTCGCGGTGGTCAGGCAATTGCCAACATGGTCGGTGGACGCCGCCTGTTACCGAATTCAGCAAATCTCGCCGAACGGCGTTTGTTGAACATCGTTGAGGAAATGGCGTTGGCGGCGGGAATGCCTGTCCCGCCCATTTATGTTCTCGAGGGCGAACAGGGCATCAATGCATTTGCTGCCGGGCAAACGGTCGACGACGCAATTATTGGTGTGAATAAAGGCACGCTCGAAACGCTCAATCGAGATGAGCTGCAAGGCGTTATCGGCCACGAATTTAGTCATATCCTCAATGGGGATATGCGGATGAGCCTGCATCTGATCGGTATCCTCCATGGGATACAGGCAATCGCGTTGATTGGCTACATGCTTATTCGAATCGTTTCTAACACGAGCAGCGGAAGTTCCAGCAAGGATAACAAAGGCGACCCGCGAATTTTGTTGCTTGCTGCAGGCGCAGCTTTATTGGCAATTGGTTCTGTGGGGCTGCTGTGTGCCCGATTGATCAAGGCCTCGATCTCTCGCCAACGTGAATTTCTGGCAGACGCCTCCAGTGTACAGTTCACACGCAACCCCGAAGGCATCGGGGGCGCGCTCAAGATGATCGCTGTTACTTCCGAGCATTCGCGTGTAAAAACTGCAAATGCAGAGTCGATCAGCCACATGTTTTTTGCGGATATGCTAGGGCGAATGGCCTCTGGCCTGATGGGAACTCACCCGCCTCTCGATAAGCGAATTCTCAAGGTCGAGCCTCGATTCGATGGCGATTTAGAGGCCTATCTGAAATCGCGCGCCAAGGCCACCGTCGCCACTGCCGAGGACGAGCGGCGCGAAGGCAACAAGGCTGGCCGTCAACAAGTTCCGGGAATGGGAGGAATTCCTCGCATGCCTGGAATCCCTGGATTCCCGACAGGGCCTGCTGGAGCCTTGCTCAACCCACTCCTCGCCATCGATTCGATTGGTTCACCCACCGAAGACGATGTTGTCTATTCCCAAATTTTGATCGGTCAAATACCGGCAACTTTGCTCGATTCAGCTCGCGATGTATTCGCCTCCCGATGCATTGTGTTTGCCTTCCTGCTGGATCCAGCGGTCGAGATTCGTAACCAACAGATAATATTATTGCAAAAGTTGGAAGGCGATGAGACAGTTCGACAATCCTTGGCCTTATTGCCGTTGCTCAACAAAATCGATGTGCGCTATCGCATGCCAATCTTTGAAATCATCCAAGGCACACTCGTAGGGCTGTCGAATAACCAATTTCTGCACTTTCGTCGGACGATCTCCGAGCTGATTACCGCTGACCAAAAGATCAGCTTGTTTGAGTTCTTTCTGCGGCATCATTTGGTTGTTCACCTTGACCGACACTTTGGACATGGATTGCCGCATCCGGTGAAACATGAGCGGGTGACTGAGGTCGGGACTGAAATCGGATTTTTGCTTTCGGTTCTTTCGAAAGTCGGTCACGGTTCGGAATCAGAAGCTGCTGCGGCTTTTGGAGCAGGGATTGCGACCATTCGGGAATTGCACGGGGTCCAATTCTCGGGAACCAACTTTGAATTCTCGGAGTTGGCGCGGGCGCTCACGGTCTTGTCTCATGGCAGCCCGGCGGTAAAAAAACAAGTACTGTCTGCGGCGATGACGACGATATCGTTTGATCAAGTGGTGACCGTCGAAGAGGCAGAATTGTTTCGGGCAATGTCAGAGTCTCTGGATTGCCCAGTTCCCCCATTACTTGCCAGCCATCGACAAATAAGGTCTCTCGTTGAAAGTTGAAACGCAGCCGTGCGGGGTAACGGACAAAAGTGTTGCCGGAAAAATCTTAGAGGGCTGCGCTACGCCAGATTTGCCACCACGGCTTTTTGGCTGCGGCTTTGATCGATGCGCCCCAAGGTCGTCCATTTGTGCCAACGCTGCCGGTCATTTTGGCGAAATTAAAATCAGCTTTGAAAATCTTGGCATCGGTCATATTGCAGTCGCGCAAATCGGATTGCGAGAAGTCTCCTTCTGAAACATCCGCGCCGTACAAATTCGCCTTGGTGAGTATCGAACCATGGAAGTTCGAGCCGCGCATTTCGGCAAACGAAAAATCAGCCTTTGGCAATTGACAGCGTTGGAAGTTAGCACCATTCAGTTTGGAGTGACGGAATTGGGCGCACACCCCGCGGACCTCTTGGAAGTTCGCCATATCCATGACATTGTCTGAAAAGCTTGCTTTATTAATCAACGCCCCGCTGAAATCAACACGACGAATGACGCAATTTTGGATATGAATGCTGTCGAGTGTGGCGTTGCGAAACGTTGCCTCCGCCAAATTGCAACTGTGGAGTTTACAATTTGTCAGATCTTGCTCTGAAAAATCGGCAGACGAAAAATCTATGCCGGCGATCACGGCATCACCAAAAGTCTGGTGATCGTGTTTGTAAAGAATTCTACCTGTCGCCTTGTGCTTTATCTCAATCATGACTATCTCTCTGGACATTGCCGCGTTCGGCTGTTTGCCGCGTTCGGCTATTTGCCGACGTTCTCCTGCCACCCGTAGTTGGAAGAAAATGGTTTCTTTTCCGACCAAGTTCCACGAACCAACGTGAATTCGTCGCTTCGAAAATCAATTTGAAGAATAACTCGTACTCGATTACGGTCCTTCGCGACGAGCAGTCTCTCGTTCTGCCCCTAGGATTGACACCCAAACTCATGATTAAGTTTCGGTGTAAACACCAAAAACCTGAAAATAGTTTCTCAGGCTATTGAATGATGCCCCTAATTTTAGCCGCAAGCTTAGACGGATTGCAATCAAGAAATATTTCATAATTTCCAAAAAAGTTCGCAAAACGCGTCTTTTGGGAAGAATTCGATGGACAAATGAAGCTTCCAATTTCCAAAGTTTCCACCGAACAGGCCCAAATTTCCCTGGCAATCGCCGAAAGCCCGTCGATCAAATTTTTGGTTGATTTTAGTGTTTGATTCCGCTCTCGCTGTCAGCCGATTCTGAGATTTGAGGGATTTCGCGGTACTCAGCGAGGCTTACCGGTTTGAACTGCGTCCATTGTCTACGAGCCAATTCGATCCGTTTTTTGTCCTGTTCAGACAATCGGCTGATCAGTTGATGTTTCGAATGGAGCTTTACGGAACGTTCTGAAATTTGCCCGCCATCTAGTTGCAATTTGATTTCGCTGGGTATCCAACCGTGCTTTTTCATCGCTTGATTGAGTTCAAGGCGAGCAAACGGAGGGAGGCGACGAGGGTCCGTTGCCGTCAAGCGCGTGTATTGGTCGAGGAACTGATAATAAGCGGGCAGAATCGCTGCGTCGCTGGGACTATCGCATGTAGCTTCATAAGTCAGCTGGGCGTTGGAAAGTCGCAAGAATCGACTCGAAGTTTCCACGTGCTCCGTCAATTTCGGATCAACCAAATTTACCAGCCTATCGTCCTGTGATCCCTGTTGCCGCAAGGTTTCCAGTGTGCGGACAATTTCGAACTGCTCGATGTGCAACCGACGTTCTTTTGTAATATCTAGGAGTTCAAAACTTTGGGTGCGCGAATCGAATATGACGACTTCCGTGGCAGAACTCCCGTCCGAACCAATCGTGATATCGAAGACGAGCTTGTCTTGAAACAATGTCAGGGACGAGGCGATCGGGGTGGCTTGTGAATCCAAGTACACCTGCGACTCGATCTTGAATTCCTGGCTAAATAGGGCTGGTGACGCAAGCAACAGCCAGACACTGGCAAGCAGCACGAAACGTGGGAAATATCTGTCGGTCAAATGGTTTGTCATCGAGGGGCCCCTTCCCTAGGCTGTTTAGTAATCTGCCCCATTTTGTAGCAAAAGGGCTTTCTTGGAGTCCAGAGCGTTTGCCGTCCAAACTATCGATGGTTAAAGCAGTTGGCGGCAAGTGGCGAAACGAGAAGGGTGAATTTTCGCTGCAACAATCTGGCTTCGACTGGGTTTGTCAGTCGAAAAAAGCCGAAAATTCAGGGCTTTTTCGACCGCTATCATTTTTTTCCAGAAATTTGATGAAAAAAGGAAAGATTGATTTGATCCTCGCGAATCCTTCCCCATGCAGCGCGGACAAGACCACAGTCCCCTGATGTTACAAATCTTTTTAGGAGTTGAGTTATGTTCAAAAAAGCAGCCTTGATTGGTGTCGGTGCGTTGCTGGTCGGAGGCCTGCTGTTCGGCGGCCGTCTCGTTCCGTACGCAACAACCGCGTTTCAAAAAGTCCGTGATAGTGCCCAGCACAGCGTTCCTATCAGTTTTCAAATTGATGCCGCTCGTGGGCAACTGAAGAAAATCAAACCCGAGGTAAACAACATGGTTTACCAGATCGCCAAGGAACGGGCCCAGATCAAGCGTTTGGAACGCGAAGTTGCGAGCCAAACCGAGATGTTGGACAAACAACAATCGGATCTGTTGAGCCTGCGATCACATCTGAAATCCGGTGAAGAAGTTTACGTCGCGACCAACGGCAAAACCTACTCCAACGCTCGCGTTGAAGAAGACTTGCGTCATCGCTTCTCGATCTTCCAAACCGCGAAACAAACCGCAGAGAAGTCGGCTCAAATCCTGGATCTTCGCCGCAAATCGTTGGACACAGCGATGACCAAACTCGAACAAGCACAAGTTGCCGAACGAGAACTCGAAGTGCAAATCGAAAACTTGACTGCTCGTGAGCGCATGGTCGACGTGGCGAAAACTGCCAGCACGATCAACTTCAACGGCAGCCAGCTTTCGCAGACTCAGAAAATGATCGACGACATCAGTTGCCGAATTGATGCAGAAGAAGAAATGTTGGAACTGGCTCCGAAGTACTTGGGCGAAATCCCAGTCAGTACGACATCGGTGAACACCGGCAACATCGCCGAAGAAATCGATGCCTACTTCGGTGAAGAAACCACAACTGACATTACCGTAGTAAAGAAGTAACCGAGTAAAGAAGTAACCGCTTCCGAACAGCATCCACTTCCTCTGACAAACAAAAAAGGGCCCGAGCGAAAGCGCTTGGGCTCTTTTTTTTTCAGCTTACTACCCTTGCCTGATTCTAGGGCAAAAGTCCGCCTAAAGCTGGTGTTTCGTTTTCTTAATTCTTGATGGAGCGCGAACCAACTTGCAGCAAGTTGCGTTATCCATGCCAACGAGACTGTAACGGGATAGGGATTTCCTGCCAGCATTTCAGTCGTTTTGGGTTTGGATGCTCAGAGCGGCAAGAAAGTCAGGAAATCATGCAAACGATCGACAAACAACTGGCCCGCATCAACCTGGAAGCCGACGAAAATCGTGCTGCATTTTGGGTCAGCCTCACGTCTTTCCTCGAATTCAGTTACGAACTAAGCGAAGAACTCGACGATCTAGTCGCGAATTACGAACTCGATTCGCACCGCAGTTCTTTCAGCTTCGCACGCCCGCTCAATTCCAAAAATCAACCGGTTCCATTTTAGGTTGTTCAATTGAACTTCGATTGGTGCGGTGTTTTTTGCAAAATCGCCTTGTCGAGCCAAACTGCGTTGAATTTCCAAAACAAAAAAACCCGGCATGCCTGCCGGGTCTCGTTGGTTCGAGTTTTTTTGCCTATCGCTTACTGAGGGCTGGCAAATTCGCCGCGGCGACGTTCGAGTTGGGACTGTAGTCGCTGTACGATACTGCTGTGCATTTGACTTACACGGCTTTCGCTCAGATCCAGCGTCGCACCGATTTCCTTCATTGTCAATTCTTCATAGTAGTACAGAATGATAATGAGTCGTTCGTTGCGATTCAGGCCTTTGGTCACAAGCCGCATGAGATCGGCCTTTTGAATTCTTCGCGTGGGATCTTCGCCCTTGCGATCTTCGAGGATGTCGATTTCTCGGACATCTTTGTAGCCATCGGTTTCGTAACATTTCTTGTTGAGGCTGACGAGGCTGACGGCATTTGCGTCGATCATCATCCGCTCCAGATCCTTGACCGACATTCCCATGAACTCGGACAATTCCAACTCGGTAGGCATGCGGCCGAGTTTGTTTTCCAGCTGTTTGATCGAATCATTCAGCTTGCTCGCTTTGGATCGAACCAAACGAGGCACCCAATCCATTGTTCGCAATTCGTCGAGCATTGCCCCTCGGATACGAGGTACACAATAGGTTTCGAATTTGACTCCGCGTTCCATATCGAAGGCTTCGATCGCGTCCATCAAGCCGAAAACGCCTGCTGAAACCAGGTCGTCGAGTTCGACGCCGTCTGGCAGACGTTGCCAAATTCGTTCACCGTTGTATTTCACCAACGGAAAATATCGTTCCATCAATCGATTACGAAGATCTTTGTTGTTAGGGTCCTTTTTGTATTGAATCCAAACTTCTTGAATATCATCCGAGACTTGGGCAGCGGTCGCCATGCAATCCTCCGTGATTGTCGCGAATTATGTTCAGTCAAACGCTAAAGCGGTTAACCTGATTGTTTAAAAATCACATTGAACAAACCACAATGAATCGCGTCCGACATCGGAACGCGTCTTCAGTGAGGAGGGGTGTCTATCAGAAGGTGCGATCCCGCGTCAATGAAATTTTTACAACTTTCAAAATTATTTTCTTTTTTGGTAGCGTGACTGCGGATATTTCAGCGCAGGCGCAAACCACCTTATTTCGTTTATCGAAAACTCCCGACGGAAACATTGAACAATCTTGGCAGAACGCCGAAAAAGATTAAGCTTCTTCGTCCCTGGTTCCCGGTCTGACAGCAGGATCAATTCCGCAACACGCCGAGCGACAGTGGCAACAAACGCGGTTGCCGGGCCTTAGTCACTCAATTGGTCGCATTCACAAGGCCCACAGCGTCGTGAATTTCGGACGCTGACCGTCATGGGACTTTTTTGATTCCGGTAACCTGTTTTTCGCTGAAATCTATGCGGCTGCGGAATTTGTGGAAGCGTTTCCGACACCAGCCGGCGTAATTTCAGCAACCATGTTAAGAACCGCTGGATTGGGAATTTCTTCTTCGCTCAGCACCACAACTCGCGGATGGATCTCCAATATTGTATTTTTGACGACCTCAACGATTGCAGAATTGACCAGCATGATCGGGCGGAAACCTAATCCCAAGAGATGTTGTGCTCCTGATTGGACTGCTACACGCAGGTTGCGTCGAATTCCTGCATTGAATTTGCCGGTCGCGGTGTAGTCGTCCTTTTGATTGAGAACCGCATTCTCCAGCGAATCGGTCAACTCATCGGAAATTCCAAAGCAGGTGACGCGTCCATCCGGTCCGGCCAGGCGTTGAGCCGTATGGCGTTGCAGCGATTCTCGGATCAACCTGGTCAACCGCTGAATGTCGCCGTTTTCGCCTTTGTTTTCGTTAATTGATTCGAGAATCAAATGCATGGGGCGTAAGGCGATCCCCTCCCTCAACAAATGCCGGAACGTCTTTTGCAATTGGCCAATTGAAATAACTTCAGGGACCGTGTCGGCCACCAGTCGCGGAAATGACTTGCGAGTTTCTTCGATCAGTTCGTTCGTCGCATCACGCGTGAGCAATTGGTCGGCATGTTCATAGGCTAGCCAACGCAGCGAATGCACGATGACCTTGGTGGCACTGATGCTTGCCGGTGCTGCCTGGTTTTGTTCTGATTCGGAATCGGCCCAAACGGAATAAGGAGCCCAGACGAAATTTGCTTTTGTTTCGCCGATGGGAAACGTGTCTCGCGTATGCAAAAACAACGACTTGTCCTTTTCTGCGGTTCCTTCGAAAACGACATTGCCATCGATGGAAATTCGAAAACGATTGCCGATGATCTGCAGATTGTCGCGAATACGAACCTTGGGCAGCACGATTCCCAAATCCGCCGCAACCTCTGCACGGAGGACAGAAATATCGGCGACAACGGTCCCACCAGCCTGGGAATTGCAAAGCGCCAACAGGTTTGATCCGACTTGCAATTCAATTTGATCGGTTTCCAAAAGTCGCTCGATTTTTGGCTCGCGAGCCGCCGACTTGATTTCGCGAGATATCGTCTTGGCCTGTTCGCGATTCGATTTCGTGACCAACATCCCACCCACGATCAAGCCTCCACCGATCGTCCACAAAGGAATCGCGGGCAAATTCGCCAGTGGTAGTATCATCAAAAAGGCCGCCGTACAAAACAATGCGATGGGGGACGTAATCAGCTGAGTGATCGAATCGGAGGGCAAGTCGGAATCGTCGGTACCGCGAGTGATTAACAATCCGGCCGCGATACTAATGAGCAAGGCGGGAAGTTGGCTGACGAGTCCGTCACCAATTGTTAAACGTGTAAAAACATTTGCGGCTTCCTGTAAGGTCATCCCCGCAATGAGCCCTTGGATCATGCCTCCCACGATGTTGATTGCAGTGATCGCCAATCCAGCGATTGCGTCGCCGCGGACGTATTTGCTGGCTCCGTCCATGGAACCCTGGAAGTCCGCGTATTGCACGAGTTCGCGGCGTCGCCGTTGCGCTTCATCAAAATTAATTGCTCCGTTCTGCAAATCAGCGTCGATCGCCATCTGCCGACCGGGCATCGAATCCAGAGCGAACCTCGCGGCTACTTCACCGATCCTGGTCGCTCCCTTTGTAATCACCAAAAATTGGACGAGGAACAGAATCAAAAAGATGATCGAACCGACGACGATGCTATCGCCGGCCACAAATTGCGAGAAACCATTGACGATTTCGCCAGCAGCCATCTCCCGATCCGTAGCACCCTGCCCCAGAATCAATCGTGTCGTCGCGATATTGAGCGAAAGACGCGACAATGTCGTGATCAGCAAAAGCGAAGGAAAAACCTTCAATTCCAATGGCGTCCGCACGAAAACCGCTGCCAAGAGCATCAATGCGGAAACAGCCAGGTTCGCGACCAGCAAAAAGTCCATCAACCAAGTTGGCAACGGAAAGTAGATCACCAATATTGACAGCAAAATCGTCGCTGGCAACGCGAATCGAATAGCGATGTTTTGTGTTGGTCGATCCATCAACCGCCCCTGGTCCTAACCGGTAGTGCCATCACAGCCCAAAAAAATTCTCGATTTGCCTCAAGAAATTTTCCGCTCGTGCCGGGACGGTAGTGAATTCAGAAAGTCTGGTCCAGTGGAAACTTCAACTATTCACCAAACCAAATGATGCTGGCAGTGAATCCATGGATAAAGTTCTTTTGCCCAACGGCACCAATTTCCCCGGCGGCGAAAAAACCAGCGACCGGAATCGATCCTAGATTTTTTTGGATGGCTTCGGCGTCGTGATTGGGGGTTTCAAACATGTTGAGTCCCCGCCCATTGCAAGAAAAGATCAACCCTCCGGCAGCAAAATGCGGAGCCCATTCGGATTGACTGGCCAACAGCAGCGTTCTCAAGTCCAAATCGGCCGACGCTTGATCGCGCAAATGAAACTGCACGGTTTGGCCGATTTTTACGAAGTCGGCCACCGTAATCGAGCCATCCTCCTGATCTATCCGCAAAACGTTTCTAATCAAAAAGTCGCCGTAACCAAATTTTTCGCGATACTCGCTGATGGCTATTCCAATGTGCAAACCCGATTGCAGCACACGCTGCTCACTGGTTGGTAGTTGCCGATAGATTTCCAAAAAACGATCCACGGCTGGCCGTCCACCCACTTCAAAAATCTGATTTCGTTCGGCTTTAGTAACGACCATCGGGTCACCAATGGGCCGGCATCCTTGCGAAACAACCGTTGCGACGGGGGTGCGAGTTGCCAAAATCACAAACGAGGCACCATGATTCACGATTTGCCGGTTCACAATCAATCGCGAATCGCCAGGCGAGCTAGCAGCACTGGCCATACCGCCGACGACATGCATTCCTGGGTGTTCGTCGTCAATACGCTCGAGAAAAAGGTCCATTGGGAATGTAAACGGGTCGGCGAAGGCAATCAACGTCCGCTTTGGCCCAGCATCGCTGGTACTTGTCTGGTCCAATTGATTCGGAAAACCGGCGAAGGCTGCGCCCTCGCGCGTCCTTTGGTATTGCAGGTGCACCACTTCGGGATGGCAATCTTCGAATCGTGCCGCCCAAATCACTACGGAATTGGTGCCCTCCAATTCGTCGGAATTGCAAATTGTCGCCACCGCATTGCAGCCGGCAATTTGTGCTTCCGGATAGGCCAGCACAGCCTCTGTCAGCCCTTCCGCGATTGCTTCGTCGTCATCGTGTCCCGCAAAGAAAATCAGGATCAGATTTGGATGATCCATGTTCTGGCCAAGTCCACCAAGGCACTCGCGGATGGCGTTCCGAAAATGGACAGCGGTGGATTTACTCGCGAAGAATTGGTTCATGCGTTGAAGTCTTGGGAGGATGCGTCAGCCGGTTGTCATCCAGCATATCAGCTAGCGTCGTTTTCGAAACCTGAGCTTAGCCTACGCTGCAGTACTTAGTTCGAACATCATCAGCAGTTATGGTAGTCAATAACTTCGTCCACCAACGTGCCGTCGCGCGATCCACCGTGCGGTAAGCCATTGGCTCAATTGCGGGGCAACCTCGACTGGAGTCATTTTTTGCCCTTGGTGGGGACGCCGGGGTCGAGTAGATTCTTGATCCTGTCATGCCGGTGTATTGCCGTCATTGGACTTGGTTTGTCGTCACGTTTTTGCCCTCCGCTTTGTCAGGAAAGGAATCCTGAATGCCTTTTACCCTTGAAATGATTGCGGAACGAATTGGTGGCCAACTTCGGGGAAACGGCGACGTCGTAATTGCAAATGCCGCAACCCTCGGAAACGTTCGCGCTGGCGAAATCACCTTTGTGACGAACGAACGGAATTGGAAGAAGTGTTTGTTGAGCCAACCCGCTGCGGTAATTGTTTCAGGGCTTGAGCCGGACGACACATTTCCTTCGATCATCGTAGCCAATGCTGAAGTTGCTTTTGCAGAAGTTACCAAGCTGTTTCGGCCGGAAGTAAAACGCAATTGCATCGGCATTAGCCCGCAGGCCTATATTAGTCCTTTGGCAACCTTTGGCGTAGACGTTTCAATTTATCCCGGAGCATTTATTGGTGAAAATGTGATCATTGGGGACCGCACGCGCATCATGCCGAATGTTGCGGTTCTGGAAAATAGTCGAATCGGCTCCGACGTAACAATTTTCCCGAATGTGGTGATTTACGAAAACACGATCATTGGGGACCGTTCGATTATCCACGCAGGCGCTGTCTTAGGTGCTTTTGGATTTGGATACCGAACGCAAAATGGGCGACACCAACTTTCGGCCCAACTGGGCTCTGTCGAGGTCGGTTCGGACGTCGAAATTGGCGCGAACACAACCATCGATCGCGGAACCTTTGACGCAACGAAGATCGGCGAAGGCACGAAGATCGACAATCAAGTCATGATTGGTCACAACTGTCGGGTTGGAAAACACAATTTATTATGTTCACAAGTCGGAATTGCGGGCAGTTCCACGACGGGCGATTACGTGGTCATGGCCGGCCAAGTTGGAATTGGCGACCATATCGACATCGGCAATGAAGTCGTCCTCGGCGCCAAGGCCGGAGTCATGCATTCCATTGAATCGAAACAACATTACCTCGGAATACCGGCGACACCGATCCGTGATCAGATGTTGATTCTGGCAACGACGCAAAAACTACCAGAGATGCGGCGGCAATTAGTTAAGCTGACGCGGCAAGTTGAAAAAATGGTCGGCGAAAACGCCGGAATCAACGAAAGTGCCACCGACGATTCAGTTCATCGCGACGCCGCCTAATGAACCAGCACCAAACACAAACAGTCGACGATCATATCGTGGGACTTGTTGCCGGTTGGGGCGAGTATCCGGTTGAGGTGGCTCGACGACTTAAGGCGATGAATAAAAGGGTCTGTTGCGTGGCATTGGCTGGGCACGCCGATGAACGCTTGCGCGAATTGTGTGACGTCTATCGTGTCTTCGGCTTGGGGCGAATGGGATCACAAACCCGCTTTCTCCGTCGACATGGTGTTCGTCGAGCGACCATGGCGGGAAAAGTCTTCAAAACTCGGTTGATGGAAAGATTCGCATTCGTCCGCCATTTCCCCGACCTGCTGTTCTTGAAGTACTTTTATCGACAGTTTGTCGCCAAAGTGGAAAATCGAAACGACGATGCAATGCTGCTTGCCGTCACACGACTGTATCAAGATCAGGGAATTGAATTTGTTCCAGCGACCGATTTTGTACCGGAGTTGCTCGTGAAAAAGGGTTTGTTGACGAAACGGGCATTGACCACTGCCCAGCAATTGGACGTTCAGTACGGTTGGGAAATGGCAAAAGCCATGGGCCAATTGGACGTGGGTCAAAGTGTGGCCGTCAAAGGTCGAGCGGTTCTTGCCGTCGAGGCAATTGAAGGAACCGACGAATGCATTCGCCGCGCCGGCCAACTTTGTCAGGCGGGAGGATTTACGGTGGTGAAGGTCGCAAAGCCGCAACAGGATTTGCGATTTGACATGCCAACAGTGGGTCTTGGTACGATTCGGACCATGAATGAAGCCGGGGCAAAAGTGTTGGCCATCGAGGCAGACATGACGATCATGTTGCGGAATTCCGAAGTTATCCAACTGGCAAATGACTTGGGCATCACCATTGTTTCCTATGCTGCCGCTGAGATGAGCAACCACGACGCTTCCGCCGCCTAATTGGATCATCGGCGTTACACGTATCACTGGAGCATCAGTTGTTTTTCAAAGTCTCGACTCAGAGAATCGAGCAGCGCCGCGGCACAAAGTAGACGCCGAATCGTCGAGGCTTTTTTTAATTCGGCGCACGCACCGACGCAGTTGTGACGAACCAACAATGGCCCCGTCACGAAAAAAGTTTTCAAAGCGTGAAATCATTACGCGAATGGCAAACCGTTCGGTTCACCTATTGATTATTTTTGTCTTTGTCGGCGTCAGGTTTGCTGCCATCGGCGGCCTTATTCTCATCCTTGTTTTGCTCGTCGATTTTTTCGCCTGGGAGCGGAGCAGCAAAACCCGCATCCTTTTTGCCCGGCTTTTGCAACTCGCGCCACTTTCGGCCTTGCTTGTAAGCCTCCAGTTCACGGACCAAATTGCTTTGCATATCCGAATCATCAGACTGCAATTCGACGGCTTTTGCAGCCCATTTCTTGGCATTCTCGAAGTCATTGTTTTCGGCATAGCTTGAGGCCAATGTGCTAAGAATGTGCGGGGCCTTGTATTCCGTCAGTTCACAGGCCTTTAGGGCCAATTCCACGGCTCGTTTTCCATTTCGCAGATTATCGAAAGTCGAAGTCGAAAGAACCCAGGCAAGATTATTGTAAACACCGTCATCGGCTTCATCCTCTGGCATCAACTCCAACGCCTTCTCGAAATCCGCAATTGCCTTTTCATGTTCGCCGTTCGTAAGCCACGCATCACCGCGCCCTCGCCGCAACTCCCAATCTTCGGGATTGGCCTCGATCAGTTCGTCGTAAATCTTGACGGCTTTGGCGGTTTCTTCTTTGGCGCTGTAAATGGCAGCCAACTGCATTTGATATTGCGTGACTTCAGGAAAGCCCTTGGCAAGTTTCTCCAAGTCGGCGATGGCTGGGTCATAATCCTTCTTGGAGGCGTTGACCAGCGCTCGAATCCACATTCCCCGGGCGTTCCCGGGACTGAGCTGCAAGAAGCGGTTAATGTCACGTAGGGCACCGTCATGATCTTTTTTGTCGGCCAGCACGATGGAGCGTGTCACCAAAGCGTCGGCGTTGTCTTTGTCGAGTTGCAGAGCCTTTTCGGCGTCAGCGAGCGCCTTCTCATTATCCTTTTTGTCGAGATGAAAATTGGCTCGGATCGAATAGAACAGGGTCGATTCAGGGTTCCGGGCAATGTATTCATCGAGTTTCTTCATCGCATCATCCTTGCGATCCAGGAATTCCAGGACGCCGATTATTTTTACTGCCGGCTCAACGTTTTCCGGTTGGGCTTTGGACCATGATTCGAGGTCTTCCAAGGCCTTGTCGGCCTCCTTCATTTTCAGGTACAAATCGCTACGCATCTTCAAGGCATCGATGTTGGCGGAGTCGATCTTAATCGCCTGGCTCAGGTCGTTAAGTTGTTTCTCTTCGCCCTCAGCCAATGCAGCGCGAATTGTCAAGGCTTGCGAGAGTTGTTGAGGATTGTCGGCTGCCAAATCAATCACGCGAGAGATCGCTGCATTAGCCTTCGCGGCATCGCCCCCTTCCAACGCCTGCAACCGAGCGATCATCGAATGTGCGGTCAACAGATCTGGTTTGATCTCGATGGCTTTTTCGAGTCGAGTTAACGCTTCGCGGCGGAATACTCGCCAGCGTCGATCACGCTGAGCGGAAAAAATTCGTGGGATATATTGTTCTGCATGTAACACAAGAGTCGAGGCCATTAATTCAATCGCTTGATTCTTGTTGTTTTCGTCCAAACCCTTTTCAATTGCCGACTGGCAGAGTGCGACGATTTTGTCGAGATCTTTCGGGGCCGTCGCGTTGATCTTTAGTTCGAAAGCTTGATCGAGATCGGCTTGTCCATCGACCGGTTTTTCCGTAGCAGGCTCTTGCGGTTTATCCGCTGGGGGAACTTGTGGCGGCGTTGTCTCTTGGACCGCCAACAATTGCAGTTGGCCGACCGCCAGAAAACCGGCCAGTAGTACCCCGAAAGAGATTAGTTTTAGGACTTTCCGATTCACTTTCATTCTCCAAACATTAAGAAAATTTCAACCTTAGCAGGAGTCGAAGGACTGTACGTCCGTCATATTCTAAGAAATTTGCTAATTTCCCGCAAATTCGGACGGCCCGTTAACTCTACCAGAGAATTAGGCCCGAAGATTCGCGTTCTTCCGTGATAACCGGTCAAACGGTCGCGCGCGGGCTAAGGTCTGACGTTGATGAGCGTTCGTCGGGGTGTCTGTAACGTATTATGGCTAAATTTGCGGATATTTCGTAGGAAGAATCGTTGGACAGCCGATTTTCTCCAAGTATCCTAAAAGAGTACGTTTCGTTAATCCATATTGCCCCTTGGGGTCCAGTTCCAAATAATCTGTTTGTCTACTGAGTTAGCAGGCAAGGCAACTCGGTTCGGAGATTAAGGAGTTTTTTTGATGAAGACATCGATCTTGCGTCGCGTCTTGGCATTTTTGGCCGTGGCTTCCATCGTTGTTACGCATGGTGCCAGTTCGTTTGGACAAGAAAGCGTTGGCGAAAAGAAAGTAAAACCAAATCGCGCTGACGAAAAACGACTCAACGGAGTTTGGAAAACGTCGGAGGCCGTAGAAGGCTTCGAGGAAGTCAATCTGTGGGACGCCATGAAATCTGGCGATGTTGAAGTAATCTACCGCACGAAGGATGCCTATTCGGCAAACGTGACGGTGAAGAACAATTCAAAACGACACTTGTCGATCAAGATGCCAAAGGCGTTCGCTAGTGTCCCTGTTCTTGCCCAAGGCGCCGGATTTGGTGGCGGCGGCGGTTTAGGCGGGCAAGGTGGTGGCTTGGGCGGGCAAGGTGGTGGCGGCTTCGGAACCGGTGGAGGTCAACAGGGCGGCGGTGGCTTTGGCGGCGGCGGTGGCGGCGGCGGCTTTGGCGGCGGCGGCGGTGGCCTTGGCGGCGGTGGCGGCGGCGGAATCGGTGGGCAGTTCAATATTCCACCGGGACGAGACGGAATGGTTTCTGTGAAGACCGTTTGCCTGGAACATGGAAAACCAGACCCAACCCCAAAATCCAATTACACCATCCGACCAATCGACGAGTTAAACAGCGACCCTCGATTGAAGAAATTGATCGAGATGTTGGCGACGGACCAGGTAGACCACGGCGTGGCCCAAGCCGCGGCTTGGAATATGGCAAACGAAGTCCCTTGGGACGCGCTGGCACACAAAAATCGAATCGAATTGATGGGCGGTTACACCGAGAAATTCTTCACATTGGAACAAGTCGCGGTGGCGAAGGTTTTGGTGACGCGGATCATGAGCGAAGTCGAAGCATCAACCAAGTCACAACCGAATGAAGAATCACGTTCGCGAAGTATCAAGAACTAAATAACGGCTTGGTAACAATTGAAATCCACTAACCGGCCAGCAATGGCCGGTTTTTTTTGGGTATTGCTGATCAACCCCGGATGCCAACGGCGTCTCGTTCGAAGCCTCGCAAATCAAAAGCAAATCGTCATTCGCTTTACGATTTTCTTTGAATTTGGTAGGATCCGAATTCGGTATGAGTTGCTTTATTGCCAGCGTAGCTTCAATTGGCAGAGCACCGCATTCGTAATGCGGGGGTTATGGGTTCGACTCCCATCGCTGGCTTTTCAAAAGTATAACGAAATTGCAATCGCTCTTGTGATTTCTGTTCTTGAATCCAATCGTTCGTCGCTAATGAAGAGTACAGAATGATCCTTACGGAAAATCAAACAGAACTCGTAAGACCGTTTCTGCCAACGAAGGATATTGAGACTTCCAAGCAATTTTACGAAGCGCTTGGATTCGAAATGACGCTCGACAGCGAAGTCGTCATCTTCAGAGCCGGCAGTGGAGGATTTATTCTTCAGCGGCATTTTCATGACGACTGGGCAGGCAATTGTATGATGCAATTGATGGTTGACGATCTAGATGCATGGTGGTCGCATATTGAGTCACTGGATCTTCCCAAACGTTTCGGTGTCACGCCCCCCAAGCCGCCGGCTATACAACCTTGGGGACTTCGTATTGCTTACGTTGTCGATCCGGCAGGTGTCTTGTGGCATATCGCCCAACGGCGCGTAAACGTGATCCACGATAAGTAGCCCGTGAAATTTGCGACGAACAAAGCGAAAAACCAAAATCCCGGAATCGCCCAAATTTGGTATGGAAATCACTCGCCGCGACTTAACGAATGACGGGGTCCGGGTGGATTCGGAAAGTCACCACTTCGGCTTTGGATCTACGTTGCCGAACGTGGCATCATGGAACTCCAATGAATTTGAACTGCTAGCGTCGTTTCCGCGGTAACCGGCCGAAAGCTGAAAACCCACAACTACAGCCAGTGGCAAACGTGGCTACCAACAAGACTTGTCTCGCGAATGCGTACTAACAAGCCAATCGCGCCCCCCAACCCAGGGCCTCGCTAGTCTCGTGGGCAGTTGCGAGAAATGGCACTGATATAGCGTCGGCACAAACGGCAACCAATTTGCGCACGGGGACAGGTTTTTGTAACAGTGCTGATCCCTCAAACACTAATGCCGGCGCTTGACTGGAAAATGGGGCATCCCCTCGAGTTGAGGAATCGGGCAAGGGAGGCAGAGAATTCATGTTTTGGTATTTGAGGCGCTTCGCCGTTGGGATAGACTTTCCTTGTGCTGGCGAAAATGTCAGCATCGCGCGGCAAAGGGATTGCGCCCGCAAAAACTTGGCCTGCTCGATCAGGCAAGTTCCTTGCGCTAAACGCCAAGCTAAAAAATTGGATCAGGGAGGTATCCCATGAACGAAGAATTCAAGTTCATTCACGCAGCAGATTTCCATTTGGACGAGCCGATGTCCGGATTGTCTGAACTGCCAACGCATTTGAAAGGCGCATTGGTCGAGGCGCCCTATGTCGCTGCCAAACGAGTATTTGATTTGGCAGTTGCCGAAAAAGTGGATTTCGTCTTGCTGGCGGGTGATTTGTTTGACATGGATGGTGGTGGTTGCCGTCCGGCAGCATTTCTTCTGTCGCAATTCGAACGACTTGCGGACAAGAACATTGCGGTTTATTGGTGTGGGGGAAAAATTGATCATCCCGACCGATGGCCTGCAAATATTGAATTACCCAAAAACGTAAGAACGTTTTCGACTTCGATCGTCGAAGAGGTTTACCACTCGCGCCGTGATCATCCGATTGCAACCATTGTTGGCAGCGGCTACGACTCGCAGCGCCGAACCAGTGCAGACTTTGCAGTCGATTCCTTGGAGGTGTTTCCGATTGGATTGGGATACGGCGAATTTGAAACGAATTCGGTCGTTTCCAAGAATATTCGATACTGGGCCCAAGGGGGCAACCATCAACAGCATCAAATCGAGCGCGGCAACGGCTTGGTCGTGTCCGCTGGATCACCGCAAAGTCGCGAGCCAAGAGAAACCGGTGTGCACGGTTGCGTATTGGTCCGTGTCGACGCCGCGGCAGCAATTCGACCGCACTTCGTGGAAACGGACACTTTCCGCTGGCTGCCACAAACCATTGCGATCGCTGAAAATTCGACGGTTGAAGAAATCAAAAATGTGATTGGCGAACGAGCATTGAAACTGGTGAGCGATCACGCCGATCGGATGTTGCTGGTCAACTGGCGTGTTGAAACGACTGGCTCCTTCAATCCGCAGTTGCGAACGGAGTCCAATCGAGAGGAACTGCTCAAATGGCTTCGGCGCGAGTTCGGCACAGGCCAAACGGGACTTTGGTCCGTTAGCTTGGAGATCAATCCCCCCTCGAATTTGCCCGAAGGCTGGTACGAAGAGGACACAATCCTCGGTGATTATCTTCGAGCCATTGGGCGATTCCAAAGTGATGTCTCCATAAATTTGGCTCTTCACGACTATCTGCCCAAAAACATCGATACCGAGATTGCCAGCCCGATCGTTCGATTGAGTAGTGAACAGCGAGAACAAATCTTGGCGGAAGCGGCTTTGACGGGCGTGGAGTATTTGGCGGCCCAGCGCGATTGGAACGATGCAGCCGCCTCGAGTCAGGCATAGTCAAAGCGAAACGGAAAAACACAAAAAACGTGACTGATTTTTTTGGAGAAGAATCGTGAAAATAACGGATTTACAAGTCGATGGATTCGGCGTTTGGAAAGGCCTGACGGTCGACAATATTTCCAGCAATGTTACGGTTTTTTACGGTCAAAATGAGGCTGGAAAAACGACCCTGATGCAATTCATCCGGTCGATGCTTTTCGGATTTTCGACAGATCGACTCGGGAAATATGTACCACCTGTTTATGGTGGATTGGCGGGAGGTTCGGCCTTTGTAAAGTCGCCTCAGGGACTCTTTGAAATCCAACGGCATGTCGATCCCAATCGTCATGCGGACGCCCAAGGCGATTTGACCTTGATCGACAACCAGAAAGGTGATGTTCACGGAAACGCCACCTTGGGCAGTTTGCTGGCCAACATCGACGAATCGATCTTCAACAACGTCTTTGCAGTCGGCCTGCGCGAAATCCAAGAGTTGGGATCGTTGAACAACACTCAGGCTGCCGATCATCTCTATCGGCTAACGAGTGGGCTGGATCGCGTGTCGCTGGTAGATGTCATGCGCGATTTGCAAAAGCGTCGAGACGGTCTGTGGGCAAACGATCCAAAAGCTGAATCGGTCATCCTCAAATTGCAAACTCGCCGGCAACATTTATTGAAGGAAATCGAGGAGCAACGTCAAAAATCGAAACGCTGGTCGCGAATCGCTGCTCAAGCCAAAGAGGCGTCGAAGCGTCTGGAGGACCTGCAAGTTGAATTAAAACAAGTCGAACGCGAGGCGCGGCTGGTCGAACTGTCTATTCAACTTTCCGATCGCTGGCAGTCGCGTGAGTTGATCTCGCAACAGATCGACGCCTTTGGCAATCTCCCCGACCCGCGCGAGGTCTCGGTCTCAACACTCGATCAACTCAACCAAAAAATCATCAAGCAAAAAGAGCGCGTTAATCAGATCCGTAGCGAACGCAAACGTGTGGTTGCTGAGCGCGATAAGTTGGGGATTCATTCCGGAATTTGGGACTTGAGAACCAAGGTTGAGGCGTTGCAGGCCCATACGCCGTGGATTGAATCGTTGGAACGCCAGGCTCAGCAATATCGCGAGGAAATTGAGCGAATCGAATCGACGGTCGATGGCGAAATCGAAGGACTGGGAAGTCAGATCAAACTCAAAAATCGTGACTTGAACGATCTGGCCAATCGCGGCATCAGTTCCCTCAAGTCCGTTGCTGTTAATTTGACTGACCAGCAAAAAAAACTGACGCGTCTGAAGGACGAAGCAGACAAGGCGAAATTCGAATTAGGTCAAAACGAGAAACAACTCGGGGATTCCCTTTCGGAAACTACCGGCAGCATTCCCGAATCGCTGGAAGACACCAGTCGCAACGTGAATCGTTTGCGCCGCCGTCTGGAGCTCGACGAGAAAATTGACAAACTGCAGAAGTCGCGGTCCGAATTGGAAATGGAAATCGACAACGTTGTCGAAGACCAGGTTCTACCGGTCGGAAAGTTGGCCGTGATCGGGCTGGTTTTCATTACCGGTTTTATCCTGTTCGGCTTTGGCGTATTGAGCTCGGGGGCGTTGCCCAACTGGAACTCGACCTTCAGCCAAATCGGCGGCCTCTCCCAAGACGTTGGCATTGTGATGATCATCATGGGTCTCGTCTGCGGTTTCATCGCGTTGGGCGTCAAGTACCATTGGGAACGCGTGGCCCGCGACTCAATGGATGACTTCCGACATCAGATCGAAATGGTCCGCAATCAACTTAAGCGGGCTCGTGCGGAACGGGACGAGATCGATCGTTTGCTACCACCTGGCACAAATCAGGTTGAGTTGGATTTACAAGACGCCGAGTCGCGGCTCAATCGACTGGAAGGTCTGGTGCCTCTCGAGAACCGTGCGAAAACATCTCGAATGCGACTCGAAGAGATTCGCCGAATGATTACCGCACAGGAACGTGAAGTCGAAGAATGCGAGAAACGTTGGCAGTCGAGTTTGCGGGCCATGGGCTTGCCAGACTCACTGACGCCACAACAGGTTCGCGAAATCAGCGTGCGGTCGGGCCGAATTGCTGACTACTCCTCCCGTCTTGAATTGTGCCGTAACGAAATGGCGACTCGCGAGAAGGAACTTTCGCAAGTCAGTCTGCGCGTCGGCGAAATGCTGGCTGCGGCTGGCATCAAGTCGGAGGCCACTCTGAAGTCTCCTTTGCTGGCTTTGCAAAAGCTCAACAACCTGATCAACGAACAACGACAGTTGATAACAGCCAAGAAAGAACTTCGGGCAAATTACACGACGCTGCGCTCGAATCTGGAAAAGGCTCGCCGCGAGTGCGACCGCTTGCTGGGACAACGACTGAAATTGTTGTCCAACGTGGGTGTGGAAACCGAAGAGGAATACCGCCAATTCGACGTCAAGCATGCGGAACGCTCGAAGTTGGTTGAAAAACGCAAACAGCTGAGCGAACAGATTGCCGCCGGACTCGGGAAAGGAATGACCGAGGACGACGTGCGACCGTTGCTGACTTCCTATGGCAAGTCGGGCCTGGAAAAACGATGGGAACAACTGGAGAGCGAAATCGATCGTTTGAAATCCGAGCAAGCCAGCCTGCTCCAACAACGGGGCGAACGTTTGCAGGAAATCAAGGCCTTGGGCGAAGACTCTCGCTTGGACATGGCGCGACTGGAATTGAATTCGGTCGATGCCGAGCTGGAGAAGAGGCTGCACGATTGGCAGCGGCTGACGACGAGTTCGTACATGCTCGACTCCATTCGCGAGGGTTATGAATCCAAACGTCAACCCGAAACGCTAAAAGAAGCATCACATTACCTCGAACAATTGACCGACGGTCATTACAAACGCATTTGGACTCGGCTGGTGGGCGAAGAGTTGTTGGTTGACAACAATGAAGGTGAAACAATTACGGTCGATAAACTAAGTCGCGGCACTCGAGAGGCAGTTTACCTCAGCCTGCGGTTGGCGCTCGTTACCGTGTATGCTCGACGTGGCGCTGTGATTCCATTGGTCTTTGACGATATCCTTGTCAATTTCGATGCCAAACGCATGCGAACCGCGTCAAAGTTGTTGATGGATTTCTCCAAACAAGGCTATCAACTATTGATGTTCACTTGCCATGATCACGTGCGGGATGTTTTCCACTCGCTGGACGCGGACGTGCGGATTCTGCCCCATCATCGCGACGTCGTGGAAAATGGCGCAATACCCATCCGCTACAAGGTATCGATTCCCGTCAAGCCTGCGGTTCCCGCTCCAGCGCCGATCGCAGTGCCTGCGGCTGAGAAACGCGCGCGAATTGAGCTCGTTCCTGAGCTCTACGATTCGGAACTCGAGTATGAATTGTCCGCGGTCCTGTCCGACCAAAAGGAACAGTTTCGCCTTCGTCACGAAGCTGCTTACGATGAGAGAATGACGGGGCGTGAACTGGAACTTGCAAGAACCAGCGACTACTGGACCAGTCGGTCAACGCGACATACAGCTTGAATGACCGGCGGTCAGTTCTAGAATGGAAGCTTTGTTGCAGCGAGTCGCCGGTTCGTTGTCGGGGTCGGGCTTGGGAGTTTTACGTTCCTGCCGAACCGCGACTCTAGCCGCACAGTTTGTTAGCAGGGCCAATGACGGCAAAGAAACGGGAAGTTCGAAAAAAGGTCGTTGATAGGCTCTACATCGACGTCCGTGGTGCGCGTACGCACAATCTGAAGGCTTTGGACGTAAAACTTCCGCATGACGAATTGATCGTAATCACCGGCCCCAGTGGTTGCGGAAAGAGTTCGCTCGCTATTGACACCATCTTTGCGGAAGGCCAACGACAATACATCGAGACATTGTCGACCTACACTCGTCAGTATCTCGACCAACTGCCGGCAGCCGACGTTGATTCGATCGAAGGCCTATTGCCGACGGTGAAAATCGACCAGCATTCGTCTTCGGTTGGGCCACGCAGTACGGTCGGCACAATTACCGAAATTCAGGACTATTTGCGGCTGTTGTTTGCGCGTTTCGGCGAAGTCTACTGTCATCAATGTGGTGAACGGATTGGCCAACAAACGGCCGATGACATCCTCCGCTGGATTTGTCGGCTACCGGAGGGGACCAAGTTAATCGTATTGGCTCCGCTGGTTCGCGGGCGAAAGGGCAAACATGAGGAAGTGATCGAGCAAATCCGGTCAGAGCGACTGGTGCGCGTTCGTATCGATGGAGAGCTGTATGACATAGAGAACGCCCCGCCAATTGACGCTCGCAAGTCCCATACGATCGAGGCCATAACTGATCGCATTGTTGTCCGCCCAGGCATTGAGGACCGACTTCGCGAGTCAATCGATTTGGCGATACGTTTAACTGGTCGATTGGTCGGCGTTTCCTTTCAAGAACTGGGAGCCAACCGCGACACCAGCGCGTGGAGCGAGCGGCTTTTCAGCACCGACTTCGCCTGTCCGAATTGCGAATTGAGTTATCCCGAAATTGAGCCGCGAACCTTCAGTTTCAACAGCCCCCACGGCGCCTGCAGCGAGTGCCAGGGATTAGGTGTCACCGAACAATTCGAGCTCGAACGGTTGATCCCTGATCGCACCCGAAGTTTGGTCAACGGTGCAATTGTGGCGTGGCGTGGGTTGGGAAAAAAGCAGGTTTTGAAACGATTGGAACGAGTCGCTCCGATCCTAAAACGATTGTCGATGGCTCCCGACACGCCACTGGAAGCGCTTTCGGAAAAGGCTTTTCAAGAATTATGGGTGGGTCGCGATGCCAAATGTCCCGGCCTGCTGCGGGCCATGGAGACCGAATGGTCGACCGCAATCGACGTCCGCATTTATGAGTCATTGGCGCAGACGCGAGTCAAATTGCCTTGCCCTACATGCAGTGGAAAACGATTGGGGAAAACCGCGCTGGCCGTCCGTTTAAACGGCTTGAATATCGCGGAACTGGCCGAATTGTCGATTGACGGAGCTTGCGAATGGCTGGCAAAATTGTCTGCCCAGCTTTCAGGGGTCGCCCAAGCGGAGGTTGTGCTCAAGGAAATTGGTTTTCGCCTTAGTTTTTTGGAACGGGTCGGCCTGGTGTATCTGTCGTTGGATCGAGCTGGACCGACCTTGAGCGGCGGTGAGTTGCAGCGCGTGCGTTTGGCAACGGCCATCGGGACGGGGCTGACAAATGTCTGTTTCGTTCTCGACGAGCCCTCGATCGGTTTGCATAGTCGCGATACAGCGCGACTGGTCGAATCGATTCAGCAATTGCGCGACGCGGGCAATTTGGTGTTGGTTGTGGAGCATGACGAAGCATTGATGCGGGCCGCCGATCGGTTGATCGATCTGGGCCCCGGAGCCGGATTGTACGGCGGGAAACTGATGGCCGCCGACGTTCCAGCCAAAGTCATGCAGACGGAATCATTGACGGGCGATTACCTGAGCGGTCGGCAGAAAATCGCGGTTCCGAGCCAACGTCGTCCTGCCAGCGAGCGAATGCTGCAACTATTTGGAGCCAGCGGCCACAATCTGCAAAACGTTGACATTCAAATTCCATTAGGGTTGTTGCTTGCAATTACCGGTGTTAGCGGCTCGGGAAAGAGTACGCTGATCAATCAGACACTCGCACCAGCGTTGTTTAATCACTTTAATTTGACCAAGCGGGCGACAGAGTCGTTTCGCGAGTTGCGCGGAGTCGAACATCTGGACCGTTTTGTCGAAGTTGACCAGCGCCCAATTGGCCGGAATTCGAGAAGTTGTTCGGCAACTTACACCGGCGTTTTCGACGAGATTCGTCGGGTCTTTTCCTGGACCAAGCAGGCTAAACTGTTGGGATTCTCCGCCGGCCGCTTTAGTTTCAACAGCGGCTCAGGACGTTGTCACGATTGTTTAGGATTGGGCGAAAAGACACTGACCATGAAATTCCTGCCGGACATGTCGGCCATTTGCGGTTCTTGTGACGGTCGGCGTTACAACGATCAGACTTTATCTGTGCGCTATCGTGATTTCACTATCGCCGATGTGTTGGCGATGCCGATTTCGCAGGCTGCTGAAGTATTTCAGGAGTTCTCTAAGATTAGCGGCGTCCTGCAAACTCTCGTCGATGTTGGACTCGGTTATCTATCACTTGGCCAATCTGCGACAACCCTATCCGGCGGTGAAGCCCAACGTGTGAAATTGGCGACCGAACTTTCGACACGTGAAACGGGACGTGTGATGTACTTGCTTGATGAACCGACGACCGGACTGCATTTCGATGACGTCCGACGTTTGATTGACTTGCTGCAAAAATTGGTCGACAAGGGCAATTCAGTTGTAGTGATCGAACATCATATGGACGTCATCAAATCTGCGGATTGGGTCATCGATATCGGACCCGATGGTGGAGTCGGCGGCGGCCGCATCGTTGTTTCTGGGACTCCCGAAGCAGTTTCGCAGCATCAGATTTCCCACACCGCCAAGTTCTTACAAGCGGCATTGCAATAGCCGCAGCTAAACTGCCTTCCGTGCGTAACGATTGAGAACTCTTGCGTATGCCAGCTCCACTTCTGAAGTCAGTCGATCAGGCGAGAAAGCGTGGATGACATTCGCTCGGGCGGCGAGAGCCAAGTCGGCACGCAATTCGGGATTTTTCGCAGCATGAATGATAGTCGACGCAAGTGCTCTCGAGTCCTTGGCGGGGACCAACCAACCGGTCCGACCATGTTCCACGATCTCTGGCAAACCGCCAATGTCACTGGCCACCACTGGAATCCCAGCAGCTTGCGATTCGATGGCAACCAACCCGAGTGGCTCATCCAAACTGGGAACCACCGTCAAGTCGAAAGCCGTCAGGTACTCTTCGATATTTGCTCGCCGACCCAGCCACATCACACGTCCCAACAGCTTCTTCTCCAGTTGGAAACTGCGTAATTTTTTGGAGTACGATTCGTCACGTTTGAATCGGCCGATAAAAGCCACTCGGGCTTGTGGAACCTCGGCCAAAATCTGAGGCAGAGCCTCGAGCAGGTATTGGTGTCCCTTGCGCGGAATAACCTCGCCGACGACGCCGATGAGAAATTCACCGTTGTTCATATGCAATTCTCGCCGCAACCGCTGGCGATGGCGCGGTTCAACTTTCAGAAAACGATCGAGTTCAACAAAGCAATGTGTGGTCTGTATTCGATTCAAGCGCATCAGATTCACGGACCTCAAGTATTTCGCGGTCGAATGTGAATTGGCGATGACCAAGTCATTGAAATGCCATTGAATTTGAAATTTCCGGCTATGTGCGGTAGCGACCACCGGAACGCCGGTCAACAGCTTCAATAAGATCCCAAAGTGGTGGGCGCGGCTCATGTGGGTATGGATCACATCGACTTGTTCACGACGAACAAATTCGACAAAGCGGCTGAGTTCGGTCGGCGGAAACCGTTGCATTCCCGAAGTCAACAAGGGAAACGACAGACTTTGCTGTGCCATCCATGAATTGGGACGGGCAATCATCGAGATTCGGTTCCCGCGCGCAGCCAATCGTTCGGCGAGGACCTTCGCGTAGACCAAAGCGCCGTTGACGTCGCGGCCTGAAGTTATCTGGAGAATATGCACGAGAGCTTGGGATTTTAGAAAACAGTGATTGGACCGTTATCCCAACGAAAATGACGACTTTGGTCAAGATCAATTGTTTTTGGGGTCCTGGTTGATCTGGGCAGCATGAGGCGACAGCATGATGGATCGACCGACCTTTTCGCACAGCGATTGCCACAGGACCTCCTCGTCCGCTTGAAACACGTCGTCAATCGAGGCGGGCGTTGTCAACCAACCACCGGCCGCAATCTCGCTTTCAAGTTGACCGCTGGCCCAGCCGGAATAGTTTGCAAAGAATCGACACGGATGTTGGTGTTGGGCTGCAAGCTTCACCAGGTTGCTCTTATCGGACGAAAGATACAAACCAGTCACAATCGGCATTTCTGCCAAGACCAAACTTGTGTGTAAGGCAAGCACAGGTCCTTCAACCGGACCTCCCGCATAAACGAAACGACCCTCGCTGCCCTCAATGCTTGCGAATTCATCGCCCAGATCACAGATTTTTGCGTTGGTTCGCCGATTAATCACGACACCTGCGGCCCCGGATTCCGAATGCTGAAAAAGCAGAACTGCAGTTCGAAAAAAGTTCGGATCGGCGAGCGCTGGTACAGCGATCAAAAAGTTGCCAGTCAATGATTTGGTCATGGGCCAAGCTTCCGATAAGAACAACTCGAACAGTTGACCCAATTGTAACGAACAATGGGGTCGAGGATGCCGTGGGCTTCCTCCGGAACGATTCCGGACCGGTCGCAAAATATGCGGAGTTGAGTTGGGGTTTGATTTCGTCAGACGGCGATTGACGTCTATGGCTAATCAACAAGAACAACGATGGACAACAAAGGGATAGGTTGGCGATGAGTAGTGGAGCATCAAAAGGCAGTTTGAAAAGTAACGAATTCGACTTGTTAAAACAACGAATTCACCAAAAGCTGATTGGGAAACTCGATTTAGCCCGAGTTGGCGAGTTGCAGGGCGATGTATTGCGGAAGGAAATTCGCGTCGTTGTCGAGCACTTATGTGACAGCGAAAATAATTTGCTCAATCGTCTGGAACGCGACCGTCTGATTGACGAAGTTCTCGACGAGACCTTCGGTCTGGGGCCATTGGAACTGTTGTTGAAGGACCCGACGATCAGTGACATTTTGATCAACGGCCCAAAGAACATTTATTGCGAACGCGGCGGGAAAATGCAGCGCAGTAATGTTGAGTTCCGCAATAACGCTCATCTGCTGCAGATTATCGACCGCATTGTTTCCAAGGTCGGGCGTCGCGTCGATGAAACGTGCCCGATGGTGGACGCTCGTTTGGAGGATGGCTCCCGCGTCAATGCCATCATTCCGCCGTTGGCTCTCGACGGTCCCGCCATGTCGATTCGGCGATTCGGTTCGAATCCGCTCAAGCTGGAGGATTTGCTGAACTACAAGGCCTTCACGCCGGAAATGGTCATGTTGTTGGAAGGATCGATGAAGGCCCGGCTTAACATCATCATTTCTGGCGGTACGGGTTCCGGAAAAACTACCTTGCTCAACACTTTGTCGAGCTTCATTCCCAATCATGACCGTATCATCACGATCGAGGACGCGGCCGAGTTGCAGTTGCAACAGGAGCACGTGGTGCGGTTGGAGACTCGCCCACCCAACATTGAAGGTCGCGGAGCAGTGACCGCGACGGACCTAGTTCGAAACTGTTTGCGTATGCGTCCGGAGCGAATCATCATTGGCGAATGCCGCGGTCCCGAGGCGCTCGACATGTTGCAAGCCATGAACACGGGCCATGAAGGTTCAATGACAACCACGCACGCCAATACCCCGCGTGACTGTTTGGCCCGTTTGGAAACGCTGATCATGATGTCGGGCTTTGAGTTACCGATCAAAGCCATGCGAACACAGATTGCCAGTGCGGTCAATCTGATCGTCCAAGCCAACCGTTTGCAGGGCGGTCCGCGTAAGGTCACTCACATTACAGAAATCTGTGGCATGGAAAACGACACTATTGTGACGCAGGACATTTTCAAATTTGTTCAGGAGGGCGTGGACGAAAACGGAAAAGCAACCGGCAAATTCGTGTGCACCGGCGTTCGCCCCAAATGCATGGCTCGATTGGAATCCTCCGGGGTTCGATTGCCCGCCAGCATCTTCCGAGAACGTGTCATGCTGCAATGTTGATCCGCGGGCTAATTCAGCGATTGCATTCCATCTTTAGTTTGAGTTAACAATGACCTATTTATTGATCTTGGCGAGTGTTCTGGTGTGCGTGAGTGGAGGGATTTACGCCATTTCCACAATGTTCACCAATGACAAAAATACGCTGGAGAGTCGGCTGGAAAGCCTGACCAAAAAGAAACAAAAATCGGGGGGCGACGTCGCGTCGATTTTGACGAGTCCCTTGGACGATGCCCCCGGAGTTATCGAGGCCCTCGTTGGCAGGTTTTTCAACTTGCGGCGAAAACTCGAAAATGCCGGGATGACCGACACCGAGCCGCTCAAGTTCATCATGATTGCTGGCGGCGTTGGGTTGGCGATGACGTTTATATGTTTGGTTTTCTCGCCAATCAAAGGACTCTTCCCATTGGCATTTGTCTTCGGAGCAATCCTGCCGTTCTTTTTTTTGCTATTTAAGGCCAAACGTCGTCTGAAGAAATTCGGCTCACAATTGCCAGGCTGCCTGGATCTGATCGGCCAGGCGTTGCGGGCCGGTCAAAGCTTGCCCGCTGGCATTCAATTGGTGGCGCAACAAGGACAAGCTCCTTTAGGGCCAGAATTTGGACGTTGTTACGAAGAGCAAAACCTGGGCGTGCCCCTGGAAGAGTCACTCTCCAAAATGGCAGATCGCATTGACAATTTGGACTTGAGATTCTTTGTAACCAGCGTCTTGTTGCAACGTCAAACCGGTGGTGACCTCGCAGAAATTCTGGACAAAATTTCCCACTTGATTCGCCAACGGTTCGAAATTCAAGGACAGATTCAGGCGTTGACCGGCGAAGGTCGCTTGTCTGGTTCGGTGCTGCTGGGACTGCCACCGGTTCTGTTTTTGACCATGCTTAAATTGAACTATGACTACGTGATGATGTTATTCCGCGATCCGCTCGGAAACAAAATGCTGGCGGTAGGTATCTTTCTCCAGTTCATGGGAGCACTGATGATTAAGAAAATCATCACCATTAAAGTCTAATACCGGCACATTGTCTTTCCGATCCTCCTGACGAGCCTCGAGTACAAGCCATGACATTTGATTTTGTAACCATTCTGCCGTTCACGGTTGCCATTGCTGCCGCCGTTGCGTTTTGGGGTGTCGCGGATTTCTTTTTGAATCGCCGCAGCCGCGCCGAATCGCGGTTGGATGTTTTGCGCCAACGGATGTCAAAAAAGCCGACGGTGGAAAAAGACGGGAAAAGCGGTTTGACGAAACTGCTGGAGGCCGCCTCTCCAAGTCTTTCAGAAACACTCAAGCCAAAAAATGAAAAGGAGCTCAATAATCTGAAGCTCCGCCTTCAAGCCGGCGGCTTTCGCAGCGAGGGCGCGATGGCCATCTTCACGACGGTCAAAGTGCTTAGTGCCTTCATCGGCTTCGTTCTGGGAGGTGGCATTTCCCTGGTGCTAAACGGCCTGAACATGTACACGTTGATCTACACGATCGTGTCAGCTGGTGCCGGAATGTTCCTCCCCGAGATGGTCTTGTCATTCCTGGTCGGAAGTCGCAAGCAAAAGATTTTTCTCGGTTTGCCAGACGCGTTGGACCTGATGGTCGTGTGCGTGGAGGCTGGTTTGGGTCTCGACCAGGCAATGCGACGGGTAGCTGATGAAATGGGAAACTCCCATGGAACGATTGCCCATGAGTTCAAGATCTGCAATCAAGCCTTGCAGATGGGACGGGCTCGGGTCGATGTTCTGCAAGACTTGGGGGATCGAAATGGTGTTGACGACCTAAAGACTCTGGCACAGATCATGATTCAAGTGGACCGATTCGGTACGAGCATCGGTACTGCCTTGCGTACGCAAAGCGATACGATGCGAACACGTCGTCGCCAGCTGGCGGAGGAAAAGGCTGCTAAAACTGCCGTCAAACTCATCTTTCCCCTCGTCCTATTCATCTTTCCCGGTATCTTCGTTGTACTCGTTGGACCCGCTGCGATCACTATGGTCAACGAAATGCTCCCAGCCATGGGTAAATAGGCTTTTGGCAAGTTGTTTTTGGGAAAACTGAGATCAATTCTTCGATTTGATTTAGTTCAATCATCCGATAAAGATGCTACGACCTCTTTGATGTTCCGGCTTATCGTTTTGTCAAAGTTTAACGAATAGGGTCATTGTTACTTTTAAAGCACTCGACCGTCGCGCAATGTTGTTTTTCCGGTCGAACGTTTACGAAATTGGAGATAGTCTCATGTTGATTCAAGGACGAACCTTGGGATTTTTGACAGCCGCAATCATGGCGGTTTCGACGACAGTTGTCAGTGCTCAATGCTCAACCTGCCAATCGGATTGGCCCGGAAACGGTGGAACGCACCACGGTGGACGACAAGGTCAATTTGCTGAGTATCGTGCCCAGGCAGGTCAACAAGTAAAGAAAATCGAGGACCGTAATCGTGCCTGGATGAAGCCGTTCAGTTGCTGGGATCAACAAGCCTATAACCATGTTTGGACAACCTCAGTGAATGCTGGATGGCAAAACGGCTGCATTTTGCGGGACTGCCATTTCGACACTGAAACAGGTCGCTTAAACAACCTGGGCATGTCCAAGTTGGGAGAGATTCTGGCCTCCAGCCGGACTCAACATGTTTTTGTAGCCTCGCATTTTAGCCCCAAAACTGCCGAAGGCCGCATCGAAAATGTGCGGGAAGCAATTACCGAAAACTATGGAGCCGAACGTGCTGACCTGGTAATGGTCACCACTGAAGAACCGATTCGCTTCAACGGCATGCGTAACCAATCCATCAACGCCCAATACAATTCACAAGTTCCCATTCCAACCATTCAAACAAGTGCGGGTGGCGGCGCGGGTAGCGGCGGTTCAGGCTCAAGCGGAAGCGGCCAATAAAGCCTGACCGGAAAACGCGATTTAAACAAAAAAAACTGGCCAATCGGCCAGTTTTTTTCATTGAAACTCTCAAAGAAAAACTAGATCGAGCCGATGGTTGCTCGACGATCATTGATTTCTTTTTTCAGCTCAACCAATCGGTGAGACTTACGAATCTGAGAGGCCAGGATTTCACGACCCTTGGCGGTATACACTGCCAACGTCTTGAGGCTTGTGTTGGTTTCTGGGCAGACAATCGTTACTTGGTTGGGAACGATGTCTTTGATATGAACCTCGCCGTTGTCATGTGCGAAGGAAACCGAGAATTGGATGTTGCGACCTTTACTTTCGTCGTGCCAATTTGCCAGAATCGTGTCCATTGAGCGTACCCTTTTTTTGATTTTTGCAACGATCTTCGAATGACCGTTTATCGGTTGAGAATCTTGGTAAGGATCACATTGTTTTTGAACGGCAGGATTCGACAAGACTCAAAAATGTCGCGTTTTTTCTTCGCCAGGATCCCAGCGAGGTGGAGGCGAGACAGATCAACCGTAACCCTATTTAACGGGGCGTTATTTCCCGTTAATGATTCGGGTTGCCAATTTTTGATCGCATGATTTGGTAGAATAATTCTGGGTTTCACAAGCACGTCGCGGATCTGCCGAGATTTGCTGGCAAACGCGTGGAAAATGGTTCAACTTTTCGCCGTTTCTCTGTCCTTTATTTTGGTTGCCGGCACGGGACACTGGCCCGATTTTCGCGTCTCGGAAATTTCGGTTAGGCTTTTGGGACGTTTTCAGTCACGAGGGCAGTTGGGATTCGCTGCTCGAATTCGTTCGGTTTTCGGTGAGGGTTAGTCCAAACAGAACTTCGTCACGTAAAAAAGACAGCGACAAAAATGGATCACAAAAAACACTTTTGCAACGCCTGCAAAAATCGATTCACTGTGGAGAACTGAATGTCCAAAATCTCGGCCGCTTGTTTGCCGGTATTGTTATTGGTGTGGTCGTTTGCTGCTTGCGCTCCGCGTACAAAGCCAACTGTAGTGCCTTCGGCAAAAACCGAACCGGACAGGTCGCTCACTGCGGTTGTTGTCGACGATCCCAAACTGGGCGAATCGCTTAGCCGGCGCTGGACAAGCGAGGGCAACGGCACGCTCAAGGTCACCAATGTGACCGAGGACGAGTTTCGCAAGGCGAAATTTGCCTTGCAACCAGAGGTGGATGTGGTTGTGTTTGCCAATCGTCTGTTTGGTGATCTGGTCGCCGAAGGCCAATTATTGGAGATTGATGAAGCTGCCGGTTCATTGGGAATCAATCGTGAAAACATGCTTGCCCATTACCGTGAAAACTTGACGCGTTATGGCAATCAAACATTGGCTCTGCCGCTTGGTGCTCCTCAGACGGTTCTGTTCTATCGTGCCGATTTGCTGCCGGAAAAGCCTCCGCGCACTTGGGCCGAGTTAACGACTTTTTTGCCAGCGGAAAATAGCGAGGTCGCGGGGTTTCTCGAACCATTATCGGGCCTATGGGCTGCTCATTCGTTGCTGGCCAGGGTGGCACCCGCGATACGATTTCGCGGTCGCATCTCGACAGTCTTCGATTTGGAGACGGTGAAGCCGCTGATTACGAGCGAGCCCTTTGTCCGAGCGCTGACGGAGATGGTTGACCTGCATCAAAAATTACAAACGAAGGAGTTCCTCTCGCCAAAAGAAGTCTTTGATCGTTTCGTCGCTGGCAAGGCGAAAATGGCTATTACTTGGCCCCAGCCTTCGGAGACAGTTGAATTGCTCAAGTTCGAGATCGGCGTTGCACGCTTGCTCTCGACCGCCGAATGGTACGACGCAGCGCAAGAGAAATGGATCAAGCGCGATGAGAACATGCAGCGCAACATAGATTATTTGGGAAGCGAAGGAAGGCTTGTCGGTGTTGCGAAAAATACGTTACGGGCCAACGAGGCGATCGCCTTTGCCGTATGGCTGACGGGCAATCAGGCAAGTCAAAAATTGATGCCCGAATCACAGGCCGCCGGCCCCTTGCGGATGAGCCATCTCGCCTCGGTCGGGCTCTGGACCAAGGGCTCCATTCCAGACAGCACGGTCGATCTTTATTCCGATTTGACCCGCCAGGTGCACGAGGAAGAAATGTGTTTGACGTTTCCGCGCGTCGCGCGGCAAACGGAGTATTTGGATGCCTTGGCAATTGCAGTGCGATCGGCCATTGCAGGTCAATTACCGCCTGCCGAAGCTCTCGCGGATGCAGCCCAAAAGTGGCAGAAAATCACAGAATCTGTCGGCCTCGAAAAACAGAAGGAACTTCTACGGAGAACCGAAGGTCTGCTGACCAGCAAATTCACAGATTGACGGTTCAGGTGATTTGGCGAACCGTAATCAGAGCCCGCAAATCACAGATTAACGGGATTGCTGAAAAATCATCAAAATTTCGTTGACAACCTTCCCTAGTTGCCGATAAGCTAAACGATAGCCTCCACTCAAACTTCCGCTACCAACCGAACGCCGCTCTGGAATTTTTCCCGATTGGTTTGATCGGTTACTTCATTGGGCGACGGCATCCAATTATGATGGATGCACCCAAATTCTCTGTGAGGCTAAATCGATGGAAAGATTGAAGAGACGCTCATCACCGCTCAAATCGCTGTTTCGCCATCAGATTGCTCTTTTGGTCGCGTTCACGGTGGGTGTTCTGCCGCAGCTGCTGAACGCTCAAGTTGTTTACAACCCCATGCACCCTGACGTCGAAGAAATGGTTCGCAAGGGGATGCGTTATCTTGAGGAACACCCTCAGGGCAATCCGGGTGAAGCAGTTTTGTCGGCAATGACGATTATCGAGGCGACAAAACGCTACGAGCGAATTGTTCCTTCACAACATCCTCTCGTGACCCGTGCCGTTTCGCGAGTTCTGGACGACATTCAGTTGCTCAGTGAAAAAGACGGCAATGACAGCCCCCTGCGTGGCGGGGGCCTTTATTACATTGCGCTTTCCATCATTTTGTTGTTGGACATAGGCGATGAACAATACCGCCCGCAGATTGAAGCTCTGGTGGCGGAAATGTTCCTGAAACGAACCCAACACGGGGCATACAGTTACACCAAGGACCAGCCCAGCGATAGCTCTCAATCGCAATATGCCGCTTTGGCGTTTGCAGTGTTAAAGTTGCATGGATTCAAAGTCTACACAACTGAAGCCAAAGATTTGCTGGAGTGGTTTTGCAGAGCCCAGACACCAGAAGGCAGTTGGTATTACCATTACTTTGGGACCAATATTGTTCCTCGCGGCGATTCGACTTTGCGCGGTTCTCGCCATGCCACGGGTGCGAGCTCGATTTATGTATTGTCTGACTTGTTGAATCTGAACAACCGCAAAAAAGGAGTCAACGCAGCGGGTAATGCCTTGGGAGTTTTGCCACCTTCGGTTTCTGTCTATGTGCCGCCCGATCGCGAACGAGATCCTTTGGCGGAACAAACCGGCCCATTGGTCAGTTTTGATGCGGGACTCTTGAGTTCCACCAAAGCCAAATCCAATCGTTGGCTCGCCACAAACTTCAATCTCTCGCTCGATGAAGCTTGGAACTATTACTTCATGTACGGACTCGAACGCTACGCTTACTTTCGCGAGAAGTCCGAAGGTCGAATTACTGAAATTCCCGATTGGTACGACCAGGGTGTCGAATTCCTCAAGGCCAATCAAGGCACCAATGGGGGCTGGCCCCCAGCCACTGGCGGTGGCGAACAATCGACATCCAATTCAACCTGTTTTGCGATTTTGTTTTTGGTGCGTGCGAGTGAGTTGCTGATGGACGATGCTGCCAACAGCACGGTTAAAGGTGGTTTAGGATTCCAGGAAAATCAAAAACTTGAGAACAAAGGCGGCGATGTTGTTGCCGACCAAATGGTCAAGGGATTTCAGAACATCATGACCCTGCTCAAGAACGCCAAATCAGAGGACGACATCGCAATGTTGATGGACGCACTCGGTCCGGCAATCAAAGAATTCACTGAAGATAAGGATAAATCACGGACGGAACAGCTCCAGTTTCTGCGCGGGCTTATGACTGAAGAGTCGTACATGAAACGGAAGATCGCCGTACGATTCGTCGCGGCAACACAGGATCTCGATAACGTGCCAGCGTTACTGTACGCACTATCCGATCCGGCATTGGATATCTGTGAGGAAGCTCACAATGGATTGCGCCTGATCAGCCGCAAGGTGGACGCCTTCCCATTGTCGGCCAACCCGACCAAGGTGGAATTTCTGGACCTCAAGGCCAAATGGACCAAGTGGTACAAAGGTATTCGCCCCGATGCCAAACTAATTGACGAATAAATAAAACGATTTGGGTAAACAAGGTTCGCACCTATGAGCAGTGAAATTATTTCGCATCCAAAATTGTCGGTGGAAACAACGGTTTCACAATTCGACAAGGTCAATGGATTTCTCGTCGCCGCATTGGTAATGGTGGGCTTGATCGTTTCTTTTTTATTAATGGTCTGGTTGACCTCGATCATCAAATTCAAGCCCACTACGCCAGCTTTGTTTATTGAGGAGCAACCGTATGGCGACGAAAAACCCGAGGGCGTCGAAGATGACGTACTCGAACCTGGCGTCGAGGAATTCCCTGAAGTTGAAACGCCACAACTTGCGGATGCTTTGGAGGCAGTGACGAACGCTCTTTCATCAGTGCGAGCCAACATGGAACACCGCGACGGCGACGCCGCCCAAATGGGCAAGGGCCGCGGGTTGGGCTCACGGAATGGCGGCGACGGTACGGGCAAGGGAGACATTATTCCCGAACACAAACGCTGGAAAATTGAATACTCGGCAAACTCCATCGAAAAATATGCCGACCAATTGAGCTACTTCAAGATCGATTTAGGGGCCGTCAATAAGCTCAACAATGAAATCGTGCGGATGGTAGATCCGGGCGGATCGGCGCAAATCGTCCGCAGCAACCGCGCTCAAGAAAAGAAGTCGGTTTACTTCGCCCACGAACGACCGCAATTGGCCAAATGGGAAGAAGCATTGTTCAAACGGGCGGGAGAGTCGATGACCCATAGCTTTACCGTGCAATTCTACCCCGAAGCCACCCGATCAATGCTCCGGCAAATCGAAGGGGCTCATCTCCAAAGCGTCAAAAGAACGTTGCGTGAAGTTCAAAACACGTTCTTCAAAGTGGTTCCGGCTGGCAGTGGATTTGAGTACAAAGTCACCAACCAGATCTATCGTCGACGATAGTACGACACTCTCGGTCCGCAAATCTTGTCACAATCTTTCAAAGGGGATGACATGGCAAATACACAATCATTTGTCCACGATGACTTGTTGCAAGTGACGCGATTCGATCGAGTTTCATCCGGTTTGTCATCAGCAAACTTGGTGCTGGGTCTTTTGGTTTTCGCCATGTTACTTATATGGCTGACGAATGGTGGAAGAAAATTCGCCAACGCGACGCCGCCATTTGTCGTTTTGCCGACACCGGCAATGGTTGACGAAGAGACCGATACCGACGCCGAGTCATTAGTAGTCGACATGATTTCCGGCGACGAAATGCCGGAATTGATCAGCGCCGATTCAGCTCCGGCCATTCAACAGGTAACTCAAGCCCTTTCGAGCGTGCGCGCCAGAGACGGAATTCGCTTGGGGTTGGCTGAAGCTGATGTTCGCCGCAGCGGAAAGTTGGACGGTATTAAGCCACTGGATGGGAGTCGAGCGAATCGGTGGGAAATTCAGTTCAATGAAATGAATCAGGACGAATACTTTCGAGTACTCGAACATTTTGAAGCTCGGCTCTTCGTGGTCCGCAAATCAACCAATGAAATTGTAGTGGTATCGTGTCAAAAGAACCCAAAAGCAACGATTTCTAATCGTCGCCAATTGAAAGACGCGTTTTACTTTGTGCATGAAACCACTCATTTGCAGGTGTGGGACAAGAAGCTGGCGTCACAGGCCAACGTGAATACTGACGATTCGTTTTTCGCGATTTGCTTTCCTTCTCGAGTGTTGGCTCGATTGGCGGAATTGGAACAGCAGGCGACACCAGGCAAAGGCCGATCTTTGGCAGCAGTTCGTCAGTCGATTTTTGAGGTCGTTCGGACAGAGGCCGGTTTCGATTTCGCACTCAACTCGCAAGTGCTAACGCGAACCAAATGACCACTCGGAAACAAACCGTGCAGGATGTCAAGTGACCCTTTGGAAGAGATCTGAACTATTGAACTTGGGCTTGTTCGACGATTCTTTAGAACGACTTGGTTTCGCCGACATAGTGACATCGGCGAATGAAAAATTAGTTTCAAAAAAGAGGGCGAAGGATACTCGCCAAAATAATTCGGACAATCATAATGGATCGAGCAATTTTCTTGTCTCGTTTACGGAACACTTTTGTTTGACAGCTTTCATTCGGGAGATCGCAATGACTCCCGTTTTTGACTTAACTTAATTGGAATCAAACCAACATGTCAGCAATTTACAATTTTCTGGGTAACTCCATCTACTTTGTCATGGCGATTGTCGCCGCTTGGGGAGCCTATTGCGTGATTATCGTATTCAACCGGGTCAAGCAAAAACAATTCAAGAGCGAGCAGATCCAAAGCGGTTTTTTACAAGCGCTCGAAGAGCCACTCCTCCGCGGCGATTACGAACAAGCCAGCCAGATCTGCGCCGGCGACCGGCGGGCCTTGTGCCAACTTTGTCAACTGGCGATTGATAACCGCCAAATCGGTTTTGCCAAAATCAAACAACTCGTCTCGGACCGGTTCCAACGAGACGTATTGCAAGATCTGGAGTTCCGGTTGAGCTGGGTTATCACTGTAATCAAAACGGGTCCGATGCTTGGGTTGCTCGGAACGGTTTTGGGGATGATGGCAGCGTTCGAAAAATTGGCAGCGTCGAAGACCGTGCAAGCCGACAAATTGGCCGGTGACATTCAATTTGCCTTGATCACGACCGCTCTCGGATTGGCGATCGCCTTGCCGCTGACGATGGCCGTGGCCTACATCAACATCAACATTCGCAAAATGGAAGACATGGTCTCGTTCGGCCTCAACCAGTTCCTCGAGGTTTATCGACAGGCCATCATCCGGCATCCTGTTTCTTAGTTTCTAGTTGCCTGAGCGAATGCCCTTTCAAAGGTAAAAGACATGACGACCCGCGATGATCTTGACGATGCTATCAAGCCTCGGAAGGCAAAGAAGGAAGATACCGAAATGGATATCACTCCCATGATCGACATGACATTCTTGTTGTTGTCGTTCTTTGTGGTGTGTTCGAAGATGGATCCAACGACTGCCGTCGATATGCCGAAAGCCTTTTTTGGTGATGCCATTTCCGAAAAGGACTCGGTGGTACTGATTGTTTCGCCGGGAGCCACCAAAGACAGTTACGGAATCTACATGGGACGAGCGAAAGAAGACAATACTCGGATAGGTGAAACAGAACCGCTGGCCCAAGAAGAGGCGGTCGCACAATACGTTCAAAAAGAACTCTCGTCACGGCCCGACGTGCAAACGATCATCATCAAGGCCGAGTCGTTAGTAAAAACGGGAGCAGTAGAAACCGTCAAACGGGGAATCGCACAGTCCGAATTAGCAGAAGGCCGACGAATCTATGTCGGCGTCGAAGAACTCCAGTGACCTCGTTTGTCGTTTTTGCAAACCATTTGGCCGAGTTACATCCCATGAATACGAATGAACCAGAAAAGAACCAGCCCGCACCTGAGGACGAATTCGACCTGTTGGCTCCGACGGGGAAAATAGCTTCCTACGATGATAATGCCGATCGACCGGTTGCCAGCGTTTCCGCGCCGGTGCCACCACGCCCCAAAGCCAAAGCGGATGATTCGTTGAAGCAATTGGCTTGGCGAGGATTCGAAGAAGCTGAAGAAGAACCGGAAGAACCGGGGATGAACTTCAATAAGAAAATCGACACAACCGACGATGGTATGGACATGACGCCAATGGTGGATGTGACGTTCTTGCTTTTGATCTTTTTTATGGTGACCGCTTCTTTTTCAATCCAACGTTCGATTCAACAACCGCCATCGCAAATCAATGAACCGAGTAATAATGTCATCGAAGATCCGCAAGACGAAACGGACTTTGTCGAGGTGATCATCGACCAGAACAACAACTATTACGTGACGACTCGAGAAGACGGTGAAGTCGAAACGCCAACGGAATCGCAAATGCGAGCCAAAATTCGCAATGCGGTGAAGGACTATGGCGCACAACGATTAATGATCACCGCCCATGTCGATTCAACTCATGAGAAGGTCATCAAGGTTTGGGACGCTGGCTATGCGGCTGATTTGACGCGCATCCAAATGCGAACCACTGAGGTCGAATACTAAACCAACATTCACATTTGAAACAATTGATATTTTCACCCGTGGGTGATTTCCGAGGAAAGATAAATGACGCCCAGTCAGCTAATTGAAACCATTGAGCGATCCGGTTTGGTCGATGCGCGAATTATCGCCAAGATCAAACGGGAATTGGACAATCCCGCAAAACCGGTCAAGTCCAAGGCGGTAATCAAGTTCTTGGTTGATAAAGGTGAACTCACGGCCGCTCAAGGCGAAAAGTTCCTCGCCGGAAAATGGCAGCCCCCGAAACAGCTTCAGCCTGAGCCTGGCTTTGAAGTGAATCAGCCCCCAAAAGCGGATTTCGATACCGATGACCTGACGAACATGGTGCCGGACGTTGCTCCGCCAAAGACTCCGTCGAAACAAGAACGCCCGCAAGTAGTGTCGCCCGTCGAAGCCACTCGGATCTATGACGTCAATGAAGCGGTAGGCGTTATCGAAGAACTGGAGGTTCCAGTTTCTGTTCAACCAACTGAAATTTACGACCCGTTGCAGGCTGCCGGATTTGGCCCTCCGACGAGCCCTTTTGATTCGCCGTTAGGTGGCTCCTCAAACAACGAAGCAGGTCCCAAGCCAGTAGAATTTGCTGGGAAAAAAAACAAGTCTGACCAATGGGCCACTAAATGGATCTACATTGGCGGCGCGATATTAGCAATCTTGCTGGTGGTTGGAGCGGTTTTGACTTTATCGGTATTCGGAGAAGCCCCCGAAAAACTTCTAGAGGCGTCGGAAAAAAGTTTCTTGGCCGGAAATTTTTTGGATGCCGCAACGAAGTCCAAAGAATTTTATGAATCCTATCCTGGTCACGCTGGTGCCAATGGCGCGCGAGTGCGTGAGGTCCAAAGTCTGATCTCCAACGCCTACTCCATGAAGAGCTACAAAGAAGTCTTCGCCATTGCCAAGGAAAAGATTCCGACGATCGAACAGTTGCCTACCTACGACAACATCAAAGAAGACTTCGCAATTTGGTTCCCAGCGGTGGCCTTGGCAGCTTCCGAATCAGTGCTGAACGAAAAAGAAAAAACCATCGCCGGAATGCAGTCAGGCTTGCAAAAGGCGGAAGAGTCGGGCCAATTACTTGATTATCTCAGCGGTACCCAGCGGAACATGGACAACGTGAAGACCAGTCTGGAAAAATACGAGAACAACCTCAAAACAATCAGGGGCTTGATCAACAAGGAAATCGATTACGAAAAATCGCTGAAGGAAATCGAGGAGTTGGCCAGTCAAAGTAAACCGGATCAAGCCTTCGAGGTTTTTAACCGCGTGACTCGAACATATGGTGACTTGGGGGCGAGACTTCCGCTACGTGAGGCGATGAAGAAAGTTACCGCCAGTGAAATGAATTTGATTCAGCCGGCAACGATCGAAATAAAAGTGACCTCAGAAGAGTCCGTCACGGCAATCGAACAACAACTGACCCTCGTTTCCAAGTACGGCTCGCCCACCAATGGGCTTCAGGACGAATTGCTGCCATACCTGATCGAAGGCTATTTGTATGTCTTGTCAGGTCGGGACGGATCGGTAGTTTGGAGTCGATTCGTTGGCTTCGAAACGATGATGCGGCCGATTTGGGTGGATGCCGCCTCCAAACTGGAGCTTTTGGCATTCGACCAGCGTACACACGAAATATTGAAAATTAATGCGAAATCAGGGCAACTTGTATGGCGTGCCGCGATCGGTGAACCGTTTCTTGAGCCGACGATCCATTCGGATGCCATTTTCGTCGCGACGCGCTCTGGTTCTGTACTGAAACTAAATCTGGAAACGGGTGCATCTCAAGCGGGTGTGAAGTTACCCAAGAAAATCGGTGTTCCAGTTACTGCTGCTGAGCAAGATCCGTATGTCTACGTCGTCGGCGACAATTCCAACATCTACGTCCTTTCGACGGAAAATCTGGCGTGCCAGGAAATCTATTACTTGGGCCACATGCCAAACCAAGTTCGCATCGCACCAATTTATTGGAGCGGGCATTTACTCGTCGATGTGAATGGTCAAAATTCGGAATTGACCGTGTTTCGAATAGCCAACAAGGGTACAGGCCTCGAGTATTTACAAAAAGTGAATCTCTCGGAAGGTGCGATTTCGTTGCCACCTACGCGTCTTGGGCGAAACATGCTGTTTGTGTCCGACGCTGGCGAGTTGCGTTTGATCGAAATGACAACCGCGGAAGAAAAGACACCGATCTCGAAAACTGCCGAAGAAAAAATTGATACCCGTGGCGCAAGTCGGGTCTACGTGTTAGCACAAGGCACCGGCTTATGGATTGCTAGTCGTGGTTTGGCCGTCTTCGCGATTGACAAAGTCAAGGGCCAGTTTCGACGGGAAAGTATCATCGAAGGAGCCGATACCTTTTTAGGTCCCTTGGTTCGAATCGATGATGTCCTGATTCACGTGCGCCGCCGTGAAGGCTCTCGGCAAATTTCTGTTACGGCAGCTAATATTTCCGGCATGAAAACGTTATGGCGTGCGGACTTTGGTGCCGGACTGGCCGGTCCTCCTTTGGTGGCCAACGATCAACTCTATTCTCTTTCGTCCCAAGGCGACGCATTCGTCTTGAATCCCGGAGGCGATGCAAAATTCAGCACCATCGGGCAGTCGATGTCAGCCAGCGATATCGATGTTCCACTCAATTTTTCATCAAACATTGGCTTGGGCGCGAACAAACATGGAGTACTCAGCAAGGAAACGCCGGACTTCCTCTCGGTGAATTTCGAGGCCAAGACCTTGGTGTTGAGCCGCCTGCAATCGCCTGCCGACAAATTGGCAAGCCAGCCGCAAGCCCTTTCAAAAGACTTCATCTTTCCCTCACTTTCGGGCCTGATCGTGCGAGTCGATGAAAACGGCAGAAGTGTTGGAGCTCCATTCCAGCCGCCACTTTCCCCTGGTGAAACCGTGAAATGGAATCGCCCGGGCGTGAACGAACAAGACATGATCATGGTTGGAGACGAAAAACAAAATGTGTTTCTGCTCGATGGACGTACACGCGGTACCTTGGACCAGATCGGACAATTGCCGATCGAGGGCCAATTAATCTCTCCGTTTGCAGGCAAGAAAGAATTTGGCTTCGCCTTTACCGAGGGGCAAGGCAATGTCAGCCTTCTGAAACTTCCCTATCGGGAGCCTTTCGAGATGGCCGGCAAGGTAGCAGTTCCCGCGCGTCCCGTGTTCGGTCCGGTGGTCGTCGGCGATTTGGTGTTGGCTCATCTAGATGATGGGCAACTCTATGCTTGGACTCAAGATCTGGAAAAGGCCTGGAGCATCAAACTGCCGAACGACAAAATCGCCTCGATCATTGAGTCCACGAGTCCTAATGGCCTACTGTTGGCGTTTGAATCGGGGCGGGTGTTGAAGGTCGATTCTTCGGGACAAGTGGCCGCAACCATCGAGTTGGGCCAACCGATACTTCATGCTCCGCTATTGCATAATGGCAAATACTTTTTTAGCACGATCAACGGCTCAGTTCTGGTTGTTGACCCCTCCAATCTTTAGGCATTCAAACTTCCGGAAGCGGCGATCAAGGCAACATGCGATCAATTTTGAAAACAAAAATGAAGGCGATGCTGAGCTGGCAACTTTTGCTGGTATTGGGCTGGCTCCTGAGCACAGGTACCGGTTGGTGTCAGGAAGAAAAAAAACCCTTGGGCACCAAAGTCCGCGAGGGCTCGGATCTGGTGGACCAAGAGCCGTACGATCTAATCATCCTGGATGACTTCAACGAGAAGGCAGAAATACACGTCGTCCCCTTGGCCGAGATTCCTACCAAGCCATTTCCAGAAAACGGAAATCTGCTCTTCAATTTGATGGATGGTTCGTGGCCGACACTGCAAGTGCCGTGGGAAAACGTAGCAGACTTCAAGACGTTTAACGAAATGCTTTCCGAAGAAGCAGACCAACGAATTGCAGCCGGCGAATATGCTCACGCTTTCCGAAACTTACTCTACATTCTCGATCATAGCGACCCCGGCACATTACGCGTCGAGGACCGGATTCAAAAGGTCTTGTTTCTCGATGGTAAGGCGAATTACGACGGCGGCAACTATGCGATGTCGCTTTCGATTTTCGAAGACCTCTATCGCCGCAACCCCCGATTTCAGGTTGCGGGAATTCCGTTGACGGCGATCGATTTGATTTTGGATTGCTATGATCGCAGTTTGAACCAATTCTTGGAGAAAGACGAATTCGATGCGATTCGTTCCCTATTGGCGACACTTAACGATCAATATCAGGCCGATGGCCAACCGCTGATTACAAAATGGAATGACAAATTGGATGCTTTGGCCAAAGAGTTTTTGACAAATGCTCGTCAATTCCTGCTCGCTGGAAACGCGCGAGACGCACGTTCTCAGGCTCGACGTGCAATCAACGTGAATTCAAAACTAGAGGCGGCCTACGACCTTTTTGATGAAGTGATCAAAACCAGTCCGACGGTATTTGTGGGTGTTAGCCAACCGGCGCTTAACCCCAACCCAAATCGGATAGAGGACTGGTCGTCGCGCCGTGTCGGACGGTTGACCCAACGACGACTGGTCGAACTTGTGGGCTTGAGTGAAGAAGGTGGGCGCTATGAATTCATCAACGGTCGCGTCGTGCAAACCGATCAAACGGGATACAAATACCGTTTCCAAATCGATCCGAGCCCCAAAAGCTTTGCAGTGCCCAAGATTGAGTCGTACGAGCTGGCATCACTTTTGTTGCGCCAGGCCGATCCAGAAAACCCAAAACACGTGAATGCTTGGGCAAAAATCTTGAAAACGGTCTCCGTTACGGGCCAGTATTCGGTCGACATCGAACTGAAGGTTCCCTACGTTCGACCAGAGGCCCTGATGAACTTCGCATTCCAGGAATTCGCATCCAACGCCGAAGACAAAACGGGTCCCTATGTTTTTGGCGAACAAAACGAGGGCGTTACTACGTTCGCGTTGAATCCGAATTACAAACGAAACAGCGACAACCAATATCCGCAGATTTCAGAATGGCTTTTCCCAAACCCTTCCGACGCCTCGGACGCATTGCGACGCGGGATGGTCGATGCAGTCGACCGAATACCACCCTCGGACCTTTCGAAACTCCGTCAAGACCCACAGATTGAGGTCCGACCCTATCTGATTCCGACCATCCATATGTTGGTACCCAACCTTCGTAACGACTTCTTGAAACAAGCGACCTTTCGTAGCGGCTTGCTCAAGGCGATCAATCGCGAACAAATTCTGCACAACATGTTGTGTAATGGTGTTCAAATCGATGGAACAATGGTCATTGACGGCCCGTTTCCGATTGGTTCGGATTCCAACCAACAAATTGCCTACGGCTACAACACTCGGGTCACTCCAGTTCGGTACGCCCAATTGATCGGAGCTGTCCTGCTGGAAGCTACACGCTTAACACAAGAGACCAAACTGGTTGAGGCCGGGGCCAAAGACCCACAAGTCAAAATGCCGACTTTGATCTTGGCTCATCCCAAGGGAGACGTCCCCGCAATCGCATGCCGCGCAATCGCTGGCATGTGGGACATCGCTGGCGTCAAAACGGAACTTCGAGAATTGCCTCCCGGTGTAACGATTCCTGAGGACGACAACTACGACTTGTTGTATTGCGAATTGACGATGGCCGAACCGTTGACGGACGCTAATTTCCTTTTTGGAACCAGCGGAATCGTAAAAAATTTGAGTGCTCCAGTCGAGCAAATGATGCGGGCTGTTAACATCTCCAATAGTTGGCGTGCCGCTAGTGGCAATTTGCGACAATTGCACCGTCAAGTTCTCAACGATGTGACGGTGATTCCATTGTGGCAAATGACCGAACACTATGCATTCCGCCGTAATGTTCGGGAAATTGGTCGCGATCTCATGTACCTTTATCAATTGGTGGATCGTTGGCAGATCGGGCCAATTCGCTCGATGGAATAGGTTGAAATCAAGATATGAAAATAACCAAACAAGCCATCGCTAAAGTGGTCCAACCTCCATGCGCAAGTCTCTTCTGGCGCCTCGTTTTTTATTCGTTGTTGTTCATGGTAGGCAGCGGCAGCGGATTTGCCCAGGAAACGAAGACAGAGGCTGACCACGCTGTGGCGACTCCTGTCAAAGTTCCCGAACAAAAAACACCAACCGACGGCGTCATGCCAATCGACCGAGCTTGGGAATACAGCCACTATCGCGTCCGCGTTTGGATCTGCACGGATGGGACCCCAGAAACGAATGGGTTGCGCGGCCATGTGCGAGACGAGTTGATTGCCAAGGCCGAGACGGTCGATCGTTCGGCTTGGGAACTGCTGGTAAACGACGCGCCGAACCCATGGAACTGGCGTTTTTCTAACGACTTGGTAAATGCAACCAAATATCCAGGAGTTGAAAAACTTTCGGAGCTGGCGTTTGACGACAAATTGATGATTGTTTCGTTGAAACGATCGGCGACAGGGATCCGTTGCGAAGTCCGTGAATTTGATTTACTGGCTCAACAATGGGGCTCGTTGCTCGCGCGCGATTTGGTTCAAATCGAGGATATCGGGCAATCCGTTTTCGAATTGGTGTCCACGGCGTTCATGCCGGTCGCCCAGGTTGAATCGGCGGATGAAAATAATGCGGCTGTGCTGCGTGCGCGAGCCGTAATGTCATGCATCGTTTCTCGGCTCGATGAAAACGGCGACTGGGTCGCCGAACCGAATATTTCATCGCCAGTCTTTATTCAAGATCACGATGTCTTTTTGCCAGTACTCCGCAAAACAGACCGTGACGGAAAACTGGCCTCACCCGAACCAGTTCCGTATACGTTCGTAACCCTCGACTCTGTTGACGGAGCTAGAATCGATGGACATGTTCAATCGACCGTCCGCGCTCCGTTATCCGGTCGCCGCAGTAAACGACTGCAAAAATTGGCTTTGGTGATTCGTCCACCCAACACCTCGACCGTCCTAAAACTCTTTTCAAAGGACGAAAAGGGAATGGTGATGGAAGGGATCGAGGTTTATTCCCGGCCACCCAATGCAGACAAAGATGCAAGTTCAGAATTTCTTGGAAAAACTGATTGGCGGGGATTAATCACGATTCCACCTAGCGACGATGGTTTGCGGATGATTTACTTAAAACGCGGTGCTCGAGCACTGCGAAAACTGCCGATCGTGCCGGGCTTTATTCCATTCCTGGAAACCGACATTGCCAACGACGAGGCCCGCCTCTACGCCGAAGGTGTTATCGAAGGAATCAATATTGAACTGATTGACCTCGTTACCCAACGCCAGGTTTACGAAGACGACATCAATAAGGCTCTCGATGCGGCCGATTACAACCGCGCTCGAGATATCTTGACGAAGTACAACGAATTGCCTCGCGCGTCGCAAATTCGGGCGAGACTTTCCGATGAAGAAGCGCGATTGCGTACGCGAGCGAAAGACAAAAAGGAAATTGAATTCATCAACAACATGTTTTCCTCTTTGCAAACGATCCTGTCGACGTATGTTGGCGAAAGCAAAGAGTCGGAGATTCGTAAAAAGATTGACCGCACGCAACCCGCCAGCGCCGAGGCCCCGAAACAGGATGCCCCATCGGCCGAACAAACTCCAGAAGCAACCGCTAACGAAATTCGCTAACTAACGGAGACTTGCCTCGCGTTCTCCCTCGATCTGCGCATAGAGTTCGTCAATTTCTCGTGCAAATTTCTGGGTAATCACATGCCGACGCAGACTTCCTTTTGCCGTTGCCAAACCGTCTTCGACAGAAAACGGTTGTGAAAATAACACAAAATCGACAATCTGTTCGTACTTGGACAAACCGGACAACAAACGATCGACGTGAACTTGCACGAGCTTTCGTAGAGCTGAGTTTTTCATACAATTTGTTTGTGGCGATTGGTCAGACCCGACAGTGAAACCCTGGCGTGCCAATTCATCTCGATTCAGAACCAACAGGGCAACCAAGCAATCGCGACGATCACCCACGATAATTGCTTGCTCGATCAACGGATCGGCGACAAGCAAATTCTCCAGGTGGTTCGGAGCAATTTTCTTACCGCCGCTTGTGACAATCATTTCTTTTTTTCGGCCGGTCAAAAACAGATATCCTTCCTCGTCCAAGTAACCGATATCGCCTGTGTGTAGCCAACCGTCTCGCAATGCTATTTGGGTGGCCGCAGCTTCACGGTAATAGCCAACCATCACGTTCGGTCCTCGGGCCAAAACTTCTCCGTCCAATGCAATGCGGATTTCCACATCAGAGACCGCCTGGCCAACGGAACCCTGTTTGCAATTGCCCGGGCGATTACTGGTCAGCACAGGTGAACTTTCGGTCAGTCCATAACCGGTCACCAACTCGATTTGACGCTGGCGAAAAAAATCGAAAATCTCGTCGGATAAAGGAGCACCACCACAGTTACAGAGTTTCATTTGTCCACCCAACAACGTCTGCAGGTCCTTTGCCTCTAGACGCTGAGTCTGCATGAGTTGCCGGTAGCATCGTTCGTAGAAAAATGGAACAGCATTCAAATAGGTGGGGCGAAAATACTGCAATTCCTCAAATAAAAATTCCCGACCGCGCGAGATAATCGTATGACAACCCGTAAGGTAGGCCGTAAATAAATCACAGACCCGCGCGAAAATGTGGGTCATCGGCAACCAACAAACACGCATATCGTTCGCGCACAACGGCAAGGTTCGAACTTTGGAATAGGCATTGGATACCACATTCGCTTGGGTCAACATCACACCCTTGGGCTGCCCCGTGGTCCCGGAAGTGTAGAGTATTGAAACCAACGAATCAGGCCGGCAATTTCCCAGATCGAGTTGGAACAGATCGGACTTGGCATCAGGCTGATTCTCGTCTAACAAACACAAACACTCACAAGCTCGCACGTCTTGAGTAAAGGAAAAACACCGAGCAGACTTCTGACAGGATTTTACCTTTTCCCATTGCGTGGCGTTGGATACAACAACCACTTCGGCCCCGCTGTGGTCGATGAGCTCCAGCAACTGTCCGGAAGCTAATTGGGGGTGCAGGGGCACATGAACGCCACCGCAAATCTGCACGGATAGATCCAAGAGCATCCAAGAATAGGAATTCTCCGCAATCGAAACCACTCGATCACCACTTTCAATCCGCGAAATCAATCGCTGGACCGTCGCGGAAACATCCAAGGCAAACTGATGCCACGAGCGGGTGAACCAATTCTGTTGCTCTTCATCCCATGCGGAAACAGCAGGTGAGTTCGTGCGGGTTTGCGCCTGGTGCTGAAGAAAGGCCGGGATCGTCTGGAAGCGAAAACTCATGACTGATCGATCGTGCGATAAAACGGTCGTCGTTGCGTTTGCCAGTCAACCAATCGTTGCGGCAGGCAAATATTTTTCCGGCGGGCCAGATTCCAAATCAATGCGTCGGCGATGGGTTCTGGTGATTGCTGATCTGCCCAGAACAGGAGCCCCCCCTCGTGCGCGGGGAAACCGAGTCCATGGATCATTGCCAAATCGATATCCCGTGGGTTTGCCACCACTTGGTTTTCGATGAGTTCGCAAGCAGCGATCAACATGTTACCTAAAATTCGTTGCTGGATCGTGGCGGCAGAAATACTGGCTCCCGCCTTTTGGTAGGGTCGCAAGAGTTCATTCGCCTGCTCATCCGCGAGCGCCGCAACTGCGTCGCCTTCGTAACGGTAAAAGCCACTTTTCGTTTTGTGGCCTAACCTTTTTTTCCGTATTAACATTGGCAAGATTGGCGACGAAGAAACCTGTAAAACACCTTGAGCAGAAATCGCCCTTCCCGCCAAAACGACGGTATCAAGACCAATCATATCCATGATTTTGAAGGGGCCACCCAGGAAGCCGAGAGCCTCCATGGCCACGTCGATCTTGGCAATCGACGTGCCGTCTTCAAATACGGAAATCGCTGCATCGATCAACGCCGTCAGGATTCGATTGACTACAAAACCTGGCGCATTGCGAACAACAAGAGGTGTCTTTCGTTGCCGTTGCAGGAATTCGACGAGGCGAGAAAGTGTGGCATCCGAAGTCCGCGAATGGCGAACAACTTCCACCAACTGCAATAACTGCGGATGACAGAAATGAACTCCCAACGAAAGCTCACCGTTCGGCGTGCCAGCAAATATCTCTTCCAGCGAAATAGCAGAGGTGTTAGATGCCAACAAAGTCGTCGGCCCTCCCAGCGGAATCAGTTCCTCGACCAATTTTTGTTTAGCTGGTAGCGATTCAGTGATACATTCCAGAATCATGTCGCAGGGAAACAAATCGTTCAAACTCGCCGCGAAGCAAAGGCCAGGCAGTTTCTTTGCCGATACAAACGTTTCCGCTTGAGTTGAAACAGCATCGAAGATTTTCACCTCGCAATTCCCACGTGCGAAAACCGTTGCAATTGCTTGACCCATCACACCCGCCCCGACGATGCCCACTCTTTGAATCGGCGAACCTGATCCGGTTGACTGCACAACAAATCCAGGGTTTTTTCGATTGTGTTCATTAAGGTAGAAGTTGTTGAGCAAGCCTCGGCTGGCTGGGCTCCCATAGACCTTGGCCATCGCTCGCGCCTCGCTTTCGCAAGCCTGATCGAACGGGAATTCGGCACTCTCAATCATGTGTTGTGCCAGAATCTGTGGCGCGAACGCGTGAATGCCGCCTGGTGCGGCAACGTACGCCGACCAGTTGTGGCTGAGCTTCAGGCGCTGTTCCAAGCTTTCCATACAGGGAGCGTGCTGCCTCGCGATTCTTTCGCGGACAAGTTCCAATGTTCCAGGAGCGTTGATGAGTTGAACTGCGGCGTTCAGCAACTGCTCGCGCGGTACCGTCGAATGAACCAGGCCCAAACCGACCGCTTCCTCTGGCCCAATTAATTTTGAATTGGCGATCAAGTCGATGCCCTGTTCCAGGCCAACCAACCGCGGCAATCGCACCGTACCTGCCCAGCCGGGAATCAAGCCGAGCTTCGTTTCCGGTAGTCCCAACAGCGTCTTCTTGTCGTTACTGGCAATTTGCAACGAACATCCCAAAGCCAGTTCCAAGCCACCGCCGACACACGCACCGTGGATTGCAGCGACCGTAACAAAAGGCATTTTTTGGAGTCGGTCGAACAATTTTTGGCCGCGATGACAGAAGGCATGAATTTTTTCATCTGGCCAATCTAAAGTGCGAACGATTGCGCCAAGGTCGGCACCAGCTACAAAAATCTTTTCTTTACCCGATGCCAAAACGGCACCACGCACGTCCGCCAAGGGCTCGATGAAGTCTAACGCCTGCTCCAAATCGTCTTGGAGTGCGTCGTTGATGATATTGGCCGACTTCCCGGGCATATCCAAAACGATCTGGACAATTTCATTCGTGTGCCATGTCACCGACAGGTTTTCGAGCTTGAGTTCTGGTCGTTTCATTTAAATCCCCGGTGACTGGTGACCCCTCGAATCTGGCAAAAAAACGTTCATTTGGCAATGACCTAGCATAAATGAAGCTGGCACGCTCAAATAGTTCGTCGTGATCCATTTCCGATTTCTGAAGGAGATTTTCCTTGAAACGATCGCCTATGATTTCTCAATTTCCAAAATTCTTTTGGTCAATCCGATTAAAGTTGGCCCTACTGGTACTCGCTCAACAATTGGCGTTGTCTGGATGCGATACGACACCAACTCAAGAGACACCCACAAAAATCGTTGCGGATTCGATCACAGTGACCCTTCGAGTCGACTTCCATGGACAAAAGGAAAATCTCGAAAAGACTTTAACATTGACCGCGCCGGTGACTGCCTATTCGGCGCTGGTGGCTGCGATGCCCGACGAAGTCGAATCGTCAGGCGCTGGGGAGACACTGTTTATCAAGAGCATCAGCAAAGTGCCCAATCAAGGTGCGGGGAAGGACAACTGGACCTATCGCGTCAATCAGCAATTAGGCAAAACTAGTTGCGGAATTAGCCCATTGGCCAACCAAGCTATGGTTGAATGGTCACTGGGCCAATACGATCCCGGGGAATGACCCGGCAGCCCAAGACGGAAATATCGCGCTCGACTATACTGGATAGGAGTGAAACGGGCACCTCGCCCAAAATTTCTCTTGTTTAGGCAGCCCTGCTGACAATCCTAAACCGGTCAACATTTTAGAATGCTCGTTACATCATGAACAACTTCATCCGTGAAAAATGGACGTCGATCGCTTTGGCCTTCCTTGGATTATCGTTGATTGTGGCCAGCCGGTTTGTGATGACTGAAACTCCAAATTTTAAGCCGGTGGCGGCACTCGCCTTGTTTTCGGGCATGCTGATTCGTGATTGGCGACTGGCGATCGTTGTCCCTGCCGCTGGAATGTTTGCTTCTGATTTGGTGTTGGGGTTCGGTGAGGCGATGTTAGTGCTGACGATCTATGGGAGTCTAGGGTTAAACGTAATCATTGGCCGTTGGCTAAATCAACGTTGGACAACTGAAAACTTAATCGGCCGACTAAAGGCGTCGACGGTTGCGGTCCTCCTGGGCAGTTGCCAATTTTTTTGGTTGACGAATTTGGCTGTCTGGGCCTTTACGCCTTGGTATTCTCGCGATCTGTCCGGACTATTTTCGTGCGTCCTCAACGGCATTCCGTTTTGGAAATTTAGCATGGCGGCCGACTTGACTTTCGCCTTGTCCCCATTGGTCCTTACAGCTGCGGTGTTTTCGCTGGTTTTTCGCACATCAACAAAAACGACACCTGTCGTTGCCAACAGGTGCCGTTAAGTTTTCCAGATACTGGGCGAACGACTATTTAGTGTCGGCGGGGTCTTCGACCTTTCGTTTCAAAGCCTTCATTTCGGTGCTCGCCGCCATAAAGCGTTCGTACATCAAGTCCGACACGCTGTTGGTCTTGAGTTCCTCCTCATAGGGCGTCTTCACATCGGACTTCTTACCAAGGTCGACAAGCCCAATGTCTGTATCCCTTAGCGCTCGTTCAACAATACGAATAGCCTTGCGAACTCGATCCTTATCCGCCGCAGCAAGTTCCTTGGTCACCGACTCGGCCGAAAGAGCTCGATGGAATTGATAAAGGTAGGCTTTTGCCCTTCGACGAATTGTGTTGAGTGCATGATTTGGCAAATCGAAGCCTGCTTTTCTCTCGTTTTTGCCACCGGCCCCCTTTGCTGGTCCATCCCCTTCACCTCCTTCAAGACCACCAGTACCGGCTGCCGGCTTGTCGCCCTTGCCGGCGTTGCTGGAAGCATCAAAATTTTTCGAGTCAATGATGTACGAATCATCGAGTAACAGACCGACAGTTACGTATTCTTCGACGCGATGGCGAACACCAATTGCTTCGTTTTCCAATTGTTCGGCCGCGAATGCGATCAAGGAGTCGATAAAAGTCTCAGCGTTTGCTTTGTCGACGCCGACTGCCCGAAGGGCCTCAAGTGCATCGAGCCTCAACAGCTCTTTTGAATTCTTGTCAGCCAAGATCGACATGAGCGCTGTCGCCGTTTCGTTGTTTTGACCTTTATTTTTCAGGAAGCCAAGGATTTGCGCGGATCGTCGCTTCAGCCAGTAAGAAACTTCAGGGCTGAGTTTGTCTTGATTCGGACCTTTGTTCTGCACCATTTCCAAAGCCAATTGGAAGATTCGATTCAAATCAGTTTGGTCGATGCGTCGCTGAATGCTTTCTACCTCGGCGAATCGGTGCAATCCCGTAAATGCTCCGACGCGTAAGTGCTCGGGACTATCTACTTTCTCAGCCAGACCCAATAGGTATTTGATGGATTCTGCGTTCGGAGTTGGAGCTATTCCAGTGCCAGCATCAACGTCGTTCAAGTTGCCGATGATCAGGACTGCATTCAGTCGGGCCGATGGATGGTAATTACCCTCAGCAATCGTTTTTAGAGTCGGCAAACAAACCTGTTCGAGGAACGATTTTCGCGATGCTCCTGAGGATGCGGTGACAAAACGATTGAACTCTTCACGAAGCCGGCCCAGATCTGAAAGAACTTGT